>Ga0123353_10007633_pt1 | contig 14658 bp, 9 predicted proteins | sample TergutLab28metaG_3_FD_92763 | JGI IMG/M metagenome (GOLD analysis project Ga0123353, IMG submission 92763) | Labiotermes labralis P3 segment gut microbial communities from Petit-Saut dam, French Guiana - Lab288 P3 | ecosystem: Host-associated > Arthropoda: Insects > Digestive system > Gut ... | reverse complement strand
CGCCTGCGGGAGCCGTAAAAGCAGCATCAGGCAAGACAGCCAAAAGCGCACGACCCAGCTTGAAGGCAAGTTCTGGGGTCAGCTCTGTATTGGCAACACCACGAATGCCGTCAGTTCCAAACAGCTTTGCTGCTGCAGTCGCCGACGACGTATCTGCTGAAGTGCCTGGTGAACTAGCTTGTGGACTACCCTGTGACATCTGATGCCTCTTTCGTAAAGGTGTTTCTGAAGAGCTCGCCTCGCAAGAAAGAAAGGAGCCCGTCCCGCTTACCCCAGTGGACAGGCTCATCTTCTTGTTGCGCTTGCTTTGCTTTCCGGTTCAAGCACACAGCTTTATCTCTTGCTGAACTGTGGCCTCTTCCGTGCTTTTTTCAGTCCGTACTTTTTGCGCTCGACCATACGCGGGTCACGACGCAGCAGTCCTGCTTTTTTCAGTCCCATGCGGTGGTCTTCGCTTGCCTCGAGCAGTGCACGAGCAATACCCAGACGCAGAGCACCCGCCTGACCAGAAATGCCGCCGCCATGCAACAGCGCGATGACGTCAAACTGCTTGCTGACGTCAACTGCCCTAAAGGGAGCATTGATGTAGTTCAGCAGTGCCTGACGACCAAAGTATTCAAGACCGTCAACGCCATTGGCATAGATTTTGCCCGTACCGGGGAAAATACGCACGCGGGCAACGGCGTTCTTGCGACGACCAGTACCACTGTAGCTGACCGCTGCTTTTGGCAGGTCAAGCTTTGGCTTTGCTGGCTTTGTCACCTTTGGGGGGACAACATTTTTTGCTGGTGCTGCTTTTTTGGCAGCAGGCTTTTTCGCTGCTGGCGCATCAGCAGTCTTATCAGCAGCGTCAGCTTTCTTTGCTGCTGGTTTTTTAGCGGCTGGCTTTTTCGCTGCAGGTTTTTTGGCAGCATCAGCTTTCTTTGCTGCTGGTTTTTTGGCAGCTGGCGCAGCAGCAGTCTTATCAGCAGCTTTTTTGGGTGCTGCCTTTTTTGGAGCAGCTTTTTTCTCTGCCGCTGGCTTTTTCGCCGCAGCTTTTTTTGTGGTATCGGCAGCCTTATCAGTGGTTTTCTCTGCGGCTTTCTCGCTAGCCTTTGCCGCAGCCTTGTCCTCTGTTTTTGCTGCTTTTTTCTCTGCCATGTTCTTATACCTCCAGCTCGATCTTGCGGGGATTTTGAGCCTGGTGTGGGTGTTCAGGTCCCGCATACACTTTCAGCTTTTTACCCTGCGCCCGACCCAAAGAATTCTTTGGAAGCATTCCCTTTACTGCTTTTTCGATAACGCGCTCTGGATGCTTTTCCATCATGCGCTCGAATGACACTTCTTTCAAGCCTCCCGGATAGCCACTATGCGAAAAGTAGCTTTTCTGAGCAGCCTTATTGCCCGTAAGACGAATTTTGTCAGCGTTAATCACCACCACAAAATCGCCCGTGTCAACGTGGGGTGTGTACTGGGGCTTGGTTTTGCCCTTCAGTATTTCTGCAACGCGCGTCGACAGGCGCCCAAGCACCATGTCTGTCGCGTCAACTAACAACCACTCACGCTGCACCTCGCCAGGTTTGGCGTAATATGTTTTCACGAAGGTTCCTCCTACATTAAAATGTGTTTCATTTCACGGGGCGTGTGAAAGTGAACCGAACTATCTTACTTAAAAACACCGGTGTGTGCAAATTGCCGATTTGACAATAAGAGCAAAATAGTATACATTATTCATGCATTATTAATGCTCAGTAATTCGTTAATAATGATATTGTAATGCTCGCATTTTATAATTTATGCATTTTGTTCGGAGAGGACTAGCTATGCGAAATCCAATAAACTTTTCTCCTCGAAATAAAATGAATACCGCAGGGTCATCAGGCTCTTTCCTGTCCTGTTCTGTGCACCTGCCTATTGCCCTGCTGGTCACCATCATCACCGGCCTGTTCGTCATTGGCTTTGGCTTTCGTGCAACTGGTGTCGGACAGACGCTCAGCAGCAGCTTTCTGCCTGAAACACGCAGCGAAACAACACAGATTCCGCCCAATGCCACCTGGGTCAGTAACTGGGCAGCACTGCGCACGGCAATGGGCAACTCCTCTGTCTCTTACATTGCCTTTAGCAACAACATTCAGCGCAGCGGAGGGACTGGCGCTGGCGAGGATTTGCCTGTCGTTACGCGCGATTTGACCATTAATGGCAACGGATTTGTGCTTGACGGGCGCAACGGCGGAGCAGCCACGTCCATTAATCGTAATCTGCTGCGTATGGGGCCCAGTAGCGTTCAACGTAATTTCACCGTGATAGACCTTGACATTATACGTCCCCCCTCAAGTGGTAATCCCGCCATTGCCTTTGTGACGGGAACGGGAAATACGGCAAGTTCTGCTTCGACAGCACGCAACGAAGGTTCATATTTTTGGACACTAAACCTGCACAATGTGTCTGCGGTAGGAACTTCGCCCAGTGGTTTTATCACCATGTCTGACGGAATTGTCAATTTTTGGGGCAGCAACAGCTGGGACATGAACGAAAACAGCCTGCTCATTAACGCACGTGACATCAACTTTTTAGGCGGCAGCAGCGACTTTAGCAACCAAAATAGCGGCAGAGGCGCACAAATTCTTACTTTTAACCCGCGTACTGCAGCGCGCGACAGCAGCCTGACAGCAGGTGGTGGTGCACAGGTAACTATGATGAGCAGAAGTGCTGACCAGGTACTGTATGCCGACATTGCAGGGCGCGTCAGCATTGAACTGTCAGAGGCTGCGCTGCTTGACATCGAAGGTCATGGCTCTGGCACCGGTGCTGACGGTGCGGTCGTTGTTCTGAACTCTGATTCGGGTGGCTTTTCTGTCAAAGACGGCAGTGTTTTTCGCGTCTACAGTACCAGCGTTGGCGTCGGTCAGCCTGCCATTGTGCAGCAAATACCGGGTGGTCGCTTTATTGTTGACGGCGAAGATTCGCTGGTTGATCTGCAATCGTGGGGGGCAGACAATCGTTACGGAGCAACCCTTCGTTTTCGCCGTGACGGTGACCAGCAATTCCTTGTCAGCAATGGTGCACGGGTCAACATCATTCGTCACAACACAGGAACCCGCGATGACCCTGCAGCACTGCGCTTTGGCAACGGAGACGACAACTATTTTCAGGTTACTGGTGGCGCGCAGGTGCGTATCGAAAATTTTGGCAGCACACGCAGCATCCAAGACCCCGGCACCACGGGCAGCAACGGCTTTGATGCCGCCATTGAATACAACAGTGCTGGATTTGGCTTTACCATCGAAGGCTATCGCTCTGCCGTTGAACTAATTGCTCACGGGGGTGCAGCACTCAATGCCCGCAACCATCGCAATGGCACTATCTCGGTGACAGACGGGGCGATTTTTTTGGCACGCGGCATTACCGACAGTGCCACAGCATCGATATTTCGTGCTTCGGGTGGTAATGTGCACTTTTTTATGGACTCGCCTCTTTATTATGACTTTGTCAATACACGACCAGGCGGCGGTGCAATCTTTAACCTGGGAACAGGCGCAAACAACAGCTTTACCTCGAATAATTCTGACGTGTCAGTGTGGCGGCGCGGCATTAATCGCTGGCAGGGTAACCCCGACAGTAGCTGGACTTTGATTGATTATGTGCTAAGCGGGTCAAATCTGCGACAAGTAAGCTCGAACGACCCTAGTTTTGCACATTATTACAACGCGGGGGCTAACAACAGCACGCGCATCGAAAACTACACGCGCATTTCGGGCAACAACGCAACACCCGAGGTTCGTGACATGCTGGATCTGACTAATGCTGACCGCTACGTACGCGCCCTTGCTGCTGTCCCCGAGGGACTAGACTTTATTGGTCGTCCCCTGTGGACCGGCGAGGGCTGGGGGAGTTTTACCAGAACACCTGCAGATGGCAGTCCCCAGCAAGAGATTCGCAGCAGCGGCAGTTTTGCTGACAGTCTGGTGAGATCCTACTTTGAAGAAACGCTGTTTGAACAGCAACAAAACCTACGAACAATTGCCGGTTCGCTGCAAATGCGCACAGCTGACGGCAGCTTTCTTATTGCAGGTGACAGCTATACGCTGACAGAATTATGGCGCTCTGACTCTGCTGATAACCCTAAACGACACGTAGGGACAGAGGGACTGCCGATGTCGCGCACTGTTGCTGATGTCGTACCCCCGGTACCCGCAGAAGTCGACTACCCCGTTGTCCAAGAATGGGAGACTACCTTTAGTGGCAGTTGGTCGCTTGCTGACGGCGCTGACAACGGACCTGCTTTGGGGGCAGCGGGCATCAGCGCTTATCTGCTTTCTGGCACTAATCCTGCGATACCCTTGCCAGGCACAGGTGTCGTCAAGGCAGATAACAGCTGGACTTATGAAATCGCGCCCGGTCTGCTGCAGGCAGGCGACATCATCATGATTGCACTGATCGATGACCAGGGTAATGAGAACCCTCTGACTGACACCGCCTTTCGTGACCGCGTGTTTCCGGCAGCAACACCCATTTTAGTTGCCCCGCCAGGACAGATTCCCTATCGCGTCTATTACTTTTTTAACGGAGTCGAAGACAGAACACTCCGCCACATCGCAACGATAACTGACCCCGGTCCGGGCAACAGTGTTCCCGTAACGATTGGCATCGATTTTCCCCACGCGCCACAGCAGATGCTGCTGGGGTGGCGACTGGACCGTAGCGAACCAGCCATGCCCGCCCCGATTGACCGTGACAATACTGTCATCAACATTTTTTACGTACACGACGAAGAACAGGTAGCATTGATTGATGTGCAGTACTTTTTTGACGGAGAGCATGACCATGCCTTTGACCGGACTATTGATCCGCACATTCTGAGCACGGTTCATCCTGTCCATGTTGCACTCGATGCAAGCGAGATTGCGCGTGGCTTTATTCCAGCAGCAAGCAACCACATTGTGCCGGCTTTGCCGCAGAGGGCACTTGACTTATCTGGCAGTACCATTCAGGTCTTTTACGAGACAACACAGGTAGAACTTACGATTTCAAAAGAAGTCGTCGGTGTTTTGGCAAATCCAGACAGAACTTTTGCCTTTAGCATCTTTTTTACTGACCACAAAGGTACGCCCCTGCCAGCAGGAACCAGTTTTGACTATCTGTTAGAATCTGCACAGTACGGACAGGCAGGAACAGAGGTGGGCACGCTCGTCCTCGCAGGACCGCAGCAGGGGCTTGCTGGCGGACGTGGCAGCTTTACCTTAGGGCACCATGACGAAATCACCCTGATGGGCATTCGTTCGAATTACACGCTACATATTATCGAAGAGGCGGCCGCTGGCTATGTCACGACCTTTGTGGACAGCTATTATCCAGAAATCAGTGTTGAATCGACCGACACGGGTCTGCGCGACATGCACGACCAAAGCCGCAGCTTTGCTTTTCGCAACACCGTCCCGCCCGAGGACGTCATTCCTTCTGGACTTTTTGCCGGCAACACCCTTGTGAAAGCAATTCTTTTGGTAATTGCCGCTACTGCCGCAAGCATGCTTGCCCTTCCTGCTATTCCCAGCAGGCGTGGCGGTCAAACAACATGAGGTAGTGGAGGAGTTTGACCGGTACCCGCTATTCCCACCAGGCGTTGTTTTCAATCCAGGCAATAGCAGTAACACGGTCCATAAAGTCACCCGTGTCACGCCCCAGGCTGTCAACAGTCGCACGCAGACCGTTCATGGCAGTAAAGCAGGCTTCGTAGAGAGCCGTTTGCCGTTCAAACTCTGCGGGGGTCATTGGTGTGGACTCGATTTCTGCGCGTTTGCTTTCTGCGGCTGCCTCGGCACTGTCACGCACGGCAATGATGCGACGTACCTGTGCCACCGCTGCCTGCGAGTAAAAGCCTGTTGGCTGAGAGGTCCAGTCCTCTTCAGGTACTCCCTCTTTTTTGGCAGCAAAGTTGGGGTCAAACACCAGTACTTCGGGAAAGGACTGCAGCTCGATGCCACCGATGAATTCTGTCGGCACCTCGGATACATAGGAAATACCTGTGGTCTCGATAAACTCGTAGTCTGTGCCCTCAAAGCCCTCGCCATCTGATTTGATGCCCAATGCCATGTGCATCTCTGCCTCGAAAAACAGTGCTGCCGTGTCGTAGCCTTCTTTGGCAAGCAGTGCTGCTAGCAGCATGACTAGTTCGTCGCAGTCTCCCCTACCGTCAACAAGCACCTGAACGGGCAGGCGCGGATCGCCCAAAAAGCTACTGTCATGGGCAACCAAGCCACGGTCAAGGTCGTAGGGGACGGACTGGACAAACTTCACAATCATATCCACGTACTGGTCGCTGTCAAAGTCACGGTCATCACGAATACTTCGCAGCTGCAGCAGCACACTTTCGAGGGCGTCGTCCATTTCAGGGTCAAAGGTCATCATGTTGTAGTACTGCGCAACTGCAGCAAGACGTTCCTGTTTGGTGGCAGCAGGTGCTAGCAGATAGCCACGCGGTGCTGTAACAGCACCGTGATAGATGCGATGGTCGACCTGCGCCTGTATTTCATAGTCAACACCCATAAAGGCAAAACTGAAGGTCGCTGGTGTGACCGCAGGTCCCTCCATGGGAATAATGTAGGGATAAATTGAGGGTTCTTCGGGGTCAGGGCTTTCAGTCGGCAGTTGTGCGCGCTGGAGGTCTAGCTGGTTGAGGTAATCAAGGCTGTAGTAGACAGCTGTGGCAAGCAGGGCAACAATCAACACTGCGAGGACGGACTTCACAAAAGATTTCATGTGCTACCCCTGCCAAAAAGTAATCACCAGGTACAAAAAGCCTATCAGTAGCAGAGCAGATACTACTGTCCATAACTGCTCGCGTCTCACAAATTGGGCAAACATCGCAGGCGTTATCACCTGCTGGTTAACCAGCGAAGAACGATTGTAGGCAATTCCCCAGCCGCGTGTACCGTAATGATACATAAAGCCAAGCGTGCCGGCAACAATCGCTGCGGTAATCAACCACAGGGCAATACGAAAGGACAGGGTTGCAGCGTCAGGTACTGCAAGAGCATTACGCAGCGCATTGAGGGTAAAGATTATCAGGGGAAGGACCAGCGCACCAGACACCGCACCATGTGCGGGTCCCCACACAGGCGGCAGTAACGCCGCTGCCCAGTTAAAGCGTGGCAACTGAAAAGGCAGGCTACCGTCAGGGTTTAGTTCGATAATGCCGCTTATCATCTGTTCTTCATGGCCGGCATCAGCGCAGCGCGCCTGACTGTCACGCGCCACCAAACGATTACACTGCTTGCAATAGCCAGCCGTCTGCTGTGGGCGAAAATCAGAATGGATTATGTTTTGCTCTGCCGCTGCCAGAGGTCTCACCCTCTCTCTTTATCAACATAGCCGCCCACGCAGGAAATGCGGCTTGTCAGGTCGTCAAGCAAGGCGTCGACTTCTTCTGGGCGCGTATCCCAAGAAGTCACCCAACGCACGCAGTCGCTGTCTGCGCTACCCTCCTGCCAGGTGTAAAAGTGAAAGCGCTGCTGCAAAGGCGCGATGCTGTCTTTGGGCAGATGCGCAAAAACCTCGTTGGCGTCAGGCGCATAGGCAAGTGTGCAGCTGTCGGGCAAGCCACGTGCCAGGCGCGCTGCCATAGTATTTGCCTGCGTGGCACAGAGCTGCCACAGATCACTGCCGTAAAGCGCGCTGAACTGCGCTGACAAAAAACGCGTCTTCGAGCCCAGCATAGCTGATGCCTTGCACAGCATAAAGCTGTTGTCCTGCACTGCACTAGCAGCGGCACCAAACCACAGAGCCGCTTCTCCGCAGAGCATGCCGTTTTTTGTCCCTCCCAGCGAGAGAGCGTCCACACCAGCAGCCGTGGTCAAGTCAGCAAGCCCAACACCCTGTGCTGCCGCTGCATTTGCAAGACGCGCGCCGTCAACATGCAAGTACATATTGCGTGAATGGACGTACTCTGCCAACTCACGTGTCTCTGCAGGTGTATAGACCGTGCCTAGTTCAGACACATTGCTGATAGACACAACTTTTGGCTGACGCGCGTGCTGAAAACCCTGCAGGCTTTCGATGGTCGGTGCGATAAGTTCAGGAGTCAGCTTGCCGTCAGGGGTGTCAACAGTGATGACCTTGATGCCAGCGACACGCTCGGGGGCGCCGCATTCGTCGGTGTTGATGTGGGCGGTGCGCGCCGCAATCACGGCGTCCCAGGGCGCAAGCAGCGCGGACAGGCACAAAATATTTGCCGCAGTTCCGTTGAACACAAAACGCGCGTGCATCTGCGTGCCAAAGTGCTCGCCTAAAGCAGCAAGCGCGGCCTCTGTATAGGGATCGTCACCGTAAGAGGGAACATGGTCCACATTTACCTGGAGGAGTGCGTCCAGCACCGCAGGATGTGCCCCCGCATAGTTATCAGAGGCAAAGGACTTCATGTGCTCGCCTTTTTTGTTCCCGTTTTAGTCGCCGCTTTTTTGGCGGGGGCCTTTTTAGCGGAAGTCTTTAGCGTGTAGGCGCGCCGCTTTTTCGCTGGAGCGTTTTCAATCATTTCGCGTGCCTGGTCTTCTGTCACCGTTGTGGGGTCGATGTCTTTGGGAATCGTGGCGTTTTTCTTGCCATCAGTGACATAAGGGCCGTAGCGACCACGCAGAACCTTGATGCCGCTGTCAAAGATTGCAACGGTTTTCTCGGCTTCTGCTTTTAGTTTTGCCGCGTAGAGTTCACGCGCACGGTCGAGGGTGATAGTAAAGGGGTCCTCGGGGGCAGGAATACTTGCGTACAGCTTGCCAACCTGCACGTAGGGACCAAAGCGCCCGATGTTTGCCTTGATGTCCTGACCGTCGCCTGTCTGTCCCAGCAGACGCGGCAGGGTAAACATCTCGAGTGCTGCTTCAAGGCTGACCGTGTCGATGGTCGCGCCTTTTGGCAGATTAGCAAAACGGGGCTTTTCTTCGTCGTCAGCACTGCCTAGCTGCAGCATGGGACCAAAACGCCCAATACGCGCAGAAATCATTTTGCCTGTTTTGGGGTCTGTGCCAATTTCGCGTGTTTTGCTGACTGCCTTTCTGTCAATGTCTGCTGCAGCAGTAATCAGCGCGTGGAAAGGCGTGTAGAAGTCGTTCAGCATGTCTTTGGGGTCGCACTGACCCCGCTCAATGCAGTCAAGTTCTTCTTCGGTGTGGGCAGTAAAGTCATAGTCGACAATCTTGCCAAAGTGTTCTAGCAAAAAGTCTGACAGCACTTCACCAATGGCGTTAGGTAGTAGTTTACCCTTGTCAGCCCCGCTGCGTTCGCTTAAGACTTCGCGCTGGATTTCTGCAGCAGTGCTGGACAAGCTCAACTCTATTGCCTGACGCTCTGTCCCTAGACCCTCGCCCACTTTAACGTAGCCGCGCGCTTTGATGGTTTCAAGAATCGTCGCGTAAGTGGAGGGACGACCAATACCTAAGTCCTCGAGTTTTTTGACCAGGCTGCCTTCGGTGTAGCGTGCAGGCGGCTTTGAAAAGCTCTGCTTTGCACGCACAATGTCTGCTGTCAGTACATCGCCTGCTGCCAAGCGTGGCAGATATTTGCCTTCGCTTTTGCCCGTGACCCGCAAAAAGCCATCAAAGGTGACCGCTTCACCCTTTGCCTTAAAGTGTGCGACGACCGTGCCACCGCTTTCTGCAGCATCAATGCCGACACTCGTTTTTTCGAGTTCTGCTGCTGCCATCTGTGACGCCAGCGTTCTGTTGCGAATCAGGCGGTATAGTTTTTGCTCGAATTCATTGCCACCCGCCTCTTCAAGGGCAATGTTGGTGGGACGAATAGCCTCGTGTGCCTCTTGCGCGTTAGCTTTTTTGGTTGTGTATTGACGCGTCTGTGCGTACTTTTCGCCAAAAACCTCACGCACATAGTCTGAAATCGCGCTGAGGGCAACCTTTGACAGCTGGGTCGAATCGGTACGCATATAGGTGATGCGCCCCGCCTGATACAGGGCTTGTGCTGCACTCATCGTTGCACGCGCAGAAAAGCCCAGGCGACTGTTAGCATCCTGCTGCAGGGTTGAAGTAGTAAAAGGAGGTGCCGGATTGCGCGTCGAAGGCTTTGTGCTAACCTCGCTGACCGTCCACGATGCGCCGAGAAGCGCTGTCAGCAGGTCGTGTGCGGCATCTTCTGTCGCAAGGCTATGGTCCAACTCTGCCTTAAAGGCCTCGTCTGGCTGTGCGTCTGCAGAACTACTGCGCATATCTGCACTGACCTTAAAGGTCTCTTCTGGCTGAAAGGCTGCGATTTCGCGCTCGCGTTCGACAACCAGGCGCAGCGCAGGAGACTGAACACGACCGGCACTTTTGCCGCCGGGAACCTTTTTCCAAACAACTGGGCTCAGTTCAAAGCCAACCAAACGATCAAGAATCTGGCGCGCCTGCTGCGCATGAACCAGACGCATGTCGATGGTGCGTGGGTTTTTTACCGCATGTTGCAGGGCAGCTTTGGTGATTTCGTTAAAGGCGATACGCTTGGTTGTGTCAACATCTAGCCCCAGAACCTCTGCCAGATGCCAGGCAATAGCCTCGCCCTCGCGGTCTTCGTCTGTTGCTAGCCAAACAGCATCAGCGTCCTTGACGGCTTTCTTGAGTTCTGTGACGACTTTCTTTTTGCTCGGGTCGACCTCATAGCGCGTCGCAAAACCGTTTTTAACGTCAATGGCGTTCTCGTCCTTTGGAGGAATCTGCCGAATATGCCCCACCGAGGATTTCACCGCAAAATCCGCGCCCAAATAGCGCTCGATGGTGCGTGCCTTCGCAGGACTTTCTACAATTAAAAGGTTTTTCATGCCACCTAACATAAAGCACTGAACCCATTACGTCAACTTTCTGTGTAAGGCGGGCGCACCAGGCGTCCATTGCTGTCTCTCAAAATGCTTGACGATGCGACTGTGAAAATTGTAAGATACTAAACAAGGTAGCTTGATGTTTTTCCTGCAGCAGTTACCCCAATTTTGTGAGGAAGCCGTCGCAGTTAGCGGCGGCTTCGTTTTATTACACTGACTACCAGCACTGCTAACACCACCAGCTCCCACACAAGTGCGATCGCTTCGCGGATGAGTACAAGATCTTCAGCCATAAAACTCACCTCGCCCTCTGGGGCAAGATTAACCGCTGCAGACATCAAGCTACCTTAGGCAGAATAACAAATGACGCTTAAAGATTGATTAAACATTGCTTAAATTTTCATTAAAAATCGCTTAAATTTCGCTTAAAAATCTATTAAGGGTTGATTAAACTTCGATTAAAAGTGCAGCTAGAGCGCATCGCTTTTGCGATGCGCTCTAGCTTTTTTGCTCGTTATTTATTTTACTTATTTTTTAACTAGTAACTCAGCACCTGCAACTCCATCTCGTGTTTACTACGCCTCATTGCGGTGACTATCACTATCAATCCCACAACAGCCATCAGCAACAGCGCCATACCAAACCTACCAATATCGAGACCTGTTGGAGGCACAAAGAAGTCTGTATTAGTAAAGTCTGCCGTATTAGCAGCTTCGCCTAATGTTTGTTCTCCAGTACTCAGTGACACATTTGGCGTACGTTCTGGTGGATTAATGATGCTGGTATCGATGACACCGTCAGTACGAACAACAACATGTGGTGTGTAGTCAGATACGGCAAGTTCTACTGCTGTGTATCTGGTTCCGACATGCGTATCAAGAAACACAAGCGTCTGATTGTGCGTTAAAGCTACAGTTCTCGTAACTTCGTCAGTGAATTCGATGACAGAGCCAATGGTCTCGTTTGTCACACTGTCGATAATCTGTGCGCGATAGATGATAGGTGGTGTTATCGTCGTTGCCAAAGACGGAGAGCTGAGTCTAATGTCAAAGTCAAAAGCTCTGCTGAAATCTGGCATGATTCCTGTTGTTGTTTTAGAGATGCGCAAACCACCAATAGCAAGAGGGTCGGTGGGATCTATGTCGACGTTTCTGACGAATGTATTGGTAAAGGTCAGAGCAGTGTCGAGATCTTCGAGTTTGCTGCCCAGTACGTCACCTGGCAGAACTTCCTGAACCAGGATTGCGCTGACGTAGTTTCCTGCATCTTCTGGTAGTGGCAGTACAACAAAGGTCACCTGATACATAGTTGCATCAAAAGTCATTGTTTCTGTGGTGGTATTGCTAAAGGTATCAGAGAGTTCTGTAACACGGTAGGTAAAGAGACCTGGCGAGGGGAAGATTACCCTGTTCCCTAGCAAGAGATCTGATGTTTGTGTCACCGTTCGTACGTCACTGGTCACTGTTGCGACATCTGAAGCTGTGAAAGCAACAGTAGGAACAGTAATCGCTGGCAAGACATTCGCCTGATCCGTGTCATTGTTGAAGCTGTAAGCGCTAATGTCAAAAGCAAATTCTGCATCTGGCGTTATGGTACCTACGGGCATTTGCAGGTTTTTAGTTATTGCAAGGTCAATTTCTGATGGTTCTGGCACCGTAGTAAAGGTGTGCGTAAAAGGTATCATTTCAAAGTCAAATATTGATAACGATATAAAGTCTGACACCGCCAGTATATAGCTTGTTAGTGGTCCGAGCGGTAGCAGCGATGATGGGAACTGTGCTGTCAGTATGGTATTGGTTGGCGAATTCCAGCTAAAAACAGTCAGTGGCACACCATTTAGTGTCACCATTCCTGTTGCGGTATTTATTGCTCTGTCAAAGGTGATGGTTACTTCTGCGGTGTCAGTAGTAATACCACTGCTTGCCAACGAAATGTCGATAATTTCAGGTACAATCGGAACTGCCCAGTCATTGTTAGTGCCAATTGGTGTAGGTACCGTACGATGATTGCCTGTACCACTTTCATTGAGACCTAGCTGACCAAGAGAATTTTCACCCCATCCCCATAAAGTACCATCTGTTCTCATGCCGAGGGAATGACTGCCGCTTTTTGAAGTATCAGCTAAGAGCCAATCAGTAGCAGTGCCTACCTGCGCAGGTGTTAGTTGATTGCCTGTTGTCGTACCGAGTCCTGTTTGGCCCTGTGCGTTCTGTCCCCATGCCCAGAGCGTGCCATCTGATCTGACAGCAAGGGAGTGCTGATTTCCTCCAGATACCGCTGTCCAGTTAGTAGCAATACCTACCTGTGCCGGTGTTGCTTGATTGGCTCCTGTAATGCCGAGTCCTATTTCGCCAGAATAGTTAGATCCCCATGCCCAGAGCGTACCGTCTGCTCTGATAGCAAGGGAGTGGTAATGTCCTGCAGACAGCGCTGTCCAGTTAGTGGCAGTACCTACTTGTACAGGTATTATTGTATTGCCTGTTGTAATACCCCGTCCTGTTTGGCCAAATAAGTTCTGTCCCCATGCCCAAAGGGTGCCGTCTGATCTAATAGCAAGGGAGTGCCAACTTCCTGCAGACACCTGTGTCCAGTTAGTAGCACTACCTACCTGTAGAGGTGTTGGTTGATTGCCTGTTGTAATATTGAGTCCTGTTCTGCCATTTGCGTTATCTCCCCATGACCAGAGGGTGCCGTCTGATCTAATAGCAAGGGAGTGCCAACTTCCTGCAGACACCTGTGTCCAGTTAGTAGCAGTACCTACCTGTGCTGGTGTTGCGTGTGAGCCACCTGCGCCAGCTCCCCATGACCAGAGCGTACCGTCTGATCTAATAGCTAGGGAATAATTACCTCCTGCAGATACTGCTGTCCAGTTAGTAGCCGTACCTACCTGTGTTGGCACAAGTGTAAGGGTGAACGCAGTGGTACCCAGCCCTGTTTGGCCATTTTGGTTATGTCCCCATGCCCAAAGCGTGCCGTCTGCTTTGATAGCAAGGGAGTGAGTACTTCCTGCAGAAAAGCTTGTTGCTTCAGGCCTGATATCCAAGCCCGAAAGGGATGAAATACCACTTGCCGCCACCGCTGGTGCTTCGTTGGGAACAAAAGCATCATCTGCTGGTGACAACATATTTTGAACCTGCGTGACGACTGGCTGAAATACTGATTGAATTGCCGCAGAATTCGCTGCCGCTAAAAAGGGAATCGCGAGAAGAAAGATCGCTGCTAGTAGCAGCGTTAACTTACGTTTTTTAGAGAGCCCCCCCCCCCCCGAGGGATGTGGGTTCTGGCGGTCATGGTCATCCTCACTTCTTTTATCGTAGTGGTATCGCTACTGTCATCTGCATATGACAGTCACATTAATGTATAAAGCACCCGTTCTGGGTGCGACAAAAATTGTAACACCTCTTGCCACATTTCCTCAAAATGCTCATGATTTGTTGCAAATGCCTCCAAATTGACATCTAGATGTAGAGCAAAGTGAAAGCATGACAGCAAAGCTTTCGAGCATTCTGGACGTAGTATTCGAGTGCAAAAAGTTCGCGCATGAATTCGTGACAAGCATGACAGCAAAGCTTTCGAGCGTTCTGGCGAGTGCATAGCCGCCGCTTCGAGGCTTCTGGACGTAGTATTCGAGTGCAAAAAGTTCGCGCATGAATTCGTGGCGACCATGACAGCAAAGCTTTCGGACGTTCTGGCGAGTGGATAAGTGGTGGGTCGGGATGCGTGGCGTAGCAACAAGGTCTTCTGGAAAGACTTTCGAGCGTTCTGGCGAGTGCATAGCCGCCGCTTCGGAAGGCGAAGCGTAGTGGCTTACGTGAGTCTTGCGAAGCGGCGGCTAGGTGCCGCCAGAACGTTTGAAAGTGGTGGGCGATAGTGGATTTGAACCACTG
>Ga0123353_10007632_pt1 | contig 14658 bp, 12 predicted proteins | sample TergutLab28metaG_3_FD_92763 | JGI IMG/M metagenome (GOLD analysis project Ga0123353, IMG submission 92763) | Labiotermes labralis P3 segment gut microbial communities from Petit-Saut dam, French Guiana - Lab288 P3 | ecosystem: Host-associated > Arthropoda: Insects > Digestive system > Gut ... | reverse complement strand
TAAAATATTTTGTCTTTTCATCCAGCAGTCCGGTTGGCTGCAAAACTTTTTTTATAATCTTTGCAATTATTTCCTCTTTTAGTTCTCCATAAGAAACCCCTTCATCATGCTGATGGGAAACAACTACCGTATCTATTCTTTTTGGAGTATGCCCTTCATACTCTACCGTTACTTGACTTTTGGCATCCGGTCTTAGCCAGGTAAGTTCTCCGCTTTTTCTTACTTTGGAAGCGCATAAAAGAATTTTATGGGCAAGTATTATAGGCGCCGGCATAAGTTCTTCTGTTTCAGAGCAGGCAAAGCCAAACATCATTCCCTGGTCCCCTGCCCCTTGCTCCCCTTTAAAAAGACCTGTTCCAGATACCCCCTGAGATATATCGGGAGACTGGGAGTGTATTGCATTTAAAACAGACATGGAACCAAAATCAAGTCCATACTCTGCCCTGTTGTATCCTATTTTTTTTGCAACTCCGCGCGCTATTTCCTGTATATCAACATAAGCTTTGGTTGTTATCTCCCCTCCAACCAAAACCATTCCTGTTGTTGTAAATGTCTCGCAACCAACTCGTGAATAAGGATCTATTGTAAGACACGCATCAAGTACTGCATCGGAAATCTGATCGCATATTTTATCGGGATGCCCTTCGCTTACAGATTCTGATGTAAAAAGATAATTTTTTTTATTCATTTTTTTTCCTCTTAGTAAAAAGTATTACTCCCTGCGGCACTAATACCTTTTGTTGATTTCGCTCGTTCGGGTATGCTCAAAGCACTTTGGCATGCCGCTCTCTTCGCTCGTCAATATCTATAGTGTTCGCTTTTATAAGGTCCTTCTATTGGCACAGAAATATAATCTGCTTGTTCTTTTGTGAGTTTTGTAAGCTTTACCCCAATTTTTTCAAGGTGAAGCATAGCAACTTCTTCATCCAGTTTTTTCGAAAGCCTGTAGACCCCTGGTTTTAGTGTTTTTCTGTTTTCCCATAAATCCAGCTGCGCCAGAGCCTGGTTTGTAAAAGAGTTTGACATTACAAAAGAGGGGTGTCCTGTTGCGCATCCCAAATTTACAAGTCTTCCTTCTGCAAGAAGATACATGGCATGTCCATCAGGATTTTCTTTTGTAGGCGGAAAAATATATTTATCAACCTGCGGTTTAATATTAACCCTTTTTATTCCCGGAAAGTTTTCCAGGTTATGAACCTCAATCTCATTATCAAAATGACCTATATTACATACAATTGCCTGATCTTTCATTTTTTTCATATGCTCAATTGTAATAACATCCTTGTTTCCTGTTGCAGTTACATAGATATCCCCTATTCCAAGAGTATCTTCTACTGTTTTTACTTCATATCCTGCCATTGCTGCCTGCAGAGCGCAAATAGGATCTATTTCTGTAACAATAACTCTTGAACCCATACCTCTTAATGACTGCGCAGAACCTTTTCCCACATCGCCGTATCCGCAGACAACTGCGACTTTTCCTGCTGTCATTACATCTGTTGCCCTTTTTATCCCATCAACAAGAGATTCCCTGCATCCATAAAGATTATCAAATTTGCTTTTTGTAACAGAATCATTGACATTAATGGCTGGCACAAAGAGCTCCCCTTTTTCTGCCATTTTATAGAGCCTGTGAACCCCTGTTGTTGTTTCTTCGGAGACACCTTTCCACTCAGAAGCAATTTTCTGCCACTTTGTTTTATTTTTTTCAAAAGTTGTTTTTAGTTCTTTTAACAGAGCTGCTTCATCGGTGCTTCCGGGTTTTCTGTCAAAAACTGTTTTATCTTTTTCCCCTGCGCACCCTACGTGTATCATCATTGTTGCATCGCCGCCATCATCCACAATAAGTTCCGGCCCTTTTTCATCCGGAAAAGAGAGAGAAAGATTAAGAAGCTGCCAATATTCCTCAAGGGTTTCCCCTTTCCATGCAAAAACAGGTATTCCTTTGGGGTTTTCCGGAGTTCCGGTTTTTCCTACAACAATTGCTGCAGCTGCATGGTCCTGGGTAGAAAAAATATTGCAGCTAGACCATCTTACATCTGCCCCAAGTTCTATCAATGTTTCGATTAAAACTGCTGTTTGAATAGTCATATGAAGAGAGCCGGTTATTCTTACCCCTTTAAGAGGTTTCTCTTTTGCATATTTTCCTCTTACAGACATAAGGCCTGGCATCTCTTTTTCAGCCATTTCAATCTCTTTTCTTCCCCAATCATAAAGGGAAATATCTTTTATTTTATATTGCATTTACTTATCTCTCCCATGAATTTAAAACTATTTTTTGGTTTTCGTAGCATACAATATATGCCTATAAAAACCAATATTCCTTCCCGCTATGCACCTGCTTGTTGGAATCTTCAGGCTGGGATTGTTGCTTATTTAATATTTAAATGATAAATTAAAAATCTAACATGAACAATATTATTTTGCTATTAATTATAAGCGTCGCTGCATTAATTATAAATTTAATAATAACCCCTTTTTTAATATCTTTGTCACATAAAAAAGGGTGGTATGATGTTACAAATGACAGAAAGATTCATTCCGGCAATATACCAAGAATTGGCGGGGTTGGTATATTTATCTCATTTTTATTAACCGTCTTTTTATTTGTTGTTATCTGCAAATTTGCAGATATAAAACTTAATTCTATATCAAAATATCATTATCTTGCTTTATCTGCGGGATTTCTCATTATTATTATTTTAGGTGTTGCTGATGATTTTTTTAGTATAAGGGCATGGCACAAACTTTTTATACAACTTGTCGCTGCATTAATTGTTTCTTTTGGCGGCTTTAATCTTGAATTTTTTTATGTCCCTTTCCTGGAACAGGATATCCCTCTTGGCTTCTTTTCACATGCTATAACAGCCTTCTGGATAATAAGCCTCTGCAATGCAATTAATCTGATGGATGGGATGGATGGGCTTGCGGGCGGTATTGCATTAATAGCATCTTTTTTTTATGGCATAATTTTCTTCACAACACAGAATTATACAGCAGCAGGCCTCTCTTTTGTTCTTTTTGGCGCTATTTTAGGTTTTTTAGTGTTTAATTTTCCGCCGGCAAAAATATTTATGGGAGATTCCGGAAGCCTTTTTCTTGGATTCTGCCTTGCTGTAATTCCTCTTATAAACAATAAAGGGGGTGGCTCGTCCCAGACAATATTTATGCCTCTTATTGTTTTGGTAATACCTGTAATGGATATGATTGCCGCTATTTTAAGAAGAAGAAGAAGAAACCTTTCAATTGCATCGCCTGACAGGGAACATATTCACCATAAACTTATTGATTTTGGATTATCTCAGAAAAAAATTCTTTTTGTTATATATCTTTTCTCTGTTTTTGGAGGGCTTACCGGGCTTTTGTATACTGTTCTTGAAACCAGAAAACTGGATTCGGGGTTTACTGTTTTTATAGTTACCTGGATTTTATATACTGCCCTTTTTCTTATTTTGCATTATAAAAATCAGGCAAGAAAAAACTCTGTCTCTAAATAAACTTAATTTCAATGGTTCGGCAATCTCGTTATTTTTATTCAGAATTATATTTGTAATTATCATATTCTTGCATTATTTTATCATAGGGAATATTTCCATTCCTTTTACAAATCATAAGCGTATCGGCCCCATCTACAATATTTATAAAGTTTTTTATTATATGATAATTTGCTCTATTCCAAAAATCATGAATCATTATTATTGTGTCTAATTTTGTATTGAGTAATGTATTTAAGAAACAAGCGACACGGAAACGACCGTCTATCAGCACAACGTCAGACAATTTTGCATCGGGATATTTTTCAAAAACTTCCTGCGAGTATTTTAAAAACAATTCTGATTTCGAATTTTCATTTATTGGGATTCCCCATCCACCAGTAGGGCCAATATTGGCGTGAATAAGAGCAAGCCTTCCCGATTTTTTTGATTCAGTTATTATTTTATACGATCTATTCATTTGATCTATCCATTCTTTGCTGGATTCTACTGAATATATCTTCCCTTCTGTATTGATAAGTGCCGCAATTGTGGAACCTCCGGAACCAAATTCCAGATAAATTTTTGCGCTGGCAATGTATTTTTTATATAATTCACGTTCATTTATGCTCATTTCCCATACGAATTCGTCTTTCTTTACTGTATTTTTTTTGTTTTGATATATCCGCCAAAGACAAATCAATCCATACGGTATTAAAGCTTTTACCATCTTTTTGACTGTAATTTTCATTCGTAATATCTTCTAAAGTCCGGGTTTTTCCCTGTAAATAATTCTAACTTGTTTGAAAAGACCTTCTCCGTCGCTTTTGGTTGCAATATCTTCCATCCCATTAAGCGTTGTATGAACAATCCTTCTTTCAAAAGGGTTCATTGGCTCAAGAAGTTTTGACCTTCTGTTTTTTCTAACCTGTTCTGCGGATTTTATTGCAAGCCTTACAAGGCTTTCTTCTTTTCTTACCCTGTAATTCTCTGTATCTATAATTATTCTGGGAGAACCTTCAAACCTGCCTGCAAAAACATTTAGCAAAAGTTGAACAGCATCCAAAGTTTTCCCTTTTTTGCCAATAAGAATACCTGAATACTCTGATTCTATTGTCAAACCTACTTTGTTATTCTCTCTGAAAGAAATAGAAACTTTTCCCGGAAGATCCATCTTTTCCAAAAGAATTTCGAGATACTCTTTTGTCTCTTTTTCACATTCTGTTTCCGGTTCATATTTTTTTGCTTCGCCAGGCTGGCTATCGCTGCTAAGATGTATTTTTATTCTTACATTTCCTTTTTTAAAAAATAACCCTTTTTTTGAAGTCTCCACAATTTCAACATCAAATTCATCTCTTTCCAGCCCCAACTCTGCTTTGGCTTTTTCGATGGCTTCTTTTTCTGTTTTTCCTTCAAATTCCATTATCATATTTATATCTCCTTGCATATCATGCAGATTTTTTCTTTCTCATAACTTTATTGACAATAATTTGCTGAACAATACCCAACACGTTTGTCATTGTCCAGTAAAGCAAAAGTCCCGATGGCGCATCGTACAGGAAAAAAAGAAACATAAGCGGCAACATGTATGTCATCATCTTCATTTGATTATTATTTACTGTTTCCGGAGTCTGCATAAGCTTTGTTGAAATGATCTGGGTAGTAATCATAAGAAGAGGAAGCAGCCTTACATCGCTTCCTATAAAAGGAATTGACATTGGCGCAAAATTATAAATGGAATCCGCTACAGAAAGGTCATATATCCACACACTAATAAAAGAAGCGCCGCGCAATTCAAAATGACTGCTTAAAAGACCATATAACGCTATAAAAATAGGCATCTGGAGCAGCAAAGGAAGACATCCTCCTAATGGGTTTACCCCTGCCTTTTTATATAAAGCTGCTACTTCTTGATTCATTTTCTGCGGGTTGCCTTTATATTTCTCCTTGAGTTCTGCCATTTTAGGAGAAAGCCCCGACATTTTACTTGATGATACATAGCTTTTATGAGTAAGAGGAAACATTACAATTTTTACAACTATTGTAAGCAGAATTATTGCAATACCATAATTTGGAACCAGGCTATAAAAAAAGTTTAACATGGCTTTAAGAATTTCCTGAAGCCAACCAAGCATTGCTCTTGTATCAAGAATCCGGTCAAGATTAAGCCCTTTCATTTTAAATCCGTTTTTTTCCGGATCATTATATGCTTTTAGATATTCAGGGCTTTTTGGACCAATATAGAATTTAAAAACATCTACATTATTGGAACTTCTTATTACCGGACGTGAAAAGAAAAGCCTTGCGCCTTCGTCAAAGCCATCCACAGGTCTATTTGAGAAAGTCGTTGTATAGACTGTGGCATCGGGAATTCCTATTACTGTAAAATACTTCCCAGAAATAGCAGCCCAATTTATTCTTTCATAAATTGAAACTTCTCCCTTCTCTTTGGGCATTTTATTTATTTTCTTTTTTCCGCCCATATCTGTAACATATCTTCTAAATTCTTTCTTATCGTCGATTTTATCAAATTTCGGTCCTATCTGGGGACCAAAGCCGATTGTATAAGCATATCCGCCTTTATCCAGCGGAATTATTAAATTATTTTTATTTAAAAATTGTATCTGCAGTTCCATTAGATAGTCATATGGTTTAAAAATATATTTTTTTACGATTGAAAGCGGAGTGCTTTCTCCGGTACCTGATCTGGAAGGAATATCTATATCTTTTGTAAACTCTGCTATCATGCTGTCGCCCTGGCTGTATATTCTGGTGTCAAAATATACATTAAGAGGATCTGCGTTAATATCTCCCATATAAATATTAAAAGCAGTTATGGAATCTTTGTTTTTATTTATCATCTCAAGCATTTCTCCGCCATCAAAATGCTCTTTAAGTTTTATTGATTTTATTGTTCCGCCAAGATTTGAAAACGTTATATCAAATACTTCTGTTTGAAGAGATACTTCCCTGTAATAGTCAGGATCTTCTTCCCTGTTTGTTATAGCAGCTGCTGCATCGAGAGCTACTTTGGATGTATCTTCTTTTATTTGTTCTTGAATTATTCTTTCTGATTCTGTAACCACATGACGCTCTTCCTGCGGCAACGGAAACAGTTTTCTTTGAATATAAAATCCCAGTGAAATAACGCAAACAGATAGAATTATTGCATAAATAGTATTCTTTTCCATCATTTATCTCCTCAGACTATGGAACAGGGTCATACCCTCCCTTATGAAAGGGATGACACCGTAAAATTCTTTTTATGGAAAGGAAGATGCCTTTAAAAGGCCCATATTTTTTTAAAGCTTCAATTGCATAAGATGAGCAACTTGGATAATAAATACAGACACGAGGAAGCAATGGGGAGATAAGCTTTTTATATATAATAACTAAACCGATAAATATATTATTAAGTAATTTTCCCAGAAGCATCCAAAAGTCCTGCTTTCTTAAAAAGAGAAACCATAATCATATCTGCGCTCTTGTAATCGGTTATTTTATCAGTCAATAAAAAAATAAAGTCATATCCGCAAGGCAAATTATTTTTTATCTGCCTATATATTTCTTTTATTACTCTTCTTGCCCGGTTTCTCTCTACAGAATTGCCATACCCTTTCCTTAATACTACAGCTATTCTGTTCCATGTATTTTTGCTTTTACAATACAATAATCTTATACAGGATATTTTTATACTTTCTGATATTTCAAAAACTTTTGAAATATCAGCTTTTTTCATCCTTTCTTTTTTAGTAAGGCTTTTTCTCATCAGATACAGATAGCTTCTTTCTTCCTTTTTGTCTTCTTCTCATTAACACAAGCCTTCCACCAACTGTCTTCATCCTTGCTCTAAAGCCGAATTTTCTGTTTCTTTTTACCTTGCTCGGCTGATAAGTCCTTTTCATTGAAGAAACTCCTTATATTGTTTCTAACCAAAGTTAGAGTTTTATCTTTAATTATTTTTACTCTTTCATAAATTGAATTATAGCAGAGGATTTATAATAATTTATTATATAAATGGTGTCAACTCAACCTGCGGGCTTTGTTTTTTTAAAAAATAATAAATATTTAAATTCTTAACAAAACCCGGGCCAATTCAGCCTCTTTTTAGAATTACTTTTATTTCTATTATTTTTTTTTCCGGAAATTTCTCATTTATATTTTTCAATATCTGCTCTTTTCTTAAATTTATTATCTGAATCCATCCCGGATGGTCTGCTTCCACAGAAATTTCCTCTTTTTTTATATCAATAACTCTGGTATTTTCTGCGATTTCTTTCCCGGCTATTTCGTTCCAACAGGAATAAATAGTGTCTATTTTCTTTGCCGGTATCCCCATCTTATCAAAAAATTCTTTTAAAAGATCCCCTGCTTTTTTCATCTTTCTTTAATAGCACCATTACTAACTGTATAAAATATACCATTTTTTCCGGAAATAATTTTTTCTTCTCCTGGCAAAAAAGTAAAAAACGCCTGTTCATATTCAGGAAATGATTCAATAAATCTTATCTTTTTTTGTTTATCGAGCTCCAGAAGAGCATCGTCAAGAAGAACCAAAGGCTTTTTTCCGGTTTTCTCTCTGTAAAATTCTGCCTGCGCTGTTTTTAATGCAAGAGATATTAACCTGGTTTGTCCTGTTGATGCAATTTTTGTAAAATCTTTTTTATTCATATAATAATAAAACCTGTCTCTATGCGGCCCGGTAAGCGTTGTCCCCAGCGCTGTTTCTGCTTCTATTTTTGATAAAAGTATTTTTTTTATTTTTTCAATATCTGACTCAAAACCCCAGGAAGGATTGTAAAGTATTTTTATTTTGGAATCAAAAGCAGATACTTTTGAAAAAACAGCAGAAAATGTTTCATTAAACTCTTCTGTTATTTTTTCTCTTGTTCTTATTAATTCTATCCCTTTTTCCGCAAGCTGCATATCTAAAACAGATATAATTTCTTTATCATTATTTTTTAGAACAGCGTTTCTGTTTTTTAATATTTTTTCATATTGTCTTAGATTATCAAGATAATTGCAGTCAAAAAGGCTTATTGTCTGGTTAAAAAATGTCCTTCTCCTGTCCGGAGTTCCGTTTACAAAATATATGTCATCGTGTGAAAAAACAACACAGGGAATATTATATATTATCTCTTTTCTATCCTTAATTTTTTTTTCATTAAGGATAATTGTTTTTTTCCCCTTAACTATAGATAGCAGGATGCTATTTTTAATTCCCCCCTGCTCTGTCCGTGATGATCCATCCCCATCAATTGCCTGCGGGCTTTGGCTGGTGCAAGGCAAGACATCTGTGCCGCACTCTTTTTTTTCATCCTCATAAATACCTTTTACAGACATCTCTTTCTCATCCTCTTTTACAAAAAGAGAATCTATTTTTGTCCTAAAAGAGTTGCCAAAACACAAAACATAGACTGCTTCGAGAAAATTTGTTTTCCCGTGCCCATTTTCTCCTATGAGAAATATATTTTTTGCGTTTGTATTTATCTGAGTGTTTTCTAAATTACGAAAATTATATGTACTTACGGAAAAAAAGCTCAATAAGTTTCCTGCTTTTAAATTATCCTAAATCTGCATTGGCATCACAATATGAAAATAGTCATGCTCGGGAACAGAAGACATTGTTACTGCTTTTGAGGGGTCTGTGAATTTAAAAGAAACATCTTCTTCTTCCATAACTTTTATTGGGTCCTGGAGGTAAACATAATTTATTACCATCGTAAACTCAGGTCCGGAATATTCACAGGAAAGAGTCTCTTTGGAATCGCCTATTTCTGTTTCTTCTGTATATATATCAACGCTTCCTTCGTAAAATTTCATTAAAACCCTTTTTGACTTCTGTTCAACAAGAACCGAAACCCTTTTTAATGCAGAAATAAAATCTTCTTTGGAAATAATTGCTACGAGCTCCTGTTTTTCAGGTATTACCCGCTCATAATTTGGAAATTGCCCTTCAATGAGGTTTGAATATATTTTATTATCATCGAATTTTATAAAAATTGTTTTATCAGAAATAGCAATAAGAAATTCTCCCTCTCCTGTTGCAAGTTTTTTTATTATTTCAAGAATTTTTATAGGAATAATACTGCTTTCTATATTTTCCGGAATAGAATCAAATTCCTTTTTTATAAAAGAGAGCCTTCTTCCGTCCGTTGCTACCATTATAAAACTGTTTTCCTTTTTTTCAAGAAAAACACCATTCATAAAATATCTTGTTTCATCTTTTGATACAGCAAAACTTGTTTGAGTTATCATCTCAATAAAATCTTTTTGTGGAATGGAAAAATAGTTATTATCGGAAACATTTTTAAGAGCAGGAAATTTTTCAGCATCAATAACTTTTAGCTGAAAAACAATATTATTGTTCTCGGATCTTATAATCATCTTCTGTTCTTCCAAAGAAAATTTTATATCCCCTTCCGGCATTGTTCTTAATATGCCCAGTAATTTATCACAGAAAACTGTAGTTATTCCTGGTTCTTCAACAGATACCGGTATTTGTGTTTCAAAGCCTATTTTTAGATCTGTTGCTTTTATTGTAAGAAGATTATTATCTGCCACAAGAAGGACATTTGAAAGTATAGATATTGCATTTTTTGAAGAGATAATATCCTGAGTAATTGAAATTTCATTAAGAATAGAATTTTTATTACATTTAAATTTCATTTTATTCTCCATTTCTTTCTCTTATTATTATATTAATAAATTTTAATAATAGTAATAATAAGTACATATAATATGTGTAAAAGAGAAATAATTCTTTTACTTATAAGAAATAATTTATGTGGATAATTTTTTTAATTATTAACATTTATCCACATTATCAACAATTATTAATATAATATCATAATTTTATATATTTTATAAACAAGTTATTATTTAGAACTATGTTCTTTAACAGCTCTTATTATATTATTAATTATTGCTTCCATTGTTGGATCTGACTTAAGGCTGCCCTCTATTTTTTGTATTGCATATATTACTGTTGTATGGTCTCTATCGCCAAAATCCGACCCAATTTCTGTTGTAGAATATTCTGTAAGTTCTCTTGCTATATACATCCCTATTTGGCGCGGAAAAGCAATAGCTTTTGTCCTTTTTCTTCCGCGGAGGTCTACATGAGAAAGGTTAAAATATTCTGCCACCTTTTTTTGTATAATGTCTATAGAAATACCGCCAGGCTTGGTTGTTGTAAAAACATCTATAAGCTGCTGTTGAGCGATTTCTTTTGTTATTTTTTTATTTACAAGCTCTGCATAAGCAACAAGTTTCGTAAGAGCTGCTTCCATATCTCTTACATTAGAAGTGATATTTTGCGCTATTAATTCAAGAATATCATCGGATATTGATATATTAAGAGATTCTACCTTATTTTTTAATATTGCAAGTCTTGTCTCAAATGCAGGAGGGTTAAGCTCTACCTTAAGTCCCATTTCGAACCTGCTCTTCATTCTGTCTGTAATATTTTTAAGCTCCGAAACAGGTCTGTCGCAGGTAAAAACCATTTGCTTTTTTGCTCCATAAAGAGCATTGAATGTATGAAAAAGTTCTTCCTGAATCCTGTCTGTGTTTTGGAAAAAATGGATGTCGTCTATTAAGAGTAAATCCTGCGATCTGTATTTATTTTTAAATGCATCTGGCTTGAGTTTTTTTATATATGATACAAATTCATTGGTAAAGTCTTCTGCTGTTACAAAAACTATTTTTTTCTTGCCTGCAAAATTTTTATGAACAGCATGTCCTATTGCCTGAAGAAGATGTGTTTTTCCAAGTCCAACTCCGCCATATATTAAAAAAGGATTATAAGATTTACCGGGATTATTCGATATTGCAAGAGCTGCGTTTGCTGCAAAAGAGTTATTTTCTCCAACAACAAAATTTTTGAAAGAGTAATCTTCTCTAAGATCTGGATGTTTTTTTATCTCTTCTGTCTGGCTAATTTTTTGTTTATTGGTTTCTTCTTTTATATCTTTTTTTGCCACAGTAAAAGAAACATTAATTTTATCTCCGGAAAGTTCACCTATTGTCTCTTTTATAAGTGGAAGATATCGCTGTTTTATTTGATCCATGAAAAAGTTGGAAGGAACAGAAAGAACTATAGTATTTTCTTCTGAGGAACAATATGAGATATTATTAAACCACATTGAAAACTCTTCTTTTGAAATAGAGTTTTTTATCTGATTTAGCATTTCTTTCCAAAAAACTTCATAATTCCAGGAATTCATTGAATACTCCATAACTTATCAACAACTTATCCACAAAAATAAATAGTAATGATTAAAAGTTTATTTCAGGCAAACATGAAAGCTTTTTTTATTTCAATAATAATTCTTTATCTTGTAATAAGTTAATTATTCTAAAAGCGCTACCTGCATATACTTTTTTATAGAATTTAAATCACAATAGAAAAAACTCTTTTTTTATAATAGTTATTCACAAGTTATTAATGAAATGTGTTTTATAAACCTACAAAAATGGTATATCAGCAATATATCTTATTACAGCTTTTTAAAAATTTAAAGTATCTTTTTAATTCTTTTAAAGCGCTTTAAAGGCTTATGTTTATTGCTATTTGTGGGATAAAAATATATACTTTTGCAGTATTGTTTTAATTCTCATTGTGTCAGGTAAAATAAAAAATGGAAAATAAATATTCGGCCCAAAATATTCAGGTCCTTAAAGGGCTTGAAGCTGTCCGGAAAAGACCGGGCATGTATATTGGGTCTACGGGCCCGGATGGTCTGCACCAACTTGTTTATGAAATCGTTGATAATAGTATCGATGAAGCGCTGGCTGGTTTTTGTAATAAAGTAGATGTTGAGATAGAAAAAGGAAACTCTATAAAAGTAACCGACAATGGCCGGGGAATTCCTGTTGATCTCCATACAGGAGAAAACATAAGCGCATTGGAACTTGTAATGACCCGTCTTCATGCAGGCGGAAAATTCGAAAAAAATAGTTATAAAGTTTCCGGAGGGCTTCATGGCGTAGGTGCATCTGTTGTTAATGCTCTTTGTGAATGGATGTCCGTTGAAGTCTATATGGACGGAAAAGTCTTTTTCCAGAGTTATAAACGGGGTGTACCGGATAAGCCGGTAGAACAGATCGGAGAAACAGATAAAACAGGTACTTGTGTAAGATTTTATCCGGATCTGGAAATAATGGAAACAAATCTTTTTAGTTTTGAAGTGCTTTCAAACAGATTAAGAGAGCTTGCTTTTCTTAATAAATCAATAACAATAACCATAAAAGATTTTAGATTACCTACAGTAAAAGAACATGAGTTTCGTTTTGAGGGCGGTGTAAAATCTTTTGTTAGCTATCTTAACAAAAATAAGGGCACCCTTGATAAAGAACCCATTTATATATCTGGAACAAAAGAAAATACAGAGGTAGAAGTTGCTCTTGAATATAATGATGGCTATAACGAAAACATTTTTTCATTTGTAAATAATATAAATACCAGGGAGGGGGGAACCCATCTTGTTGGTTTTAAATCAGCTCTTACAAGAGTTTTTAATGAATTTGTTAAAAAATCCAAATTTGTTAAAAAAGTAGAAGAATCTCTTTCAGGAGAAGATGTAAGAGAAGGGCTTACTGCAGTAGTTTCAATAAAAATACCGGAGCCTCAGTTTGAAGGCCAAACAAAAGCAAAACTTGGTAATTCGGATGTCAAAGGTATTGTAGAATCGCTTGTAAACGAAACCCTTACTGCTTATTTTGAAGAAAACCCGGGAATTCTGGATAAAATACTCGAAAAATTAATAAATGCGGCAAAAGCAAGAATTGCAGCAAGAAAGGCAAAAGAACTTACCAGACGAAAGAGTTTTCTGGAAAGCACGGGAATGCCCGGTAAACTTGCAGACTGCAGCGAAAAAGATCCGGAAAAATGCGAAGTTTACATAGTTGAGGGAGACAGCGCAGGGGGAAGCGCAAAGCAGGGCAGGGACAGGCAATTTCAGGCAATCCTTCCTCTTTGGGGAAAAATGCTTAATGTTGAAAAAACAAGAATAGATAAAGTTGTATCAAATGAGAAACTTACGCCCATAATAAATACTCTTGGAACAGGGGTAGGAACCGGATTTGACATAGCAAAGCTTCGCTATAATAAAGTTATAATTATGGCAGATGCTGATGTTGATGGTTCTCATATAAGAACACTTCTGCTTACTTTCTTTTTCAGGTATATGAAAGAGCTTCTGGAAAAAGGGCATGTTTTTATAGCAATGCCGCCGCTTTTTAAAATCAGCTACAATAAAGTAATAAAATATGCTTACAACGAAGAAGATAAAAATAAATATTTAAGCGAGATCAAACAGCAGCTTAATATTTCTGAAGAAAAAATAAATGTACAAAGATATAAAGGTCTTGGCGAAATGAATCCGGATCAACTTTGGGAAACAACAATGAATCCGGAAACGCGATCAGTAATGCAGATCCGGCTGGAAGATGTTATAGAAGCAGAAACAATTTTTACAACGCTTATGGGCGAACAGGTTGAGCCAAGAAGAAAGTTTATTGAAGAAAATGCCCTTGCTGTAACAAAACTGGATGTTTAAATAGAAATATAGCTATATATGTTTTTCGCTATACTAGGAGAAAAAATTGTCAGATTTATCAGGCCGAGTTATTCCTGTTGCACTTGAAGATGAAATTAAAGACTCATATTTAACATATGCAATGAGTGTTATTGTCAGCCGCGCTTTGCCGGATGCCAGGGATGGTTTAAAACCAGTACACAGAAGAATACTTTATGCAATGAGTGAAATGGGCCTGCATTATGACAGGGATTTGAAAAAATGCGGAAGGATTGTCGGAGATGTTTTAGGAAAGTACCACCCTCATGGAGACCAGTCGATATATGATGCCCTTGTAAGGCTTGCTCAGGTTTTTTCTATGCGTTATACGCTTGTAAAAGGACAGGGAAACTTCGGATCTGTGGATGGGGATCCTCCTGCGGCAATGCGTTATACCGAAGCAAAAATGGAGAAAATCACAGAAGAAATATTAAGAGATATAAAAAAGGAGACTGTTGATTTTGGTCCAAATTATGATGATTCTCTTAAAGAACCTCTTGTATTGCCAACAGCGTTACCCAATCTGCTGGTAAACGGAACAAGCGGAATTGCTGTAGGGATGGCAACAAATATGGCGCCGCATAATCTCAAAGAAGTATGCAACG
>Ga0123353_10007631_pt1 | contig 14659 bp, 7 predicted proteins | sample TergutLab28metaG_3_FD_92763 | JGI IMG/M metagenome (GOLD analysis project Ga0123353, IMG submission 92763) | Labiotermes labralis P3 segment gut microbial communities from Petit-Saut dam, French Guiana - Lab288 P3 | ecosystem: Host-associated > Arthropoda: Insects > Digestive system > Gut ... | reverse complement strand
CTGGTCCAGATGAAAGTGCCCGGTGTGCTATTTGCAACTCATTTTTATACTGCTATGACAGACTGCTTCCCACATTCACTTGGTGTACAGTACACATTGGACAGTTTTCAGGGCTAAGTTGTCCTTGGGTGGTCTGAATGTGCTGATCATTTTCTTCATTGGGACATGGATATTCTTGATGTCACACTTAGCAAGCAGCCCGCTGTTCTGGTTTGAGGTTGCATGTTGGTAAGGAAGCATGGCTATACCTATGGGTTGTCCAGTCTTGTTCTGTTTATTTTTTGCGCACACTTTGATATAGGATTAATTGTTTGGGAAATGTTTAAGCCTTTGCTTAAAATAATTTTCCCTAATAACTGTTCCCAAATCTAACTTAAAAGATTTAACAACAGAGAACAAGCAATACAACTATTCCCAAAAGATATGACTAAAGAAATATGCCATGAGACTTTTCACATCCTAAAACACTCCAAACCAAATTCAGGAACATTTCAAAAGCTGATGGCATATTTTATGAACAGATTGACAGTGCCACCATGGGTTCATGTTTAGCTCCAGTAATAGTGAATATATACTTGGAATCCTCTGAACAACAAGAAATAAATACCATGTCAAAGAAACCTTCACACTGGTATAGGTATTTGTAGTACAAAAAGTTTCTGCTTTTGATGGCTTTGTAAGAAAGGAGTCTGATTCTTTGGGCCATTCTGCATATAGAAAACCAACACATGCACCATTACCTACTTGCAGAATCCACAAATCATCCAGCAGAAAATAGGGTCATTTCATTGATGCTAGTTCATCATGCAAGGACCATCCGCAATTTGGGAAGTCCAGAAATGGAAATATAATACTCAAAGAGGAAGTTCAAGTAAAATAGGTACTGTAACCACCATATCAGTCATACCCTGTATGCCAAGAATAAAAAATGAAACAAGACTGAACAATCCACAGGTATAGCCATGCTTCCTTACCAACATACAACCTCAAACCAGATCAGCAGGCTGCTTGCTAAGTGTGACATCAAGAATATCCATGTCCCAATGAAGAAAACAATCAGCACATTCAGACCACCCAAGGACAACGTAGCCCTGAAAACTGCCCAATGTGTACTGTACACCAAGTGAATGTGGGAAGCAGTCTGTCATAGCAGTATAAAAATGAGTTGCAAATAGCACACAGGGCACTCAATTATTACACCATCCACTGCACATGTAAAAATTTATAAAATTTACACATTAAAACAGTAAAAACGCTCTGACATGTTTCAGTCCTAAGACCATCCTCAGGGAGCTATATCTTCCTTGCTAAAGTCACACTAGAAATAGTCCCATATTAATTTCACTGTACCAGTTGGGTATTGTGGCAGTATGCCATGTTGTGTAATGTTATGTTGCGAAGAGTGCCCTGCTACGGATGTGCAGTGGATGGTGTAATAATTGGGTAACTCGACAACATGCACGGTGTAACAATAAAAATAAAAATAAAAAAACAATAAAAATTAAAAAAAATAGCACACCGGACACTTTCATCTGGACCAGCCAGAGAAGTCGGCTGTAGCAGAACACATCATTGACAGGACAGAGCATGAAGTTTGACAACATATGCAGACTTGTTAAGGTAAATGGATATGTGGATCACCTGATGAAGGAGGCTATCGAGGTACAGTTGCATCCTAACAACTTCAACAGGGATGGTGTATTCATGTTTAGCTGAACCTGGCAGCCCTTGCTCCAACAGGTCTGGAACACATCCACTGAGATTTGAGGTCAGACACAGCACTCTTCGGACTCTGTCCGCTACCTAATGGGTTGTATCCAGCTACGAACTGTGCTCCGGTACGGGTATATAAGCACGACAGATTGAGTGCAGGTCTTATCTCAGAACGCTGAGAATGGAGACAAAATCAGTCTCCGAACGTTCATGTTTGAACTGTCTGATATGGCTGTCGGCTGAAAAAGATTTTATTTAAGTCTGTCACTGTGAAAACTTCAAGAAACACAAAACAAGCTTATAAATAATCAGTTTTTTTTATAAACAGACTTGTTGGAATGGAGATTTTGCACAGAATTATAATTCAAATTGAAGGGACTGATGAAAAACACTATAATATGTAGCTAGCAGAGCTGGTCTCTGGTAAAAGATGTACACTGTGAACCTTCCAAATTAGGACAGTGCTAACCAAAACACCACAATATTTATCATATGCATTTGAAACTCATAAAATATCTAACATATTAACAAGAACTGAATTATCCTGTCATTCCAATCATAAATGGAAAAGCTCACCCCTAGTTGGATGCTCCTGTTTGCATGATCAGCCACATCACGAACTATCGACAGTGCTGTGTGAGTGTTATCCCTGTCAGGAGAGGTTTCAGATAAGTGGCAGAGGTAGTCCTCCAGCAGAAGGCGATACTGAGGAATCCGCTGCACAGGTTTCAGCATAAAATGCTTTAGAGACAGTCTCTGGCAACGCGGTGATCCTTCGAACTCTTTCACCACTTTTCCAAATTTTGGGTACTTCTGGCAGCATTCATCCAGGTAAATACACTGCGATTCAAAGTTCTGAATGTATGATGTATAAAGTTTCAAAAAAGGTCCCTTTTTGACAATCACATCCGCTATCTTCTTAACAGAGTTCCAGTTATTTATTCTGGTTTCCAAATCATGTAGCAGATCCTCATTTAGCCTCTGAAGTTGGGGTAAACTATTCAGAATCTTGTCCAAATCTGCATAAGGAATAACAGCACACTTTTGTTCAGCTGCAGCTGCTTGTACTGACTGCCTGAAATCCACATTTAAAAGCTTCAATGCATCAATAAACACCCTCTCAGAAGTCATCAGTTCCTTGGCAATATAAAATGCTTTCTTGTCATGATGAATTTCTTCTAGCTGAGATGGATTTGCATCTCTGTCCTCTGGATTTACTTCTCCCTCACAATCTGACTCTGAATGTTGAAACACTTCAAAACTCTCTCCTTCTGACACAGCTGCATCACTTCTCTGATTGACATCTAACGCACTCAATATACTCAATGCACTCAGCCCACTTGACGGTCTGCTGCCTTCACCAACAGTGGAATTAAGACCGTCAACTTCAATTTCTGGCACCTCTGCTGCTGAGCCTTCAGTAACTACTGAGACTGCAATCTGTTCTTTTGCTGGTTCCTCTTCCCTTGATCTTTGGTCACACTTCCCTTGACTATCACAGTAAAATTGACTATTTGAACTCTTTCTTGTTCTGTACTTCCAATTTCCTTTCCCAAACGAACCAAACCATGTAGACAATTTCTTCCGCACAATGCTGGGTCCATCTTCCACATCACTGCAGGTCAAGTCAACATCCTCAACTGAACTCTGTCTTGCTGTGGTATCTGAGCTATCCAAGTCTCCAAGTGTTCCACTAGATAGGTCCCCTTCATCACACCACCATGTATGTGCCTTTGATTTGCGCTTGTGTGTACTGGAAAGTCGCTGCAGAGTTGTCTCAGGTGAAGGTGAATCACCCTTATAATTATGCCATGACTGCCTCTGTTGGTGCAACTTACCTAATTCTGTCACATCCAGTTTTCTTGTTACTGGTAATGAAGATGGTGATAATCCATACTCACTGTCTGGATTCTGAGATACATCAGCTTCCAGTGTTGAAGCTACTTCTATTTTCTGCACAATGACTAGGTCAGCACACCTCACCTCAATGTCCCCTACAGTATTGTTCACAGATATGATGGTATTACTGTTGACACTGTCTACAGATTCACTGTTTGTAACAACTGTACTGTTCACACTGTCTACAGATTCACTGTTTGTAACAACTGTACTGTTCACACTGTCTACCGATTCACTATTTGTAACAACTGTTCTATTCACACTGTCTACAGATTCACTGTTTGTAATAAATGTACTGTTTACATTGTCTACAGATTCGCTGTTTCTAACCACTGCCACTTCACTTTCAGACAATTTTTCACTAGTTGAATGCACTACATGATATACCCCAAAACTATACCCTTCAGTGACATGGTGCTCAGCACATTCAGCAGTGGAAGGCTTGGTAGGCAGCATTTCTAAATTGTCTGTTGTCCATTTGTCTTGAACTCCTGCTGAAACCCCTTCCATATATGAATCACTGTACTTTTCTAGTGTCGACAATGGACTTGTAACTAGGCATTTATCAGCATCAGATTTTGCCTCAGTTTCCGAAGGCACTGGAACTGCAGTTAAAAACTCATCATGTGAATTCAATGGTAAAGGTATGATGCTTGTTTCTGAGACCCAATTGTCTACTGCACATGTATGCTGACTAATGTTTTTATCTACCTTGATAAGCTGTATGTCATTAGTAATGAAACCCTTATCTTGAGAGATTGCACAACCAGTGATTATGTGCAATGAATTTAACACTGCACATTCACTCACTTTATCAACACCTTCTCCACAGATACTTGCTTCCTTCATGACATCCACCTCATTTCTTTCTTTCATGCTTTCCATTATATTTTGACAAATATCATTTCTCAGAGATTGTTCACCTGATTCTTTACTTTCTTCTTCCACCATTCTTTCTGTTTTATTGGCCAAACCATCACCCTGTGGTCCAGGTAACGCCTGATCTTGTACCTCTTCCACATTAGCATCCCTGACACATTCAGAACACTCTGGTCCGTCCGCAACTGCCTGCCTGCGGTTTCTCTTCATATTGTAGTTTACTTCTGCATAAAGAGGAATACTACCAGAATGTACGCACTGTTTCTTCTTCAGACGTGGAGGTGGAATAGGAGAATTCCTTACTCCTACATTAAATTCACCTTCCTTTTTTCCTAAATGTGATGCATGGTCCATAATGCTGTGCCCTCCCAAACTAGCACTCTTAGCTTTTGCTTCAGAATATCTGAATGCATTAGTTCTTCCCAAACTTGCACTTTTTTCTTTGGCTGTTTTCCAGTGCTCCTGCAGTGCTTCAAAATTAGCTCTAGATGGCAGCACAGCACCTGACATATGACAATTCCACTGTTTTGCCTTTGGTGGTTTTTCAGGTTTCTCATCAAACACTGCGAATGGTTCATCTTTAAAGGGCTGATGTTTGGGTGAACGTGGAGGTCGAACAGGCCTTTCAATATTAACAGAGTCACAGAAACCCTCAAATTCTTCCAATTTTGCAACTGGAGCCTTAATATGAAGAGGAAATCTCTTGCTAGCAACTTGTACATGACTGTTTGTAGCTGTGGGTATGAAAAACAGTGATTTCTCTTTTTCAGTTCCAGCAGCTGGTTCTTTATTTCTTGCTGTTGATGGGTCTAGGTTGGAACACTTGTTAATGAATGGGTTTGTACTGGAAATGCCAGGTTTTGGAGAGGTGGTACGAACTTTTGGTGATGTCTGAGGTTTTGGTAATAGTGGCGGTTTAAGCGATACTTTGTCACCACTGCATTTTATCACATCAACACAATCAGCTCTTTCTTTATCACTTGTGTTGCCTGACGATCCAGCTGTCTTGGTTTTGAGTATGGGCATCTTCTGCACAACAGCTGTTTCCTTGCAGGCACTGATAATTTCATCATAAATATGGTCATCCTTGGCCCTTCCTTCCCCCAGCACACTGCTGTCACATCTAAAAAAGTATAAAAAGATTCATTACATGGCTTATATCACTAATCCAACCTGCATTCTTCTCATAGACATAACATGAACAATACAAGGATTTGGTAAAATGAATTTGTAAATGTCTACAGCTAATGAAAAGCTTCTGAAAACAATAATGTACAGAGGGAAAGGCACCAATATCAAATGACAATGATTCAAATATTCTTTTCATTTGAAATATTACTGATATGTGTGTACAGAGAAAAAGAACATTATTTAACAGTTTTTTGGCAATGCACAGAATTTATGGTGGTAATAATGAAAAAACTCAATGCAGCAGAGTCCTCCCTGAGAAGCTAATCAGCCCTCTGGTAGTCAAATAATTTCCAACAATCTGTGGAAACCAAAAGTTCATACTGTGCTCACAACAATCCACCACATTTCCCTACACTGCGCCCGAAGAAACCAATACACACCATCCCATCTTATTTCTTTAGGGCCCAGTTTAATGTTAACCTTCCATCACACTTTATATATCATAGAGTTTTAAGTCTCGGACTTCCTAAATACAAAGAAGTACTCCTGTCAGTTCCTGTGCCTTTAGCACATGATAATTCTACAGGAAACATCTCAGGAAATAAGCAGCTACTTGATCTATGACCTTTGCACATACCAACCCACGCCTGAACTGAAAGATAACAGCTGAAAATACAACCAGAGATAATTCAGCAATTTCAGTTCCTTCTTGTGATACTATCAGGAAGTTAGGTAACTTAAAATGGCAATGTCATAACATTAACATATGTTACATACTTTGCAAACCACTAGCATTTATATTCTTAAAAATGTGCATAACAAAATTACTAATTACTAAATTTATCAGACAGTGCATTAATACTGAAATCATTCATCCATTGAAGTAGATTCCTAACACAAGAATTTTGCAAAAATAAAAGAAATGAGGTATGGCACAATTTATTACTAAATCTGACAATTTTTGCCTTCAGCAACACTGGACAGCAAATATGGACTTTTGCTTGCTTCTCCAATGATATTTTGTAACTAGGCAATGAGCTGAACAATCCAAGGTTCAGTTCCCAGAGGGGGCATGCACTGCCTCATGAAACCTTCCAGCAAATATACCCAAATTTCTATCATCACAGGCCTAGTATTTCTCGTTCCTCCCGAGTTTCTTCATTCTTAATTTTGGCTCCTCATGGTCCACTGCTTCAATTGCACTTCTTCCAGCTGGCTCTCCTTCCTGTCTACTTTCTTCATCTGGTTCCTTCCACCCAATGCTTCATTTTGACTCTTATTTCTGATGTGTTCCCCACACCCAAAACTACTCCACAAAAACAATTCTCCTGCTGGCCCACTACACCAATTGCCTAACCCACTCTTTCCCTTTATAACGCCACCATTTCTTGCACAGACCTTATTCTTCTCAACTACCCTGAAGATGGAGGCAGCAAGCTGCACTAAAACATTCCCACACAAGGTGCCATATCCCACAAGACATCAATCTTTATCACCAATGCTGCCAAATGTCAACTCATTCCTTTTCACACCTGCTTTTTGTTTGCATGTACAGAGAAAACAACTGGACATTGTCACTGTAATATTATTTTTGGGGATGGGGAACATGCAGTAGGACATGTTTACAAACTGTTACAGTCATTCTTATGAAAAGCATTGCCTAGTGTTCCAACATTCTTACTCATCAAGCAACACAGTTCATCATCAAACATCTGTGATGGTTGTATGAGGGGCACAAGTGCAAAAAGAAGTCCATGCCTCCATGCATGCAGTACAGCATTCCAAAGCCACTTTTCAGACTCAAGAACACATCTTAACGTATCTACTTGTAAACAACAATATCAAAAATGATTGTTTGTAAGACCAAAGGATTTGCTTATCAGAAACTTAAATCTAATGTTAAAACAAAGCTGGCATGCATTACTTACACTTAACAACATTCCTCTAGGAAATGCAAGTCCTGAAGAAGGTAACAACAATCTCAACAAACCAACAGTGTAAATATAACCTCAAGAATATGTCTAACCTGCTCAGGGTTTTCCCCAGATATTTAAAAAATAAACTGATTAGAACAGTAGGATTAGTGTCATGCCACGCATACCTGAGAATCACACTTTGTTGTGTGGACACTAGTTTTCTCAGACTGTGGGGAGGTTCTGTTTAGAACCACATATGAAAGATCCAATTTAAATCATCCATAATAAATGCAATTAACAATGCTGCATTCAGAATTTTTTACTTTTAGTCCTCTTTTAAAGTTTTGTTTTAGGTTTTCATAATATGAAGTACACACTGGATGAAATTCAATCACCACTCAAGAATAAAGAGTTCTAAAAACTGGACAGACACAAACTGATATTTTAACAAGTTTCATGTGTTGCCCTAATCTTGAGAGTGTGTTGTTATGGTCAATGGTCAACACATTATGGGGTGGGTGGGAAGCAGCCATTACTTACTATACGTATTATATAACACAACATTCTGCAGCATTTTTAAACATCAATAATATCCATGTCTTGGTTCAGGTGGGAAATGAACCCAAATCTCTCATTATACATATAGCCTGCTGCTACAAGCACACCTCCCTGACATTTCTCTGCATGTTTATATCCTGACATACACCAGAAATAACTGAACATGCTTGAAATTCCTAAACATATCCTCATTCGTCCAGAAATGAATTCTTTATATATAGGGAACATTTTATGTTTTATTGACTGTGCACCCCTGTATAATCTTGTAAAAAAAGCCAACTTGGTGCACAACTTTTCTTAGTATGCTTATTTCTTAGTATATTTATCAATCTCTACCAGTCATCCATACAGAATAACAAGTACCAAATGTCACATAAATAGAGTTGTTTCTCCTGATGATGGGCACACAATTGCCCAAAACATGTATAGACTGATAAATATACTAAGAAATACACATACTTGGAAAAATTGTGCACCAAGTTGGCTTTATTTACAAGATATGGGAACATGTTCACAAAGACAGTCAAAGACTGGAGTTCCATTCCTTGTTGCAATAATAAAATAATTACTATAATTTAATAAACAATTTGTATGAGATCGCATATTATGAATGTATACGCACAGTTGTCACTGTCAGTTTCAAATTTTGTTCCTTTACCACAATTATACACAACTACGCCAGCAAAATATGAGAATTTTCAATCGCCAAACTTCTTCTTCTAGCATGGTGTTTTACCAACTGAAGAGATTATGCAAAGTCCAACACGAACTAACAGCACTCACGACTCATATAGAAGTGATCAGGTGTACTTGATTTGGTTTAGTTATTTTGTCTGATAAAAAATTAAATTTGACAATGGTATGGCCATGCAAAAAACCGTGACAAATCAACTACTCTACTGGAGCAAGGAATGGGCAGTGCAGAAGGGGAAAACAAAAAACACATCTGTTTTAAGGGAAAACATAAATAAATGGAAGCATAGAATTTGACAGACAGGGACTAGAAATAACAGTTAAGTGGGTATGAGAATGTGGAACCTATGGTGTGGGTGGGAAAATAAACCTTAAAGGAGGAAAACCAAAAGACTATACCGCTACACAAAGATAGTAAGTAACAGGATATTATGAAACTATTATTGGGTTCTACAATTTCTCTCTGAAATATTTTTCTACTCAGTGCATATTGCATGATATTCATGTGACAACTCATGTCTGCTACCCAGATTTGAAGATAAGTGACTGGCCCAAATTCCAGACAAGCCCAGAAGCTGGACTACCATCAAACCCTGACATCCCGAGTAAGGTGGCTTTCGACGTGTGTGTCAAGGAACTGTCAAATGCTATCTCGAAAGCTGACAGAATCCACTCCCAAGTGTCCTGACCCACGGCCGCCATTGCCGGCTCGTATTCAGGATGAAATACGACTAAAAATGGTTAAGGGGCAGTGGTAAATCACTAGGGACCCCACTTTAAAGGCTGAGGTCAACCATCTGCAGAGGTCAGTGACCAACCAGATTAACGAGGGGAGGAATGGCCGGTAGAACAATACGCTGGAAAGCCTTGATCCAGAAGACCAGTCACTGTTGAAGATGACTTGAAGGGTGATGAGAATCCCTACTCCATCGCCTCCACTGGTTACACCAGGGGGCCAACTCTCGGGCTCCGAGAAAGCTGGAGCCCTTGCGGACAGTTTGGAGGCTCAATTTCAGCCGGTAAACGATCCGTCGGCCCCGGAAATCATTGAGGTGGTTAATGAGGCGATGCGAGCATAATCGTTTGCGCCCGTAAGCAAGCCTAAGCTAACCAACCCCAAGGAAGTTCAAGACGCCATTCGCGGTCTCAAGTTGGCAAGGCACCAGGCCCAGACGGTATTCCCAAGAGGGCCTTAAAGCATCTTCCACTAAATGCCGTTTCCCGTCTAGTCGTGTTTAACGCGATCTTTCGAAACAGTACTACCCGCCGAGTTGGAATCACGCACGCGGATTTTTTATCTTGAATCCCGGTAAAGACCCGGCACTGCCCTTATCTTACCGACCCATACGTCTACTAGACACGACTGGCAAACTGTTTGAGATAATCCTGCTCCCCAGGATTCTTCACGAAGTGGGCGCACGGGGACTGCTGCGCGATGAGCAGTTTGGGTTCAGACCCAAACATAACACCTCGTCCGCATAGTGGAACGATTGTCCAGGAAATGTGATGAGAAGCGACTAACAGGCGCAGTTTTCCTGGGTGTGGCTAAGGCCTTCGACTCTGTACGGGTCGACAGTCTCCTGTACAAACTTACAACCCTTAACTTCCCATCGTACCTAGTCGAAACCGTATAGTCATACTTGAAGGGAAGGACGTTCGAAGCGTCTTTCTGAACTGCGACATCCACTAGTCGTCGTATGCAGGCTGGCGTAGCTCAGGGCGGAAATACCTCACCCGTCCTATTCAGCCTGTATGTAAACGATATGCCCTCGCCTTGTCGCCACGTCGATTTGGTTCTCTACGCGGAAGACACGGCCATCATAGCTACGTCCCGTCAGCCGGCGCTGCCCGCCAAATACCTGGAGACTTATCTCAGCGGCTTAGAGCGGTGGTTAAGCAAATGGAGGATCGCCATCAATGTTTCGAAGAGGTCCGCTATGCTCTTCGCCAAGACCGGTTGGCGCATTTCGAAACCCGAGCATTACAGCTACCCGGAGAGCCAATCCAATGGGTCGACGAAACACGTTATTTTGGGGTGACCCTTGATAAACGGCTCACCTGGTCGAAACATATCGATCACGTGAGAAAGCGGCTCAGAGAATGGGAACGCTTGGAACTCTTCTGAACAGGAGAAGTGGTCTCTCCATCAGGAATAGTGTTCTGCTGTATAGGCAGCTCATCCGGCCCATGATTGAACTATGCGTGCCCCGTTTGGAGGTCCGACGCTCACTTTCATTTCAAGAGACTGCAAGTGCTGCAGTCCAAGTGTCTTCGCATTGCTACAATGCACCCTGGTACAATGGTAACAGGCAAATTCACGACGACTTGAGAGTCCCCCTACTTCTCCGAACACACCAGGTCTAACAAAGCGGTTCGACTCGAAATTACCTGATGTGGGATACCCGTTAGTTCAGCAGTTTGGCAGACATTTGCGCTGACCAAGTGTTGACATGCGTCCCCTAAAAAAGGGAAATCAGGATCGCCAACTGCCATTATTTCGGCTACCCTGACCACGGTTTTCAGTGATTTTCCTCAGTTTAAGACAAATGCCAGGGTATAGCATGTAAAGACAGGGCACGGCCCGCACTCTTTTCCACTAGGCGACACTTTCTACGCGATTAGTCCATTGTTAACTTTAGTTCGACCACTCTGGGTTCAAATCCCAGATGGCCTTCCAACCACAGTTTTTCCACCCAAAATAGGACCTACTGCCACTTAAGCAACAGACCCTAGTTTGATAGCGTCGGAGTTTTTAATGCGACCGGAAATCGTTAGAGTAAGCAAAGTCCCTGTTTTAGTTTTAGGTGTTTGTTAATTTGCCCAGTGATGCGATTAATACATGAAAGCGTATACAGTACTAGGGACGTCGACTTGCGCACGCATGAAAGGGTATATAGTACTAGGGACGTCGACTTCCGCTTTGAGCAAGTCTCCGCACTCAGTTAGATCCTTGGTTGGTACCGGTGAGTCATTCCGCGCTCAATTCAAGAAGATAATATATCAAGAATAGCCAGCTCTAGGATATCGAGAAGAAATAGACCAGGCAATTCAAGAGAGTTACCAGATTGATTCGCCAAGGAGTAATCTTGTCGTACCTCAAAAGGAGTATCTTGTCATGCATCAAAAGGAGTAACCTTGTCGGACATCAAGGGGAGTAATCCAGTCGGCGACCCTTCAAGAAAAGAGTAAGGTCGTTGACATCAGCATCACAGAGAAGTAAAGTCTTGACACTAGCGCCACACAGGCATCTAAGAAGTGTTCCAGTTCCTTGCCATCCGACCGGAGGCCTCCTCGCTATGCACCCTGCTGCCGGCTAGAAGCCTCTTCTCTGCACGGCATCCCTGATCTACACCGCAGCCATCATCGCTGAGGAGAACCCAGCAGCAGACCAAAAGGCTAAATCACGGCAATTAAGCCGCAAACCTTACGATGTCTGACAGTACAACTTGAGACCACAATAAATATTGTTATATGTGTTATACTGTGGTTGTCACTGTGAACAATCCCACGTTATCCCACACAAAATTTCATTGACCAAACGGTTCCTATAGTTGATCACTATCATAATGACAATGAATAAAAAATTTCTGTGAGGCCACCAAATATGCTGGTATTTTCATCCACAATAAATGATCAAAACAAAGGATTCACACATATTAAATTGGTACATTAGCAACACAATATCAAGAAATGATGTGATGTGATGTGATACTCTGCTGCTCACACTTCACACATTCGCATGAATGGCTTGCTTCTATTAGAGATTGCAGCAAACGAAACATCAGGCTAAGATCGTGTCAGTTCAATAAAAATCAGTCTATTAATATAAACGAAGAAAACAGAATAAAAAAAAAAAGACAGCATGGCGTTCTAATTTCCCCACTTACTTCCGCAATAATAAAAAAAAATGTAGTAAGTTAACCCCAACACATGAAAATTATTGTATCCCTTGAAATTTCTGAGCTCCAGCTATATGAAGAAGGTCAGACAGCAGCTCCGTCTAACATCAACACATCCCTGATACTGAACTGTCAAAGCCATCCTACATTTGGCAGAGAAGATCAAAGTACGTACACTACAATCAGGCACAGGACTCCAATCATACATTCCACAGTTAGTTGCCAAAGCTAGCTGAGCTGCCACACCATGGATAAAGAGGGAACAGGAATACAAATGTAAAACAAACCCATCATTTTCTCTTTTTGTCTGGCCACAAGCTGTTGATGAGCAGTCAACACTAAATTTCTAATCAAGAGGTCCCAGGTTTAAATCTCATCCAGATATCCTACCTGCAGTTTTCATGGGTCACTCATTCTCTTCAAGCAAATTCTGGGTCAGTTTCTTAAAACAGGCCATGATCACTTCCTTCCACATCCTCTCCTATTCAGCTCCTTACTCACAATTATTACATAATTTAATGCTATGTTACCTTCATGTCCATGAAAAACAACCCATATTTAACCAAACATTAAATCAGTTCATCAGTATCCCTCCGCTTTTTACAAATTTATGGGGACTGCTCCATGCATGACCCTTAAGCTATGTTTTGTCTGCATGGGTCAATTAGTCCACAGTTGCAACTCCCCAAGAATGGCGGGAATACAGCTACAAGTTTGCAGGGAAAATGCACAAAATAAATGATGTTGCTGGGATCAAACTCCGTAATTACTGCTTGCTCCAAGTCCAACACATGTTTGCCTTGGATCCAGCAGCCAGTAAGACTAAATCTTAACAATACCTCATATCACAATCCTAAGAAATAACAGAGAGGGAGAAAGGCTTCTTACAAAACAATTTTTCTAAAATAATGTGGAAATCCAGAGTCTCTAAACATTTTCTTCTTCTTCTTTTTTCTACTTCACCACCACCACCGCCACCACCACCACCGCCACCGCCACCACCGCCGCCGCCGCCGCCGCCGCCACCACCATCACCACCACCTTCATCATCATGTACTCAATTGGGGGTCAGGTCCCAAGACTTTTTATTTTAAAGCTACACATATATTAAAGATTTAAATATATCCTGAAGAACGTGCAATGCTAGTTGAATTGCAGCCATGTGAACAGAGAAGGAATTACACCACAAAGTGGCCACTTGTATCTCTGCCCATATTTGACATCAGTTTAGTTCTTCATGCCTGTGTAATTTCAGGCATAAATGAATAAACATGCAGCTAACCTTTCTTTTAAAGAATGACTGCGGCCTACTAAAGCTGGGCCTGCCAAACACCCTAAAAGAGGTTTTGGTGGTGTGGGTGGTTTCCTTTTTCCTAAAATATATAAACATAAGATTTACACAAACTACATACACAATGAAGAACAATGTACAATACTCGTACTGTGCATGTTCTTATAATCAATACATTATCCAATAAATGCACTTTGTGACACAACAAATTTGACACACAGAAACTCTTACATGTTTCGGCAATGAGGTGCCATCCTCAGAGAATTATTACAGCAAAGGTGTACAAGCCAATAGGCCTATACACATTATTTTCTTTCTTATAAGCACAATTAAAACATTACACTATCAAAATACATAAAATTGATAGTCATGATAATTTACAGTATTGTGATGTGTTATATGTTAATCATAAGCCGCCTCAGTTGTCAATTCTTAGTGATAGTGTTCTGGTGTTATATATTGATACACTAATCACAAGCCACTTCAGTTGTCAGTTCTTTGTTGCTTTTATATATATATATATATATATATATATACATGGTGTTTCACGACTTTAAGGCATAACTGCAGGAGGTGATTTCCTAGGTCTTTGTGATAAAAAAAGTTCATATAAACATGTGTCCGATTTTGGACGGTTACGGAGTTATGACCGTTTGAAACTCAGAATAAAAGGTAACGAT
>Ga0123353_10007630_pt1 | contig 14659 bp, 8 predicted proteins | sample TergutLab28metaG_3_FD_92763 | JGI IMG/M metagenome (GOLD analysis project Ga0123353, IMG submission 92763) | Labiotermes labralis P3 segment gut microbial communities from Petit-Saut dam, French Guiana - Lab288 P3 | ecosystem: Host-associated > Arthropoda: Insects > Digestive system > Gut ... | reverse complement strand
TAAAACTCAAAACCCACCCATTTCTGGACATATTTTTTATGAACCCTTTTCCTTAGTTTTAATGTGAAGAACTCTTAAAGTCTGTCCAAGTATTTCAAATACACACTGTGTATGTACACATAAACACATACACACAATATTTATATATTTGTTTATTTAAATCTACATCATTGGCAACCTGTTTTAGCCTACAACAAGGTGATACATGTCTACAAATGTTCCTATGTTCAAACCACTAATACAGAATTTGTGACTAAAAATAATAATGAATTAAACTCATGCTGAGTAGCGTTAGAGGTCACAAATTTTCAGATGTTGCAAAATGTTACGTTTGGTTTCAGACATAACATAGACTATTGATTTGTTTCAGAATTGCATGTTGAGGATAGAATCAAGGGAGGAATAAGTAAACAAAAGCTTGAAAAAACTGTACAATGAGGTGTGTCATGAATTGTATTCTATAATAACTATAGCAAACACACACCATTCACAGGAATTATGTTCTTGAAAAATTTCACAAGGGGTGCAACCATGATGTACAACTTTAAGACCTGATGGAAGAAATGGGGCTAAGAGAAACAGACACACAAAATATGTGTAAATTAATGATTAATAAACATAAACATCTGTTTTGCTGTTTACCCAAAAGATATCAGTGTTACTGGCCAAAATTTTCAGGATGATCAAATGACAAAGAAGGCGTGGTGGAAGGACAATAGACTAGGTGAAAAAGAGGTGATCTATCACATTCTTCTGTATGTCCTTCTCTGCCTCCTTGTGTGGTGCCATGAAAGTTTCCATTTTATGCTTAAATTTCAGGCACATATCCAAGCAATGGTTAACCTAAAAGAAGTGACAAAGTCATCCACCAAGAGTCCTTTCTTCATAACACTGGCAGTCAGCTGAGACCTCTCTACAAGAGTGTCAAAATCCTCAGCTTCTGGTTCAATAATTATTGTCAGCTGTTCAAGATCCTGCTCAGTTAACTCAGCAGCATGAAGACTAAAAACTTCCTAATTCCTCCAAATCTGGGAATCCTTCTCCTGGAACTTCAGAGGCTAACCACCTGGGTGTCCCTTGCCTTGTCCTGTAAGCCAAGGTATATCCACACATTCTTCCAGCAAGCAGTCAGAGCGACAGGCTCCTTCACCTTCATCATTCAGTATGACTTGCAGCAATCACTGACACTAACAAAGGTCACACCTCGCTTGCATCCAATACACAATGGAAGATGCCACAAGCATAAAAACTTTTGAATATTTGGTGATTTACTGGTGAAGTGGTTGCAAAAGTGAGGTAATACTGTTCAAATGCTACTCAACTTGGATATTCAAATAGGTTAGACCAAGATCCTGCACCTCGGGGCATTATCCAAGACAAGGAAGGCCTTGAATGCTCAATTCTTGTACTACAGAAATGTTTTTAAACCGGACCTCACTGGCATGGCCTTCTCCCTAACCGAAGCAACAATGACAGGCAACCACTGTTGCATCTCATCTACCAGCCATATACAAACTATGTGCTTTCCATTTTTCGAGGAAAGGTTCACGCAAAAGTTTTCATACTTAATAATACAGTACTAACCTTAACACTTCCCTTGACCTTGTCTTTAATGAAATACCAATTCATTTACACAATAATGGCACCCAACCACAGTAATGCTCATTCTCCAACTCATCCGTTATCTCCACTTTCTCTAAGACATCACTTCTCTTTACACCTTATCCACAGGCTTATCATCACTACATACACAGCTATGTCTGGACATAATTAAAACATGGAGACAAAAATTAACTCTAAGAAGTGTGAGAGTACAGTCAATGTAAATTTTGTATGGAACAATACCACAGCAATTACTGAATGACAAAGGCATATGCAGCCACTTGTGTATTACTTCATATGTCTACATGAGTGCAGCCCTCAATATGTAAGGGGCCTAAAAGCCACGCACAAGGGTTGACAAAATAATTCTTCTGTAAACAAATGAAACCATCACTTGTATTATTGAGGTGATCAAATCAAACACAATAACATGTGTGGCACATGTACCATGCAAGGGTCAGATGAGAAATCCATGATGGTACAAAGTATGAGTTGGAACACCTGAAGAAAAGAGACCACTTGGAACACCTTGGTGTAGATAAGAGTATTATATTAAAATAGATCACAAACAGGGTGGAAGATTGTTGAATAAATTCATTTGACGTGGGATAGGAAGCAGAGATAAAATTAGATTAAATCATAATATTTACATTAGGCTCTTGTAAAAAGACAGAGAACCTTCAGGTTCAATACAGCATATCCAAGGAGAACAGAATCCCCTGCTATATGGCAGCAAAAACGTCAAAACTCAGACATGGCCAGTTTCCTGAGTAGGCAAGTGAATATCAACTCTTCAAAGAGTCTGTTCCATGGTCTTATTCATTCATAAGTTTAAGAACTATATAACATCAACCTACAGCATAAAGTAACTTAGCTACTAGGGTGATTATTTTGTCTCAGCAGGTCTGTTAATTCACCATCATATGGTACAACACAATGGTCATGTTCAGAGCAGTTCTAATTAGGTGCTACCCTAGAATAAGCCTTAGGAGAATATGAAAAATCACAAAAAAAAAATGTTCCATCAGGACAACTGATCTCTGGACTGAGATATTAAAGCCAAGACCTCCCAAACACAAACCACATGCACTACCCATTGGACAAGTTGTTTTGTCATATATGCTGTAGCAACGATGATGATGATAATGATGATGATGGTAGTGACGGATTGTTAGAACTGTAAGCTGTTACAATGAAGACTGTCAAAATGTAATTGGTCTCCTTTCTTTTTGTGTAGAGCCACGCACATTACAACAGATTCTCTTTGGCTAGCTTCCAGTCACAGCAGCTATTGAATTACTTGCTTGATTCTTGGCAGAAAACCAAGCATTGCACAGATGTTTCAAGAGTCTGGTTTGTTATCTCCATGTCATCCTTCTCCTCTTAGATTGCATCCAATTAATTCTGAAACCTTTTCAGATGCAATATATTAAGCATGTAACTTGCAGAAGTCAATAAAAGTCAGACACCTAAAATAACTCAGCTGATGTGAGATTTGAGGTTCTTATGGCAGTAACCATGAAGACTAGTCTTCTGGGATGTGAAGCCATACAGTGTGGCAGTGTTATAGTAGAACCACCTTCAGAGTGGGAGACAAAGGCAGTATATTCAACCAACACAATGGTATCTATTATCTACAAAAATGCATCACATCAAATTCCAAAAGACTACTTTAGTTTGATTTGTTATAACTTTACCTGCATCACTATCATTGTACAACATTCCTTTGTACCACTACACTGAACGGTTTACTTCATACTGCAGTGTAAATGCTCAGAAATTAGTAAGTTCAAATCTCATGTTTGTCCTATCAGTGTGGTGTGAAATCTTCTTCAAGCTATATGTCATAAATAATAAATTAAAACAAATTTTGTATGCTGGACTTTGTGGCAGGTAAATAATTTATTTAAATACATAATGAGCCAGAGGTGAGACATTCTGTGCATAAAAATTCAGTTATCTCCACCTTCAGAGAATTACAGTGTATCATTTTTCTGTTACCACAACATTCTTAACATAGAAAATAAAGGACTACAATAGTAGTGTCCCTATCTATATTACACTATGCCAGTAGTTTCATGCAGTACTCTACATTCACTGTACTGCTACAAGTAGTACATTTTCCATGCAAGAAGTTCCAAGCCTAATTAACCTTCTGACTCCAAAACTAGTAGTGGTTGCAGAATGCGGGAATTTAAATGACAGCTGCATAAGGAAGACCATTATATGCTGTCTCCTTAACCCAATGTTTGGTATATTTTGCATCACACTGCAAGACAGGTAAACCTGGCGTTAGGTGCCAAAGGGTTGAATTTAATGTCATCAAATGGACTGATCTAGTGATAACAATGTGCATGCGTATTTGGGTGATGCCTGGTTTTAACCCTGCCTGAGCCATCAGCTATCCTGTTTTTGTGGTTTTACTCATAACCTGTTAAAAATGTCAAAACAGTACACTGAATAGGACGTAACAATAACACTTCCAAAGCCCTTCCAAGTGACCACTCATGACTTACCCAGCCACTCAACACAACTATTGACAGGACTACAAAATAACCCTTTCATCACATTAAAAAATACTAATATCCTAGCTTGAGATCTGTAACCTTAATGATGGCAAAATACTTCCCTTTATTCCATTCATAACAGCCTTTGTAATTACACAATTAAAGTGGCTTGCTAGGCACTGGATGGCCAAAGTTCAAGCCAAAGCACAAACAATGAGATTCTTATTTTCAGCAACATGTCAATACAACTCTGACAATCACAGAGCCTCTGATCTAACAGCAGTATAGCAGTGAGCACGTATTTGCTAGGTCAACTATTCATGAAGTCACAATCACATAAGTATAGCAGTGTGCATGAATTTGCCAACTCTGCCAGTCACAAAGCCACCAGTCTCACAGATAAGACAGTGTGCATGAATTTGTCAGTTCTGACAATCATGAAGCTTCTGATCTAATATGAACAGCAGTGTGCATGTATTTGCCAACTTCACATTCAGTGCACGCCATTTCACAGACGATTAATACTGTCTTAATTGAAAACATCAGCTAGAAACACTACTGTATTTGTCCATGAGACAAACCACACTCCAAATCAAACTTATAAGTCTGGTAGTAACTGACCAATACTTTCACTGCACCATTGCAAGGCCAAGCTTGCAGACTCATGTTGGTTACCACACTGTGAGAATTCTCTCTGACCTAACGTTTGGCTATAGCATGCAGCAGACTATTCACGAAAATCTAATGCTGAGACCTGCAAGTACTTACATATTACTGCAATGTGCACACATGTTACTCAATCATGTGACAAGAAATTCACCATTATTAAGCCTTCAATGCTGGCCTCACAGCACTGTATAGACCTTTAGTTCCTGACACACAGCTAGTCTTGATGTAAATGCCTCACTATTTAATTTACAACCCCTTCATCCTGGGCAGTAATTGTAATTTAAACCCCTGTGCCAATGAATAGCTAAAAAGACAAAATTACTGCTCCTTAAGCACAGAACTGGTAACAGGTGATCAGAAAAAATATACAAGTTCGGACCCCACTCCCTCTCCCTCCTCCACACACACACACACATACACACACACACACACACACACACCACCTTGCATAAATCGTAACATGCCAGAAAAACACTGCTTTGCTAATTACAAAGTTGGGAAAGGCCAGAACCGAATTCTGCAGTTAAACTGTATGAATTTTACATCAAAACAAGTTCTGAATAATCCTCAAGTCACCACATAATCAGTTCCTCTTTTATTACCACTTTTCACGGTTTTAAGTTGAATTTGAAACTGACGGAAAAAGGGTATATGGGCAAAATGATTACTGTTTCAAGTTAAGTCTCGACTTCCGGATGGAAAGAGGATCTGTGCCCAGGTGGCATGCTACACTCCTGCAGTGATAAAATACTGGGTTTTATCAGTTAATATTAACAAAAACCCAAAAACAAACATCTTTATATTATTCATTTCAGGTACCTTGGCACAAGTTACTACACTGTACTGAAAACAATTATTTACATTAATCAAGGTTTTATCAAGTAAAACTAGATGGTCATTTTCTTCATGTTCTTTAAGATCACACTATCATTTTTGAAGGTGAAGCCAAAATATTTATTGGAAAGGGTTAGAAATGTTGCAACCATGGCCTATTTTCAGATACTAACCCAGCAATGACCTGGAAATAATAAGGTAACCACACAAAACCTCAAGCCAGGATAACCAAAATCACTTATTTAACCCAGATCCTTTCAGGTATGAAGCAGAAATGATGCCAGCATGTGCAAAATATTTGGTATTAAATTAATTCTCCTTAAGATCCAGTGTTTTGCAGGCATCTGATGGCCATGGGTAAGATCCTGGACTCTTACTCAGAGTTTTGCACTGATCCCTGGTCAGATCCATGTAGAGATTTGTCTGTTTACAGGCTGACATTATCAACACCCCACCCATGGTTCGAAGTCAATGTTAAGCAGCAGGTCCACCCCATAAACCATAAATCCCAAGGCCACTCTATCAATGGTGTAACAGAATCCACATTAAAGGTGTCCCCATCTTAAAAGCTACAACATTTTTCAGAAATATCAACACAAACCACATATGAAATTATCAAATAGCAACTCTTATGTTTTCCCCCCAGGGATGTGTAATGGTGACGTCTCTGCATGAAAGTGTGGTGAAAATATCACCCACTATTGCATCCCATCACTCAGGTATATAACAACTACTTTCAGTAAATGTAGTGCCACAAATCATAAGACATGCATCCAAATTAAGTTACATGTACCTCGGCAAAGAATTCATCCATGAATCCACCCTCCACCGTGACAGCAACATCATCGGGGCCAACATCGTCATCATCACTTTGTGCCTATGACAAAAATAAGTAACATCTTTATATCCAAACAGCTAACAACCACAATAATATAAAAGAGTATAAATGTACCAATGAATCTACATGGTGTTTTATTACAATCACAGCACAGCTACCATAAACAGTGGCAGAACTCAAACTATATGTCCCTGCAATGAGGCATGCAACATCTCTAACATAAATACATGTGACACAAATGATTTTGTTACCAGTAAAATCCCCATATAATTATCCTCATAAATAATTAATCTCCTGATTCCAAAGTATAGCAGGTAACGGGCAATTACATCCCATGTGCTCGTTATCAGTTTCATGACAACCAGGTTCAGTGTCAATTCTAATGTGCTTATGGTAAGTTTACAGATGAAATACTAGATTAAAAAAGGCAATGTAAAATTATCCCTGAGGTTAATTACCTTTTCTGATCCTGTAAAACTATACACTGGTCTCTAAAAGGTATTGGTGCCTTATGCCGGTCTCAGTGTGTTTACTCGGTAACAACTTCTTTAAATGTCCACACTAAGCCAGAAAAATTAATGCTGTCCCAAGAAGCAATTGCCATTTAAATCCATCTCCTAGAGGTTAAGCACTGTACCATGAAAACATATTGAAAAGGAAGACTAACTACATGTATTCATAACTTCACCATGAGCTGGAGATCAACAACCAGCTTCACATGAAAACTGCATTATCCCCAATGCAATAGCACCAACACCTGCCAGACAGGAGGCTGAGTGGGCACAAGAAGTGATCTGGCTGCACTGGCCAAACACAGAATTCAACCCTGGTCATTACTACACTGATTGAATTATCCTGTGATACACCGTTAATAAAAGAATGTGTTCCACAGTAACTGCTTTGCTACAATGTTACTTGCTAATTCATCCAATGTAGTACTACAATACATCTGAATCAAAGACATGTAACTTAAAATTAAATTCCATGAAACAGAGTCAGCATTAAAAAAAAAGCTGTGTTTGATTTCTGTCAAAACACGTGCTTGTCCAAAACTACACAGCATGAAATTTCAAAATGAAATTAAAAATCAGAATATCTCTACATGAAATACTGAAAAGTCCTATTTAATTATATAAATATTGGTAAGTCCTGTTTTATTACATAATGTTAACAGCAGTTCTCTGTGGAATGGTGTAGCTCATATCCCTATTAAGCATACTGAAAACAAAGACTGGATAGGATCAACCACTGTCATCAGAACAGCACGACTGCATTAGTCATCCTGATAAACTTTTTCAGTGATATGACATTTTGCTGATGACTGGAGATTTTGGTGCTACAGCAGATACACTGTATAACTAAAGGGCAATTCAAAAATCCACACTGCTACAAATGAATCAATAATGTGGTATTCTGAAACTTTTGCAATGCATCTAAACAGAAATGAAAAGTGAATAAATAAATACCTTTATAAATGTAATAACTATATTCGGCAAAACAAGTCATTGGAATCATATATTTTATGAACACATTGTACATTAATCTCTGAATGAGTAAAACAATGCATAATCTGAGGACGTTTCTAAAATGTACCACACACACACTTATACTGATGAAAGTATCAAGTGAATGTCACAGACAAAATTTGCCTCCAAACTGTCACAAGTTCTGTCTAATCTACGTGACAATTCATGCCAGCTGATATTCTTAATTATCCATCATTTTCTTTCACATTTGGGCATTAAATTCGCAATATATATCTATCTCATGAATCACATTCCAGCACATATTTCAAACAAACTTCGGATAAGAATGACTTTTTTTTTACTACAGGATGCTATACGTTATGGGTGGGTTAGGCTGCACTGCAAAGAGGATTCCACTGAACTTCACTCACCGCTTTCAGCGCTGCTAACCTATCCTTCGTCATCTTCTAACTGTCCAATTCACACAGTGCGGATTCGTCTTGCTTTATATAAACATCTCATTCACGAATATTTCCATGAAATGACACTAAAACTAACGAAACGGACACTACAATAATAAAATCGATACGCTTGTGATTTCACTGCTTCTGCAGTGCCGTCTGTAAATTTACGCATGCGCGCATGACGTCAACACCATGTCGCAAAATTTGTGGTAAAATTATTGTACAAAAAAATAATATGTAGTATTTAGGTGTTTAAATGCTCAATTAAATCGACATTTTTAATTTTACTGTTATTTATATTAAACATATCGTACATTTCCACCAATTTTCTTACAGTGCGATTTTATGAATTAAAAGCTCTCAAAAGTCCACCTTCTTCTACGCCGAACGCCATTGTGGACCGTAACGACTTTGGAAGGAGGTAAGTTATATCGTGCATTTTTGTGTGCATCGGTATATGGTTTCCGTCTTTAGTTATTAGATGTGTTATTAATACACCAAGAAAGAGGTCGGTTGAGAAAGATTACAATTTAGAGCAATAATAGAAGAAAATATTCAATTTAAATTCGGTGTTGCGATACCAATTTCCTTTGATCCATCCAAAAGGCGCCATTTCCACATTATTTGTAAGAATTCTGTGGTTAGAGTAGTGGTGTAAATTATTAAGCACGCTGGTGACTAGCAAATATGCACCGGGTATGTAAAAAGCATTTATTTGTGCAGATATGAAATACGTGTGAAATTGTAGCGTCTTGCGTCGTATGGCGCAAGTTTTTCAAGGATGTGTGGTACGTTGAAAGTGCGTTTCTGGATTTCATTTATTTACTTGTGTTGTGAATTTTTAGGCATTGAACTCAACAAAGTAATCAACATGGCACAAGATCCCGATATGCCTACTTTCAAGTGTGTTCTGGTTGGTGATGGAGGCACAGGGAAAACTACTTTCGTCAAACGGCATCTAACTGGCGAGTTTGAGAAGAAATACGTTGCAACATTAGGTGTAGAAGTTCATCCCCTTGTATTTCACACCAACAGGGGGCCAATAAGGTTCAATGTGTGGGACACTGCAGGGCAAGAGAAATTTGGTGGACTGCGAGATGGCTATTATATACAGGTTAGTAGCCTTATATGTTCACTTTTATGCACGCCATTGTGATGAATCAAAAGACTAGTTAATTTAAAGCTTCAGGTTTTTATTTTTAAATATTGTAAGGTATTTCTTAAGTTTAATATGAGACATCACATAGCTGTTGCAAACACTTATAGTTGTAAGATTATTAAAATGCTGTCTCATAACATTTTTACCAGTCTGGTATGTTGCAAAGATGTAGAATGAAATATTTCGCTCTGCTTCAGAATCAGGGAACCACTGTCCCAACATCTGCACATGCAGAAATGACCCCTCTGTTGCCAACATACACTGCTAAGATTTCCCTCCTCTACCAGTGGTGTTACTAAACACAGAGGTCCTCCCTTTCTGGGGTAGTTCTTGCCTCTGAGAGTGTTTAGGTTTGGCATCAGGTTAGTCTCATTATGTGAGGGGCATAGGTTAGATGTCAGCCTTCCACTATACAGTTTTATACCACATTGGCTTCTTTTCACCTTTGTCACTCACAGTGGGTACATTGTCACCTGTTCCTAATCCTCCTGTGTTTCTGCTTCATTTTTCAGCTTTGCTCCAGTTAACCTGCCTGATAATTAGCGTGAATTTTATGAACTTGGTGATGTTCTATACTGTGCATTGTTTTGTGAACATATACTGCCTTTCCTATTGTGTTTAATGATGCTTTCATGTGGTACCACATACTTTCAGTGGTATTCATGTGCATGTCTGTTCATTCATCCATAGATGTTCTTGAATGTCTTGTGTGTGTGTATGTATATCCTTCCTCCTTATGTCCACTCTAGGGGGGCAGCAGTCACTGATGATCTGGATGCTGGGTTCAATCCACTGCTTAATGATATCCATTATTGTCTCTGCATATCTGGCTCTGCCACTATAATTATCTTTCCAGACCCATGTTGTATATCCCTGAATACCTTTTTTCCTTTACCACTTTATGCTTATTATATTTAAGGTTTGATTTCCTCAGTTACACAGGTTTTATTCTCTTCCCCTCTCCTTTCCAGTGACATTTTTACATACTTCCTGATTACTTTGTGGCTGAATTACATCGAGTCTGCCATTGTTTCATACTGGATTAACTGTTCCAGCTCGATTACCTGCGCTGGTACTTTCTTGATTACGTCATGTGTCAGTAACATTACTTCAAACAACAAAAAATGGCTTTTCAAAAACCGCATCCCCCTTCCTTATATTTTTTTGCATTTGAGCACTTTCCCTTTCCACTCACTTTTCTGCCTCACACATCATGCACTTAATCTCATTCTGAAGAAGTCCCACATCTTCCACAAACTGCATTGCCTTTTCATGGTCTGTAAAAAGATATGCAAAGGACAGTTTTTTCAGTAATCTTTCAGAAACGATCTCCCTTTATCCATGGTACAGCTATGGCACATTCCGCATCCCTTCCACATCCTGCTGGTATCTTGAGTGTTCCTGAAATCTCCTCAGCCATTCCACTTCTCACTTCTGCACATTTCAGCACACACACTGGAACTACAAGCTACAGCATGGAGAATCAATGGCAGTGCTCCTGTCCCACCACAAACCTTATGCCAAGAACCATATAAAAACTACCCCTACACTCCTTTATGCTGCCATGTTCAAAGCCTACTATTCCCCCCATTCTGGAGAAGTTCCACATATTTTTGCTTGTGTAACTGTTCGAGATCTCAGCAGAATGCACTCTGCCAAGCATATTCCAGTTCCCTTGAACTGCAGCCAATAATGATGAGTAGTGCATCATTGTCAGAAACTCCACAGCTTAAGTAATTCACATTAGTTTACGTATTGGACCTTAAATGTTGATGGGCAACAAATAAGCTCAGAAATAGCTGGTACTTGCAGTAGTACATTAAAAGTAATACTACTTACACTTAATCTAGCCTTGTTGCTTATGAGATGGAAGTGCATCCTGCAAAGAGTATTCTAGTTATCATACATTGCTTACCCATTTTAGATAAATTGTGAAGTAACAGACTGCTTGTCGCACAACCCTTCCATTGCGACCAGCAAGAGTCCTACACCATTTCTTCACTTCTATTTCATTTTTTCAACTACTACTACTACTACTACACTTCCTTTGCATGTAGCATGACTGCCCACCCTACAGCACCTCCCCTCATCATGGCTTGCAAAGAGTATTGCCTAACCTGCTGCTCACATTATAATGCAACCGATTCTCCCAGCAACTTAATTCTTTATCCCTCTTGAAGGAGTCTGTAAGCTCCTCTGAAATGTAGGTTTACATATCCAGTTAACATGGCATCATATCCCAGAAGACTAATTATCAGTGACATTGCGAAGACCACAAAAATCAAACACCTGTCACTGCATGCCTCAGTTATCTCATCCCATCTTGAATAATATGCACTAGGTTGCTGACTGGAGAGGCCTTTTGACAGGGAGTAGGATTCATCAAATGAGATTTGAAGTGAGGGTAATGAATAGATGATTTATTAGTTCTGCAACCTATTACTGGTGGGATCATTGCAAATTCCAGTTTATGGGGGAGTGCTTTTAAGTGGTAGCGATATGTTAGCATTCCTGTCAGGTTTTGACTGTGACATCAGATAAAACTTTGCCTTTAGGGGGGTAGCCCACCACAGTGGTAGGACTAGGTATGTGACCAAAAATGTTCCAAGAGAATGGCTACAGACACAATGACCCAGCAAACATGGGAGAATTTTTCTTTCCCACAATATGCAGACTGGTTCTGGGGCCTAACCTTTCACTGGGCACTGGGGGGCTTTTTCCCTCAAGCATACAACCTGGCAGTCTCACATATGCATGTGGCGCATAATTAAGCACAGGGACAAATTTACATGAGAGAATAATTGATTATTCATGGCAGTATCTTATGACAATTACCAACTCAGAAATGAATAATTTATCATGCAATAAACATTGCAAGACATACATATTTGTCTTATTATTGGGTGAGTACTACAGAAAAGAAATTCATCTATCATATGCCTTAATGTAGAGTACCTGGTGTATCTCATTTTCCTTGCTGGGTGGCCTGTCTTACATTCCACCTACAGGGTGGGTGAGACATCACTGGAAGCAATAAAACCAAGATCAGTTTGGTCACATCTTGTGACTGTATGGCTTCATTACTTGATTTTGCATTTTGTTTCAGGGGCAATGTGCCATTATAATGTTTGATGTTACATCTCGAGTTACATACAAGAATGTGCCAAACTGGCATCGTGACCTCGTTCGAGTGTGTGAAAACATACCCATTGTTCTTTGTGGGAACAAAGTAGACATTAAGGATAGAAAAGTCAAAGCAAAAAGCATTGTGTTTCACAGAAAGAAGAATTTGCAGGTAAGGAATACTGTACTATAATCAGAAATTGTCAGGCAGGCCTCTGTATGAAAATGGATTTGGTATCCAGCAGTGCAGAAACTACCTCTGCCATCCTACAACTGGGGATTAATGTGATGAGGGACATGTCCTTGCATTTATAGATGTAGTTGCTGTGGGAACCAACTCTTCGGTCCAAGTGCTGACTGTATGAGGATTAGTGGCCAGGAAAAGACAACCATTCTACAGTCACCATGAAAGCAGTTCCATTTTTCTGTAATGCCGAGTCACATATAATCTGTGCATGTCATCACTGATGAATCAGGAATACTAGATCTTCTGTGTGTGAGGACGTGAGAACTGTCCCTCTAATCTGAGATGATACCGTGGCATTGGCTGTATTTAATCAGTTGTCCTAAACTGTATACTAAGTGCAGAATTTTCTCACTTTTTTCCTTCTTTTTTTTCTTCTTCAGTATTATGACATCAGTGCAAAGAGCAACTACAACTTTGAGAAGCCATTCCTTTGGTTGGCAAGGAAATTAATTGGTGATCCAAATCTTGAATTTGTGGCAATGCCTGCATTGGTACCACCAGAGGTGACCATGGATCCCAACTGGCAGCTACAGATTGAGAAGGACCTGAAGGTTAGTAAAGAATTTGAGATTTGCCAGCTGCCAAAGAATAGTGTCAATTGTACAGCATTCTGTTATGTACTCCATACTCCATGGAGCAGAGATCTTGAGAACCTAACTGGTTCTCAGCTAGTCAAGAAAATCCCCGCATTTTATGAAACCCAACGGTTCATTACTGCATTTACAAGTGCCAGCCACCTGTCCCTATCCTGAACCAGATCAGTCGAGTCCATGCCCTCCATCCCACTTCCTGAAGATCTAGCTTAATATTATTCTCTCATCTATGACTGAGTCTTCCAGTGGTCCTTTTACTCAGGTTTCTTCACCAAACACCTATATACACCTCTCCTGCCCCCCCCCCCCCAATACATGCTATATGCACTGCCCATCTCATTCTTGATTTGATCACCTGAGTAATATTAGGTGAAGAGTATGCTCATTAAGTTCTTTATGTAGTTTTCCCCACTCCTGTATTACCTAGTCCTTCTAATGCTCAAATATTCTCCTCGGCAACATATTCTCAAACACACTGAGCCTATGATCCTCCCTCAGCGTGAGCAGCCATGTTTTACACCTGTACAAAACAACAGGTAAAATTGTAGTTCTGCATACCTTCATATTTATATTTTTGGACAGCAAACTGGTAGACAAAAATTTTGCTCGATAAGATAGCAAGCATTTCCTGACTTCCACCTGCTCGTAATTTCTTCCTGAAAAGAATTTGGACTTTTTAAGGTTTTTCCCAGATTTGAGCTCTTCCACCTTTTCAGAGGAGCTGTTATCAGACTTTATATTGTGATTTCATCCTGCATTCTGCTCTTGAGGCAGCATTTACTTCCAGTCCAATCTCCTTACTAGCAATTGCTAAAGCTTGTATTTTTTTTATAGTGTGTATGCTTCTGCCCATTATATTAACGTCATCAGCATAAACCGAAAGCTGATGTGTACCATTTAATTTCAAGCTATCCTGGTTTACCTGAACCCTTCTAATGGCATACTCTACAGCAAAGTTGAAAAGAAATGGCAATAAAGCAGCTCCTTGTTTCAAACCATTCTTAACAGGAAACTTGTTAGACAAATGATTGCCCATCCAGGTTTACCTAAAGGTTTCATTACCCTTCCCAGTTTCATGGTGATACCAAACTCAGTAAGAATATTATGCAAGACCTGCCTCCAAACTAAATCATAAGCTTGGTTGAAGTCTAAAAAGT
>Ga0123353_10007629_pt1 | contig 14659 bp, 8 predicted proteins | sample TergutLab28metaG_3_FD_92763 | JGI IMG/M metagenome (GOLD analysis project Ga0123353, IMG submission 92763) | Labiotermes labralis P3 segment gut microbial communities from Petit-Saut dam, French Guiana - Lab288 P3 | ecosystem: Host-associated > Arthropoda: Insects > Digestive system > Gut ... | reverse complement strand
CTTATCCCATCCTCGGAAACGGCCAGTCTTTGAACGGAGAGGCCTTTCCCGTGGGAGTGAAATGGATTTGCGGACGCTTAAAACCTCTCACTGGCATTCTCAGCTATGATTTCCCATTAGCCGAGAATGAGGTATGTATAAATAAAACAAGGATGCAGTATATGTGCCATCTGGAATGTGAAAACCGATAAATAAGGATACGGTGTTTAAAGGCTTCAATTGATATGTCGATTCCACAGTATAACGAAATGTACCTACCCTTTCTCGAGTTTCTTAGTGACGGAGAGGTACGTTCGATAACTGAAATTCGCGATCATTTATCGCAAAATATGCTTAATGAAAACCAATCAGATTCTCCTAAAAGTAGATTTACTGTTCCCGAGCTCGTTACAAAAATTGAAGCGGAAAGTAAATTTCAAAGTCGAGTGTATCAGGCACGAAACTATCTAGAAAATGCAGGGTTGGTAGAGACAGTAAGATATGGCGCGGTTAAAATAAGTGACTGGGGCAAGCAGGCATTGTTGTCTTCCAAGGAATTAATAGGCAAAGGACATATCATAAAACGTGGTGCATCTTCCGAGATTAAAAAATCGGATGTTTCAGAGTCGGTTCTAAAAGTACTAAGAGAAGATTATTCAAAAGGATTCAAGTTTGACACAACCGCTGTACGTCTATTATCAGAAAAAATTGGGTTCGAAGTCGACGTAGATCTACAAAACAAACTGAAGCATATAATGTTTAAGAGAAAGGATGGTATACATTTTCTGCCTGACTCTGTCGTCTCCTCCGAAATAATAAATGAAATAAACGACCTTGCCAGTGCATCTCTTGATGAATATGGTTATTTCGAAGTGCAGAAGCTTTATGCTACGTTCAGAGATAATTTCGATGCCAAATCTATTAGATCGGTGGACGACTTCGAAACATTTTATAATTTCATAACAAAAAACGATGTCAAATTTTCTGCAAACAATGGAATAAGGATTGCTCGTGCACGTGGCATCGGTAAGACTAGTCAGGATCTTTATTCAGATACTGCATCGAAGATCATAATAGCTATAGTCGATGAATTCATGGGTACAATTTACGAGGATGAGTTGAATGGTCGTTTTACTATGTTCTCGACGGCGTTGTTATCGCATATTATAAATTTATACGCTCCCGAACTCGTGAAAACCGAGATCAACGGGATTACATCTTATCAGACATTCGATGCCCTCGGTTTGCCTGACAATTTCTCAGACATCTTAGATGAAACACTATTGCTACTCGACACAATCGGTTTAATTCCTTCAGATACTGTTTTACACACCGCATTGAGCATAAAGCTCGGCCTTAATTTCAATTATGAATACAACATTAGGGATAATGCAACTTACAAACGTGTGATTTCTAAGTTCTACAAAGGTGCACCTAAACGCGAATGGAGTTGTAGTGAATTCGCGGAGGTTCGAGACTGAAATGTACAATTATAGATGGGATGAGACCACTAACGGTTATATCTTAACGACACAGACAGGACGGTTTGTTGCTAATGAAATTAGGCCGGTATTCGCACCCGAATTATCGTTGACAGGATTGGAAAAACGGTTCGAATACGACAAGACGGAAAACCGTCCACTATTATGGGCACAGAGGAATGAGTATCTGCTGAATGGTGAAAAAATCGTAAAAATGAATGGTACACAGTATGGCAAATCTCTTTCTCCAGAATACCTTTTCGAAGGCAAATTGAAACTCGAACCGGTAGATATAGAATCAATGGTTGCTGTGAATGCAGCAATTATGGATATTATTATTGCTGATACGAAACGACGCACGAAGGAACTACATGATAAAGACATCGGACGGTGTGACACAGCATATATAGCATTCTCTGGAGGTAAAGATTCGGTGGCTTTACTCGATATATGTCATCGTGTCTTACCTTTGTCAGTACCCGTAATATTCAGTGATACGGATATGGAACTTCCAGACACATACAAAATATGGGAAGAGATTCAAAAGCAATATCCCGAAAGAGAATTCATATGCGCAAAAGCGGAGTTTTCAGCACTTGAAAATTGGCGTCGTTTCGCTCCGCCGTCAAGAACTATAAAATGGTGCTGTTCGGTGCATAAAAGCTCTCCTGCGTTGACGCTGTTGAGAGACAAACTACATAAACCCGCAATTAAGGCAATGGCGTTTGTCGGTGTAAGGGGCGACGAGAGTCACAGCCGTTCCTTTTATGAAGATGCTACAGATGGTAAGAAAAACTCTTCGCAACTGAATCGTATGCCGATTTTAGATTGGGGGGCACACGAACTTTGGTTGTATATTTTCGCTAACGATTTGATGATAAATTGTGCATACAGAAAGGGATTGACACGAGTCGGTTGTTTGATGTGTCCGGAATCTTCTGAAAAATATGAATGGTTCGTCGACAAGGCTTACCCGCGTTTGCTGAAACCATACAGCGATATCATCATCGAAACAAGTGCGAAATCGTTGAGCAACACTAAAGAAAAAAATGATTACATAGGCAAACGGTACTGGCAAGCCAGAAGGAGCGGTACTGTGTTGAAGGATTCAATATCTATGCCGTTGGAAACTCATGATGAACTTCTTGTCACATTTCAGAGCCCCCACTTCTCGAAGAATTTGTTCGATGAATGGATTAAAACGATCGGTATGATATTCAAAGAACGTGAAACAGGAGATCAGTGGTTAAAACTGCCAAACAGCTTAGATGAGAAGATCTCATTCAACTACAATGCTCCATTCACAGGTGGAGGAATCATAACATTTGAGTTTCAAGACGACGATCAGAAACTAAAATCCATTCAAACGATCAGGGAACTCCTGCGTAAGGTGTCGGCATGTGTAGCCTGTCAGAATTGTGAGGCCGAATGCCTAACTGGAGCCATAACTGTCAAGAAGGGGAATATAGAAATTGACGGCGATAATTGTACCCAGTGCCACAGGTGTTATAAGGTCGATAAGTCATGTTGGAGATATATGTCGCTGCATAAATCTGAAACATCCAACAGCACCATGAATGCCATCGCAGGTTATCGAAATTTCGGATTGCGAGAAACATGGATTGATGTAATTTGTGATAAAGGCGATAAATTCTTCATGTGGGACAGCACGCACCCGCTCGGTAAAGATATGGTCGAATCGGCGAAAAGATGGTTTTCACAGGCATTAATTGTTTCAGACGGCACGCGTAAACCAACCCCACTTCTCGACCTCCTTAGAAAACGTGGTTGCGACGATACATTTGCATGGGAGCTTATCTGGATGGCTCTCGTAAACAAGTCTCCATTGATGAAGTGGTTCATTACATCAACATCATTGGGTGTGGCATACGAATCACAGAAATTATTGGACTTGTTGAGAGAAGAATATCCAATGACTACAAATGCGAAGGACAGGAGACTCGATCCATTGAAAAACACAATGGCTGAATCCCCCATTGGTAAAAGTGCCGGTATGGTGGATGTCGAATTCAAGGGTAAAAACATCAAAAGTTTGATGCGCAGACCTAAGGACGTCAACTCATTATCGGTTTTATACGGTTTGTATCTGATCTCTAGTGAAATGAAACGTAGTAATTTTACCATCCGTGAGTTAATGAGGGCAGACAAGGAGTCTGTATACATATCGCCGATCACCGCGTTCGGCATCTCAGCAGATACGTTTAAAAAACAATGTGAAGGTCTCAAGAGCAAGTATCCTCAATATATCGAGACCACATTCACACATGGAAATGATGAGGTGACTGTTTTTCCAAGTAAATATTCGATAGAAGACATTCTTGCTCTTGCGTTGAGGGAATAAAATGGAAAAGCGTCGATATGTAGATTTTTTCACGGTTCCGGAAGATTATAAAGCGAATATGACTCGCGAGATTATCAACGAAACTCCTGAAAGATGGCTTGACTTTTATCCGCATGAACAATACATAAGATTTCTAAACACACTCCTTCAAGAGATGGACAGTGGCAATTCCAAGTCTACTTGGCTGACCGGCAATTACGGTACGGGAAAATCTAACGCTGCTTTAGTGACTCAAAAATTGTTCATGGATGACGAAATACGTGTTAGAAAATGGTTCGATATACGCAAAAATGAAATTTCAGATAAATCGCTATTGGATCGATTGCTTACTCTCCGTCAAGGCACTCTTGTTGTTTACGATTATAATTCTGATGGCCTCGGACCAGACGACGAATTCTTAATCCAACTGGAGCGTGGGATTTCCGCAGCGTTAATAGAAAATAATCTTAGTATTCCTCCCAAATCAAATCTTGATACGATAATTCAACGTCTGCGTCGAGAGGGTACGCACTTTTTCGAAACAAGGGATTCGATGCAGAATGAATTGGCATACTTGAATGCAAAAATAACAACAGTTGAACAACTTGCCGACGAGTTAAAAAAGGGCATCTCCGAGCATCTGCTTGGCGATGTCCAGAGCGTCCTTCGCAGGGATAGTATTTACTTTGATATAACTGTCAATGCATTGACGGAATGGACTCGAAAAATAACAGAAATAAACGGACTTAAACGTATAATTTACATTTTCGATGAGTTTTCTAGGTTCATTGATGATAATAAGGAACATCTAAAGACATTCGAGGAAATTGCTGAAAAAACCTTTTCAAGCAGGCTATATTTTGTTCCTGTCACACATATGAGCTTGGGTGCATATGCAGCGGAAGGTTCAGACAGTGCAAAAAAAGCAAACGATCGTTTTTTCTTCCGTTCTTTGACGATGCCCAACGACACGGCATTCGGGCTTGCGGCTAGTGCCATTAAAGTAAACTCCGATCCAAAAATAGCCGAAGAGTGGGGGCGAGAGAAGGACATATTATGGGAATCAGTTCGTGGCATCGCTGAGACGCATTTCGATTCCAAAGACGTTAGTAAGAAATCGTTTTACAACATACTGCCGATTCATCCGATGACAGCGTTTCTATTGAAATTCCTTGCAGAATCGGCACGTTCCAATCAACGAAGCATTTTCGAATATCTCAAGGGCAGTGCAGATGGGCGTGAATTTCAAGATTTCATTCGTACAGGCGGACCTGGAATCGACGGTAAACAGTTCTTGACGGCAGATTATTTGTGGAAATATTTCATTGAACGTGAAGATCTGGGGCAAAATAAAGAGATAATCGATATACGCAATGAGTTTGAACGTATCAGAAGTCGTGAATTCCAGAACAAAGACGATAATGATGAAGATATCCGTGTTTTAAAAGCAGTATTATTGTTCTGTTTGCTAGGCAGACTCACCAAAGATGGACACGATCGATTGAAGCCCACCGTGAAGAATATAGAGTTAGCGTTTCAGGGCGATGCATCTATAGTCGGGGTCGACGGCATTATAAAGAGGTTAGAAGAAAAGAGATGTTTCAGCGTGGTGAGTGGAAATATCAATCTTCTTACAACATCTGTAGGTAATGCTGATCTACAATCCAAAATGGCGGAAATTGAGAACAAGTTTCACGAACTTTTATCCGATGAAACTGCAACAATGTTACAAAGCCACATAAGGGCCGAAAATTTATTTTCCAACGGTCGACTCGATTTGCGTGTATCTGATGTCGATCATACAACGCTAACAAATATAACTCAATCAACGCGTGATAAATACAGTGCGGGTTTAAAGAAAGACAACGGCGCAGTGTGTCTGTGGTTTGTTGTGGCAAAGAATAAAGAAGAACAGTTAAAGATACCCGACAAAATAAAAGCGATGCTTACAAATCTTTCCGAGCATCGTATTATGATGTTTACATTTCCAAATATGACATTCTGCAGTACCAACACGGATCTTTGGAATGATTATGTCAAACAGTACTCAGAATGGTTCCTAGAAAATACGTCCGCGAAGAGTCAACGAGAAAGGGCACTGACGGGCATGAGGATGGAATGGTTTGATAGATTAAAGAAGCCGGAATCACAAATCAAGGCGTATTATGTGGAAAATGGACAGATCATAACAAATGATGTGTCATGGATTAGTTTCAAGGAATTGTTAAAAGACTATGTTCAAAGGAAATTACCCTATTGTGCGGACTTTTTGTCTCTTCCGGCCGGGTTCAAAAATCAAGGTCTTAGAGCTTGGGCCATGGGCGGCATTAATTTCGGATCTACAATCAGCGGTCCATTGAAACAATTTGTGGATAAACTTAAAGAACAAGAGATATCCGGAGATGATGCGTGGTTCTCTCAGCATGTAAATCATCCCTTTGCAAGAATCCGCGAACTGTTTGATAAGGAGATAATAAACACGGTCGAAAAGGGTAAGAGCCTGTCAATCGTCAATGTGTACAGCAAACTAAAGCGCGCACCCTTCGGTATGAAGCAAAACTGCCTAAGTGCATTCTCGCTCGGTTTCGCACTGCGCCATATATTGGACAGAGGTTATCAGTGGGACAACTCTCAAATAACTCGAGAGTTAGTTGCGGATACTCTCTCCGAAATGATTGAAGAAGTCGTTAAAGATGATGGTGAAGAAAAGATCAAACAGGAAAAGAAAATCTGCCTTTTATCGCCAGAAGAGAAGGTGTTCGTAGAATACGCTCCGAAGATGTTCGGTATATCTGGAATTGCAACGGATGCGAGAGTAGAAGAAGTGCTGGTGCAGATACAAAACCGGATACAGAAAATATCCGGAAGGGTTCCTCTATGGGTGTTACCAGAATTCATTAGATCCAAGGATGAACCGCTCATTACGGACATAGAAGAGGTCTTGAACAACATTTGTTTAGCAGGAACCATTAGTTCTAAGACAGATAAAAATCAAGAGCGTAAAAGCGCTATAAAAGATATAGGGCGGACGATCCAAAATAATCCCGAATTGGTAGGTATTGTGGCTAATTACATAAAGGACGAAAATTTTATAACGGCATTCCAGTTGTATATCGACAAGCATGAACCGAAACTCAACTCTCTTGCAAAGTCTGTTGGTGATGTTTCACACGGTTATTGTCAGATCATACTCAGTAAAGCGGCTGAAACAGCAGGTTTCCTTTGGAATCAATCAGACATTGATGCAGAAATCAAAGAGACTATGCAGGAATATGAAATCATTAAGCTAATGAAGCCCATTATAGGCGTTACAGATTTTGTACAATATAAGTCTATAATAGATACATTGAACAGACAGATTACTGTCGAAAACAAACTTCCCAAAACCATTATTCTCTCTGCATTCCCATCTTTATCGGATTTAGTTTCCAGTATTCTCAATGGCAGGAAACCTAATGAAATAAAGAATGAATTAGAACAGAATATTAGTCTAATACGCGATTTATTCTTCAATCCCAAGAAAATAAAATCCATCGAAATATTGAGACCGCATCTAATTGGAATTGAGATATCGGATGTCGATTTGCTATCCATATACAACGGCCTACCGAGTGCGTTTTCAAACGATGAATCTGCCTTTTTACAGGATACGATGAAGCGGATCGAAAAATATAAAAAAGATTCAATTGCGCAACATGTTAAATCTGAGTGGAATAGAATCACAGGATCTCTCACTCCCTCTGTTTGGTCATTGGACACCGGCATACCTGCGCGGTTCGCACTAAAAAATATTCCTTATGCAAATGATATAATCATTGCCGTAGAAAAACCAGAAGATTTTTCATCCCATAGACTGAGCGTGTTGTCTGATACCATCAAAAATCTCCCTCGGATAGAAATTGCTGAGTGCCAGATGGAATTCTTATCAGAAACTTTATCGACCAGGTTTTCGAGTTTAGATATAAGCTTCTCATCTATGATCTCATATCTAAGAAAAAAGTACGGAGCTCAACCTAATGATTGGCCAATCATACTAGAATTGGGATCATTTATTGTTGAACAATATCAAGGAACTGTCGCCCCACAGGTAGCTGAGAAGATAAAGAAGACATCGGCAGATGAACTAAAGGATCGTCTATTACAATTGGTGAAAGACAATCCAGATTTGGGTTTGTTGTTCTGGAAGTGGTAACAACGATATACGGAATCAATGACTATTTCGGGGTAATCGACACCACAGATACTCGTGTTGAAGTCTATTCTGATTCCAATATAGCAGCTCGGTTGTTGTCTTACCATAAGAGTAATGGAGCCGCCGATATTACATTGTCGGAATGTGTCGCTGTTAATGCATCCCATCTGTCAATGCCCGCAGATGTCATGCACACTCTCGATGCAAAGATAAAAAATGCAAAAGGGCGCGCAATAATAACAGGCATAGATGCTTACTTGTCCTTACTGGATGGGAAGAATGTCAAGTTGTTTATGTCGCTTCTATTTGAACGGATTGATTCCGGAAAACATAATGCCTCATACATGATAAGTAAAAGTCGTTTCGACGATTCGAAATTTAAAAACCCCAAATATGAAAACTCATTGCAAGTGGTTCGTATTGGACATGGCTCCCAGGATTTAGTGCAACCTATCATAACCATTGTCTCTCAGAAATGGAAGCAAGAAGGCAACCACCTAACGAGTTGGAATGCACTTTTGGAGATTTTGGGTAAAATATATCAGCCCGATTCGGACAGATACACGCTAGTTTTAAAGGACTACACGCAGAGACAGGCAGGACTCTCGGACAATATTTCACAATTGTTTGTAATCTCTGAAATTGCAGAACAATGTTATGGTTTATCGGTATCTCTCCCAAAGAATGTTCTTGAAACACTTATTCTTGGTTGTAGAGATAAAAAAGTATCTCCGCAAGAATTTCTAGAATCGAAGTTCGGACGGGATAACACAAACAAGAGATCCGCTGTAAAACGCCTCATAGATCTACGAAAGGATGAATTGTGGCAAGCATACGTTTGGCTGCTACAAAACACTATCAATATTGATTCTTATCTTATGAGGGTCCTTTCTATGGATCTAACTGCAGATACTCTCTTACAGAGGTACGTATGCGATGTGGCATTGACGGTAATTACAGATCAGAATGCTAAAAAGTTTGCCGATGAACGCAAAATTGCAGTAAATGAGATTAGAAACGTGGAGCCATCTCTCATAATTGATTTTATTTCTAAAGTGAAGCATCAACATGATGACATTGTAGCTTGTTGGCTTAATTGCGACACCGAAGCTGAGCGTATTGAAATCGTCCGCCGGGTTTCGGAAAGCGATATGACCGGCGGCCTACCGTCGATATGGCATAGTCTTTTCCCGTCGCTTGCCGATTACTTGTCCGATTTGTATCCCTTCATAAATAATGATTTAACTAATTATTTCCGTGATTACCGCAGACAAAAAATCGCAAACAGAGTCAAACCAGAGTTCGTCAAACGTGCTTTCGATTTCATTTTACCAGATTCTATAGGGGCCCGTGATGCATTACTGAGGGACTTATATGATGAAAATACGGCTTTGATAGAAGTTGACGGCATGGGGGCAGAATACATTCCTTTCATCTGTGCCAGATCAGAACGGATATCACTCAATGTGGAATCTGTTGCTGTTGTCCGTTCGAAGCTGCCAACATCGACAGAGTTCAACTCTATATCATGGGATGAAAACAGAAGACTGCCTGATATGCATGGAATAGATAACATTACACATGATGGAGCTGTAAAATATGATAAGTGCACACCCCCTCAAAACTTCGTGGCAACGGTTGCCGTGCTCGAAGGCCTTATCACGCGGGTTGCAAATGCATTGGTAAGATATGATCGCGTTATCGTAACTTCTGATCACGGCTCATCCAGACTCGCTGTTCTTGCCCACGAAGAAGGATTATCTAATACGATAAAAATTGATGGAAAGGAACCGAAGGATTGGCGTTATACCATCGCACCTCCGAATGAGACATGTCCGTCAGAATTCGTATCTTTTTACGACCCTGAGAAAGATATAAGCTATTGGATTGTGCGCGGCTACAATCGTTTACCCAAAAGCGGCGGAAAGACTTATTCACTTCACGGCGGCGCTACGCCGGAAGAAAGATTAGTACCACTTATTGTTTTCTCGAAGATTGAAGAAAATATTGTTCCGAAACGGTCTGAAGAGCGGAAGGATGAACAGATCGTCGAAAAAGCAGGCTTTGATATTTAGAGGCGGTGAAAAAATGTACGATACTACCAAATTACGTCAATATTTTTCGACAACTACAGTCTATAAAGATCCATCGGTGATGGCGATGTTTAGGAATGCTAAGATTCCTGCTTTCTTGCGAGATTGGATAATGAAACGCAAAGCCGGGAGCGATGGACGAATAGCAGACATCGATTCGCTCAGTACTTACGTAGGTACAATAATTCCACGTCGTGAGGAAAAAGGAATACTGGAGGATGAGGCCAGATCCAAAGGTGAAACTCGCCAGTTCCTTGCGAGAATAGATGTGAATTTCAATTCTAAGTCTGACTACTATACCTTCGAGATACCCGCACTCGGCTTTGCTCACAATCAAACAATAGTCGAAGATTATGTATGGAATAGGATCAAGGAAGAACTCATCGGTGAAGCTGGCGGATGGGGGTTAATAAAAATCGGATACTTGCCGCCGGAAGGCAATAAGAAAAACGGAAAATTCACGCTTCTCGATTACAAGAGTTTTTGTCCATATGAAGTGAATGTAGATGCGTTCCGTGAAGCGAGAAAACATTTCGACACCGAAGAGTGGATGGACATAATACTCGGTGCAATAGACTATAATCCGGATGGATACGCTAAAGCCAAGATATGCGGCCAAGAATTGCTTCAGGGTGAAATATGGGAAGCTAAACATGCTATGCTGACACGTTTGCTGCCTTTCATTGAACCTCGTGTGAATTTGATAGAGCTCGCCCCGCAACAGACGGGGAAATCGTATATCTTCGGTAAAATAGGAAAATATGGTTGGCTCGCAAGCGGTGGCAATCTTAGTCGTGCGAAACTTTTCTACGATGTTGCATCGAAAAAATTCGGAATAGTCACATCAAACGACTTTGTTGCTGTAGATGAAATAAAGTCCATAAGTTTCAACGATCCTGCTGAAATGTCAGGAATATTCAAAGGATATATGGAAGATGGATTTGCCAATGTTGCCAATGTGAAAGTTGAAGGCGATGCCGGGATAATCCTTCTCGGTAACATCAATTTGGAAGATATGGAAGCCACCAAAGATATGTTTAGAGAGTTACCGATCTTTTTCCGTGACACTGCGCTTATTGAGCGTGTCCACGGGTTTATACTGGGACGCAAAATACCTCCGCTCACTGATGCGATGATAATAAACGATTGGGCGCTCAACACAGAATATTTCACCGAGATCATGCACTTGATGCGGTCGCCCGCTGAGACGCTTCGATATCGTGGACTCGTTGAGCAATTAGTGCAGACCAAGCGCGACGTGGATAAACGTGAGAAGGAGGCAGTATTCCGGCTTTGTACGGCATACATGAAGTTGTTCCTCCCTCATGCTGACGGTGAATTAATCAAAGATGCAGATTTCCGTAAAGACTTCAGGAAGTACTGTTTACAGCCTTCTATTTGCATGAGAGACACCGTTCTGCAACAGATGAAGATAATTGACTCAACGCAATTCGGAAAGAGGAGTATGTCTACTTACACATTGAGGGAAGAATGATCTATGGGTAAACGTGACAAATGTCATCTCTGTTCGGCAGAAATAGACAAAACCACGAAGGGATTGAATAAGAAGTTACTTGGAGAGAAAACCATTCGATTGTTCTGCATGCCCTGCATTTCCGATTATCTTGAAGTGTCGATAGAGGAATTGCTTGCCAAAATCGAAGAGTTTAAAGAACAGGGATGTAAATTCTTTCAATGAGGTGTTCCAATGATTTACGCCGACAATGCTGCAACAACCAAGATTTCGGATCTCGCTTTGGAGAAAATGCTGCCTTGGCTACAAGAGCAATACGGTAACGCCTCCAGCAATCATTCGTTCGGAGCTAGGGCCAAACGCGCCATTGAACACGCTAGAAAACAAGTCGCCGCGGCCATAGGGGCAAAACCTGACGAGATTACATTTACATCAAGTGGTTCAGAGACTAATAATTGGATCTTGCGAAGCATTGCAGATATATTTCACAGAGAAGTGATACATCTCATAACTTCTTCCATTGAACACCATTCCATTCTGAACATTTGTCATGAATTGGAAAACGGGAACATCGAAATAACGTATCTGCCAGTGGATAACGCTGGACGCGTTTCGGTCGATGATGTCAAACTAGCGATAAAGTCGAATACAAAACTAGTTTCTATAATGCTTGCCAACAACGAAGTTGGAACGATTCAGCCGATAGCGGATATCGGACGTCTTCTGAAAGATAGAGGGATAATATTTCATACGGACGCGGTACAAGCGGCAGGACACATACCCATAAACGTGGACGATCTACAGGTCGATCTGTTAACAGCTTCTGCCCACAAATTCAACGGTCCGAAGGGTACTGGAATCTTGTACAAGCGTTCAGATATCAAAGTCTGTCCTGCGATATTCGGAGGTAAGCAAGAGCACGGATTACGCGCGGGAACAGAAAATGTTGCAGGAATAGTTGCAACGGGTTATGCCATAGAAGAAAGCATCTCCAATATGAATCAAACTGCTAATAATGCCAAGACAATTGTCAATGAAACAATCATAGGCATTCAATCGAAGATACCTGTCGTAAAGGTCAATAGTAATAACAAAAATGGCCTTCCCGGCATCATCAGTCTTACTTTCGAAGACATCTTAGGGGAATCGATAATGCATCTGCTCGATCTGAAAGGTATATGCATTTCGACGGGTTCCGCTTGTACTTCCGATAAGGATGAACCGTCTCACGTCCTCCTTGCGATGGGACTTATGGAAGAGCAGGCCAAATCTTCAATTCGCATTTCTTATGGCAGATATAACACTATAGAAGATGCGAAATCTATCGCCTCGGCTATTTGCGATGCTTATGAAAAAATAAAGAATAGTAGGTGAGGAACCCTTCCAACCGATCTTTCATTACCCTCTTTGAAACGTCAGTCTTTCGATCCGCACTTGAATCAGGTTTGACACATAGGACGATCGGGCAGGTCGGCGATGCCATTGTTTTTAGGCGGGCGCAGAGCTACGGGACAAAATGTAAAAGAGGGGGCCTTTCGTTACATTTCAGTCGTCAAACCCAAACAAGATTGAAAGGCTGTCTTTAGTATTCGCAGGTGTGAGTTTAACGTTTCGGTCCTTCCCTGTTCGAAGTTTGGCGGGAAAAGTGGAAATTGCCAAGAAGGATGGTGAAGAAGGACAATATAACCTGAACTTGACAATTGGGTGCGATTGAGGTTTTTCCGGATGGTCTTGTGCGAAGAATCAAAAGTGCCCATCCGCATGCCTGGTTGTGAAATCAAAGCAAATCGCGGTAATGGCAGGTTACCTAACCGTAAATGACAATATATCGGTTCCTGTCGGAACCGTTACCGCCGCGCGAGAATATCTGAACAAATTGGGTCTCGGACCTGTTCTTGCAGACACCAAGAAGAAAGACGTTCTGCTTCTTCCTCTCATTACGGCGCTTATATCGTATCGTCTCACCGAGAAGTCCTCCATGACGGGTGCGGAAGATGGCTTGAGGATCCCGCGGTTCGGGATATCATAGGTCCCAGAGAGAACGTGAGCCATAGGATGCTGTATCGTGCGGTCCAGGATGTCGGGAAAAATATGAAAAACGTATTGGCCGCCACAAGGTCATCTGTTCTCATAAGATACGATCTTCCGCATACTGATGCGAATATAGATTCTTCTTCGTTATCGGTGTATTCCAAACAATCATCGCTGTTCTATTTCGGCTATTCCATATATAAACGTCCCGACCTTAGACAGGTGAACTTCTGTATCGCCTAAATACGAAAACCCAGTTCTTTTCCATTTGATCCGGTCAATTCGATATTGTTGGGCTGTATACCGCCGCCGGGAATGGTTTCCACGGGCTGGAAGCCCTCAGAATCACTCCGGGAAACGCCTTTTCGAGGAGGGCTTAGCAGCTGAGGTTCTGCCATCAATTTATGCCGCTTTGCAATAATGCTGAGGATCGAGTGTCAAGTTCAGGTCACACATACAATATATCTTTGGCATGATATTATTGTATCAATATATCCTACGTCCGCGTATTGGTTTGATTATCAATAAAAGTCTGAAAGATTATTTAGGCATTTTTGACATTTTTCTCTTTTTTAATTCTATATCCGTACCATGATGAATGATTCTGTGACACATAGGACAAACACATATCATCTCATTAGGGTTATCAATTCGTGTTTTGGATAGTTCGCGAATATGATGGGCCTCAGCATATTTCTCGCCATTTTCTTTTTCGAATCCGGGCGTGCCGCATACCTGACAGACATAACCATCCCTTTCCTTTACCAATCTCGCAAAAGTAGGATTTCTTGAGATGAGAACATATGTCCCTCTTTTTTCTTCGGCATGTTTCCCCGTTATGTCTTCGGATATCTTTTTCAAAACCTCTTCCAATTCTTCTTTGGTTTTCGGTCGTTTATAACTTCTTAGACTCCGAATGATTTTTTCCTCATCTTCCCTTCTCATATTTATAGTATCTTACCAAACATTTTAGAATAATAAGTTGATATGGAGTCATGGCAGGTACAGAACAGATCCCAATATCCCGGCGAATATCGCTCGATGAGATCGATGGTCGTATATCGGATG
>Ga0123353_10007628_pt1 | contig 14660 bp, 9 predicted proteins | sample TergutLab28metaG_3_FD_92763 | JGI IMG/M metagenome (GOLD analysis project Ga0123353, IMG submission 92763) | Labiotermes labralis P3 segment gut microbial communities from Petit-Saut dam, French Guiana - Lab288 P3 | ecosystem: Host-associated > Arthropoda: Insects > Digestive system > Gut ... | reverse complement strand
CAAATAGTAGTAAAATTTATGTGTGAATTCTTCGGGTGTGATTACTGTGTATTACGTACTGTAAACATGCTATTTCATGTAGAAGTTATGCTTATCCAGTTATTAAACTTATTAGAAAGGTACAATGTCTATTTACATTTATGTTTGCTGAGTATCTAGTCATAAAATCGTATAAATTGCTGATTAGTTGTTGTGTCTATAATGTTATGTTTGTCCGGTTTTTAGAATTGTTAAAATACGATGTCTATTTACATTACATATCTCAAAAAGTTGTGTCTATCCAGTTATTAAGATTGTGCAATGTCTATTTACTTTGTATTAATTGTTGAATCTACAGAAAATGCAACTTGACTGTTGTTAAAAAATTTCTTATTTGCATTTTTGTGAAAGCGCCTAAAACTCAGTCTCTCAAGAGATACATGGGGCATTTCAATGCACCTGCAATAATACGCTAATAGTGTTACATATTTACCGACTGATCCACCTGCACCGTGCGAAAGAAGCCTTCCCTTGTCGACTTAAATTACGCATCGACACTGTTTGTGATTGCAGTAATTCTTTGCTTTAATTATCGGAATCAATCTACTAATGTAGAGGAGCGTGCTATATATTCAGAGATGGATAAATTGAAGCCAATAGAGATAGGAGATTACAGCTGCCAACTGCAAAGCGACACCCGCAGAGAACTGTAGAACGAAACTATATGGCGAAAGAACGTGGTTTTTATGGCCCGTATTAGGTTAGTTACCTCGGAAGCCAAAAATTGCCAGATTAAATCTTGGAAACCGAATACATTTGTTGAATACATTTGAACTTCTCTGTGAAGGACCTGGAAAGATCTCATTTGAGTCTAGGACACTATTTTTCAGGATTTTTGGATTTTGTTTTTGTTTTCATAAGCGTTCTTGGGGGTTTTGAGGAAAGAATAAGTTGTGTCTTCAGTAAAATGCACGCAACAAAGCGGAATATTAAAAAACTGACAACATAGCTTATAGAAAACATGCCCCGTTCTTCCTTGAAAATATCAGAAATGAATGACCCTGCTAATCAGCACAAAAACCCAGAATATTCGACTTAATTGGTATCAGAAATTCTTATAGACTCCTTTTAAAACTGACTTTCTTTTATGTGACTTTATCTGACCAATGAGAATTCCGAACGTTTTAATTACCGAGTTTGAGAAATTAATATAAGGTCCTCCAGCTTACTGAATGTGTCTTTCGGGCGTTAACAGTAATTCTGCCTTAACTACTACTAATACTACTACTACTACTACTACACGCACACACACACATACACACACACACACACACACACAAAGAACGAAAAGTAATAAAAAATACTGGAAAATACAACAGGTGTAAAACATTCAGCCGCCATAAATGAATGATAATTATTCTCTACTCCATATATTACAAATCATAAATTATTCAACGGTCCATTAATTAGATAAATGATATTTTAAAAAACGGTACTTCTGTATGTTGTAACTACAAAACGATAAAAAACAAAATGAAAACCAATTATGCATTTTGAACCATTAAAAGGTTATTACATTACACAGGTAATTTATTTTAATTAATGGAAAACTTGAGGTCGTTGGTCTTTCAGGATGTCATTATAAAGCACTTTGCTTTACATTTTGATCAAAATTGTGCCTGAAGATGATTCGTACTTAAAGTCTGGAGACGCAAAGCTAATATTACTCCCACTATTATGGAATAAAATAAGCCATAACTAAGCCTGTATGTTTATATCTGCATATATTTGATTGAAACATAAAATTGTAAATTTTGACGTTTTGCTGACCGTGCATCTCAGTATATTTATCTCAGTAATTAACCAACTTGATCCACAAAATGTTTGTTTTACAATAAGTTTATTTCATGCCTCTACATGTTTCGAGCACTGTTGTGCTCATCATCAGGAGGTCAAAATACCTATAGGTGTGATGATACCAAAGGCTGTGTAATGCAACTTTGACCTCCTGATGATGAGCACATGTGCTCGAAACATGTAGAGGCATGAAATAAACAATTTTGTGTTTCAAGTTGGTTAATTACTGAGATAAACATAAAATTATTAATTACCCACAGCTTTTTTCATTGCTTTAGAAATGAATAAACGCAGCAGCAAACATTCCTTTTTGTTGACAGACAGTACGGAATCGAGAGTTGAAATTGCGGTATATGCTATTAAGGTAAATCCGACCCATTACAGGCCCGAGGTGTCCAGAAGGTTCCAGGAAGTTACGGTTCCTTGATTACGTGACAATGGCCCAGGATGGTGGTAACGTTGTCAGTCTTACGCACTGCCGCCCTTACCCCCAGGAAATGCTCCTGGTACTCATTTCTGTTAGATGCTGAGTCGACCCCGGTGCCATATTGCGATCGGATGGATTATATCAATGAAAAAATTCCGACGACTCAATCTCGAATCGAGCCAGCGACCTTCCGATTTGTAGCACAGCGCCTTAACCACTGTGCTACCGCGGTCCCCATTAAATGCTATTACCTAACCTGAAAAATGAGAACTTGTATTTTTGTTGATAATGGTGTCGTGTCTTAACAAGATAAAGAAATGCGACGAAAGATGTTAAAGCTGTAAATCACAGTTTTGGTCTGAAATGTTGTATGTAGTCAGTATTACGGAAGTGTGGGACTTTAATTTATACATGCCGGGCAGATCGGCATTTCTATTAGCACCTATATGACAATTTCCAAACTCGTATGTATGTATGTATGAATTCTCATACAATTTTGCTTCATGTACTTGGTAATTCAGCGTGAATAGAGACTTGGTGCCTTGTGCTGAAGTATCTCGATTCATACTAAAACAAACTGTACGACTCCCTGTATTAAAGTCGGTCCGTCCTGTCATTTTAGGACAATTGACCAAGAAAACTGCCAGTATTTCCCTAAATGGATTCAACTTATTGTTTAGTGACGTGTTTCTTTTTATAAGCATTTAAATAACTAATTAATAAGATAACAGTAAAACAAATGAACTGAAGATTACTAAAACCCAGTGTCAACAAAATCTCTTATGTCAAACGGTTTTCGTTCTGTTGTCCCGTGTTAGCTGAACTGGCCCAGGGATCGTAGTTCTGGAGATGGTCTTCCTACAAAGGTCCTGTTTATCGACGTTTATTTTGCTGTTCTGAACTTTTAATAAATTCCACATTGCTTTTGGATGTAGAACGCATAACTCTCAGCCACATTTTCGATACATGAACATTAATTATATGGTGTCGCGGGGTGTCGTATTTTCGTATGTGGTGCTTGCTTTATCGATTTATAATTCATCAGCTGTGAAAACGTTCGTCAATTTATTTGCCCTAGGCCTTCGTGATTTACATTGTTGAAAGCTGTCTCAATTTGCTAATTGTTTTCCTATTGGATGGCTGCAATACTTCATCTTTATTCTAGGGTAATCGCTTGTTCTTTCATATATTAACTTGTAATAAGCAATACATTTGATGAAATTGCCTCCTTAATATGACAGGGCCATGTATATATATATATATATATATCCCCTTTCTTTAAAACTATTTGTTTACAGTTGTGGCGCCGCGTAGTGATAGCTTTATGAAGTAGAGTTCATTAGCCTGACAGGCATAGCACCGAGACTGCAAAATTTGAAATATGTGTATGTCGTCGAAACATGAGTTAAGGGAATGATGGAAATTTAGCGAACTGGCTGTATATCGAAAGTGTGTATAGCAGAACGGCGAACAGACAGCCGAGTAATGACAGGTCTGAAGGTCTCTTTAGATGTCATCGTTATCCTACCGGAAGGAAGTCATAGGCCGTATCTTTTCCCGTACAGTGTGGGCGACCGATTTTTGCAGTACGTGTTGAACAGAAGTTTTCTTTGTAGCGTATGTGAGTGCGAATCCGTCTTTCAAAGTTTGCTAAAAAGAACGCAACATTGATATGGGCAGAACGCTTTTGCACAGTGGGAATCCGGTAATGAGCACTCAGCAAACAGTTGGAGACGGAAAGAAAGGGAGAAACGTTTAACATGCTCAGAGGAATAATGAGGCTGGGAGAAATCTATGATTTTAGCTAGATGACATAGTGCAGAGTAGAAAATCTGTAGCGTCTGGCACGAAGCACCTTCAGTAATGTTTTGAGTTTTGGTTGAATAGATGAAGCCAAAATATCCTACAGATTTGGCCCTAAAAGTAACATTTTAAATCGACTGGAAGTTAGATACATAAATAAGTAGATTTATAAATATTTAGGTATTTACACACACATATATGTATGTAAGTCAGCATTGGAGTGTATACAAACGGAGTGCTGTGTGAATTATGGGGGTCTAACATGGTTTAAGGCTTGTCTCCAGTAAATACTTCTCATTGCCTATTCATAATCTCTGTCTATCTGTCTCTCTGTTACTCCGCTGGGTAGAGTCTTTTCCGAGGAGTTTACAGGTCCTCAGTCAAGAGGCTCCCAGAATTTTATGGATCCCGAAGGTTCGTTACCGCATTCACAAGCATCCGCCACGTCTTTCTATCCTCAGCCAGACCAGTGCAACCCATGCCTCCCCATCCTACTTCTTGAAGTTACATTTTAATATCTTCCTTGTGTATGCGCCTTGGCCTTACAAGTGGTCTCTTTCCCTCGTGTGTCTCCACCAAAACCCTGTATGCACCTCTCCTGTCTCCAGTGTGAGCTACTTGCCCCGCCTTTCTCATTCTGCTTGATCTGATCACCCGAATTATAGTTGGTGAGGATGACGAAGAAATTTGCCATTTTTAATAGACCCAAATTTTCATTAATGTCTTGAGAAGGGTCAGTCCCTGGAGCAAACCTTGAATCAGATCAGATTTTATATCTTCACACCACATCTCTTTAAGAACGTCTACGCCTAGGTTTCTAGAATTGTCTTATCTGACAAACTCCGATTAAAATTTGTATGAATCCCACATTGTTTTTGTTCACGATACGGGTTCTATCCAGCTCATCTCCTTTGATTTATTTCGACTAGTAATGACAAAGACCCGAAGTTATGAGTGTCGTTCTTGCCCATTTTTTTCATTCCCCTTTAATTCCTGTTTAAATTCTTCTTATTGCCTTTTTTTCCTTAAATATTCTCAGTCCATATTTCTATCTTACAATGGGAAAGTTGTGATCGAAATTCGTCTGAATTAAGGTAGGTCCTGTTGCTGAAGCTTGTGACGGCGATAATGAAGATTAAGTCCCACGGAAAACGCAGAATTTCTTGACCAGATGTGCGACTGTTAGATCCACGAGAAGTACTCTACTTCTCTGCACTTCTTCATCATTTGATAAAGCATTTCGGTTCTATGTTGCAGTCTCCTACTCGTATAAGTATGAATCCAGCGGTATATTCAACAGTAATGCCACAAAGTATTACTGACTTACTTGCTTGCTTGTTTACTTACTTCCTTACTCCATTGAGCAGAGTCCTTTCCGAGAAGTTTACAGGTTCTGAACTAGTCAAGAAGCTCCCCGAATTCTATGGAACCCGAAGGTTCCTTAAAGCATTCACAAGTTCCCGTCATCTGTCCCTATCCTGAGACAGGTCGATCCAGTCCATGCCACTTCCTGAAGATCTGTTTTAATATTATCCTCGTGTCTACGCCTGGGACTTCCAAGTGGCCTCTTTCCCTGAGGTTTACCCACCAAAACACTTTATACACCTCTTCTCTTTTCCATACCTGCTACACCCTACATGCCCCGCCCATCTCATTTCTTCTCGATTTCATCACCCGAACATTATTATGTGAGGATACAGACCATTAAGCTCAGCGTTATGCAGTTTTTTGCACTCCCCTACTAACTTGTCCCTCTTAGGACCAAAGATTCTTCTCAGCACCCTATTCTGAAACACCTTCAGCCTACTTTCCTCTCTCAATGTAAGCGACTAAGTTTCACACCCATACAAAACAACAGGCAAAATAATGGCTCCATATGTAATAATCTTTATACTTATGGACTGCAAACTGGAAGACAAAAGATTATGTACCAAATGATAAAAGCATTCCCTGACTTCAGTCTTCTCTTTATTTCGTCATGAATAGAATTTTGATTTGTTAAGGGCCATAGAGTATCAAGGCACTGAATTGTATCATAGCATCAGTAGGAATACTAGTCACTGATTTGCGCAGATATGTCAACACCTGATGTTAAAATTCTAGTTACGAGACGATTCGTGTGGAATAGTATGACATAGTTATTGTATTTGTGTTGACTCTTATTCTGTGAACCAATAAATATTACCTTCAGTATTCACTCCATATCAGTGTCAATAAATAACATCAACCTGACATTTCGCTACTGTTTGGGCGTCTCTTTGCTTGGTGAACTTCATTGATCTGCTTACACTGACATGTGGCTCAATCAAAAGGCGTACGAAATATTTCCAATCATGAATATAATCCAGTATCGGAATACGATATGCCACAAAACGTCTAAACGCAGGAATGATGGAATAGTAGTAACAATTCTGAAAACCTTCGGTTTTTAATCTGCGTTTGTTTGCTTTGATGATTTGGATTAGAGAACGTCGACATTGATAAATAAAAATGTGTGATATAAATGTCTGTCAGCTTATGTGTTGTAAAATGGCCGTTTGGTGTTCTATCGTGGCTTTATTTTGGGTAGAAAATTAAATGAAACAGGTATATTTTCAGGGGAAGACTTGCTGATATTTTAATGTGTAGAAAATGCGTCATAATATTATAATAATAAAATGAGAACCCAAGTTAAAAAATCTCGCATCACATCAGATCGTCAAGGAATAATTAATCTAATGCAATATAAATTAATGTATGTTCCTGTAAGCTGATGATGTTAATATATTGGGAGGAAGTGTACATAATATAAAGAAAACACAGAAGCCTTGGTTGGGCTAGTAAGGGGAGTGGATTAGAAGTAAATGCTGGTAAAACTAAGTACATGGTCATGTCTCGAAATCGTAGTGTAAGACGAAGTCACAGTGTAAAGACTGATAATGATTCCTTTGAAAGGGTGGAAGAGTTCAAATATTTGGGAACAAGCTTAATCATTCAAAATTCTATTGAGGAAGAAATGAAGAGCAGTTTGAATTCAGGGAATGCTTGCTATAATTCAGTGCAGAATCTTATGTCTTCCAGTTTTTTGTCCAAAAATTAAAGATTGAGATATACAGAAATGTAATTTTGCCTGTTGTTTTGAGTGGGTGGGAAAGTTGATCGCTCAAACTGAGGAAAAAACCAAGGCTGAGGGTGTTTAAGAATAGGGTGTTGGAGAGAACGTTTGGTCCTAAGAAGAACGAGGTAAAAACAGAGCGGATAAAACGAAATAATGTGGAGCTTAATGATCAGTATTGCACACCCAATATTGTTCGGGTGATAGAGTCGAGAAGATTGAGATGGGCAGGGCACGTAGCGCGTAAAGGGGAGAGGAAAGGCGTATATAGGGTTTTGGTGGGGAAACATGAGGGAAAGAGACCATTTGGGAGATCCAGGCGTAGATGAGAGGATAACATTAAGATAGATCTTGAGGAATTTGGATGTAGGGGTACGGAATGGACCGAGCTGGTTCAGGATAGGGACAGGTGACGGGCACTTGTGAATGCGGTAATGAACCTCCGGGTTCCATAAAATGCGGGGAATTTCTTGACTAGCTGCAAACCGGTTAGCTTCTCAAGAAGGACTCTGCTCCATGGAGTAAGTAAGTAAGTAAAGTAAGTAAGTTTGTACCTGTAGTGCTAGACTAAGATTTCCATCAAGGAGTTGGTTTCTTCTGTTAGCATATCTAAACCGCGCAACTTTCCGGAAGAGCGAAACCTTCAATTACAACGCCGCGAAACCCTCAAATTTCACACGTCCGAACCTGTTCCTAGCCAGTGGTGGTGTGCGGCTCCTCACCAGGAAATAGTGTGGCTGAGATGTGCAGTTTGCGACCCACCCTTGTGTGGTGCAAAGTTTGCGAAGGCGTGGAGGTGTTAATACCTTTACTCCCCCTATCTGTTGATGGCGTTGTGCTTAGTTATGATTAGATACAATTTTGTTTTACTTTAAGCCCCCCCCCCCAGTAAAACGTGGAAACGAAAGTCTTTATTTACAGGTCCCGTTTTAAATGTCTGAAATATCGTAATTCTCGTGAAGAATGAATTTTGTTTTCTCCAGTGATGCATCGGCTCTTTCAGCCCAACTTCCATAAATTTTCGGCAGCCTGAGAAGTAGTGGGTAAACAGGGACAAAGGAATCTGATTATTCTTACGCGCTTAATAAAACGGATCGCGCATTAGGAAAACAAACATTTCATTTCAGATACCGCTCTGTCTTAGTTTGCTGGAACAGTACGATAAACGCACACAAGACAACAACTTTATAATATACTGCACGTGCAAACGTCACTTAATTTGAGTTACACCTGCAATTAGTAAACCCAGTCCCAGATATTATAATCCAGTACCCTTAATAATCTGTCACAAAACAATACACAAAGCCTATGTGTTACCGGCACAGCACTGTGTCTTAAAGGGTAGGACACTTTGATGAACAGTGACGTAAACTAAGCGATGCCTGGAGTAGCAATATGAGGAGCAAACAGGAAGGAGAAATACAGTAATCTAATGCCTACAGAGAGTAAGTAAACCTCACTGTACTATACTCGCGAGGGCGTAATAGACCGCAAGATTGAATGATACGACGTTTCGGTCTACACAGTCTAGGTCGCTGCCACCGTTCAGCTTTTATTAAATTCTAGGAAAAGGAAGTAGTGTAAATGGCAAAACCTACTATATCTCACGGTCAATAAACAGGGTAACACAAACAGCACTGTTCATTAAATAAAATTATCGAATTGTCAAGGATTTCATAACCGGGTTGAAAAGTAAACGTCAGCCGCGTTAGTAATAGTGAAATGTTTAATTAATCAACAAGTAAAAATTACTGAAAGGAATTTAAAAGTTTATACAAATAATGTAATGTAAATTAAATAGTTAGAAAGAAAAATATGTAATTCAAAATAATTGCTTGCTCTCCTCTATAAAACTCAATCTACGTCGGAGATTTAAAATATTAATTTTGAATAGTTATCCTAATCATTCTTGAACAAAATTGCTCAAATCGTAAGGATTCCAAATAATAAAAAGTTTCTAAGTACGTTCAATACAGCTTACCTGGGATAAGCAGAAACAGTACTTTTGCAGCACACATAATATAATTTCTTCATCAACGTCGAAGTCAGAACTTTCATTAGCACGTCGTAAATTCAAACGTAAATGTAACAAATAATTTTTGCACCAGAATGAGAGCGTTTACCTAGTCGCGATGAGTTTTATAGAGTAGAGCAACTGATTCAGCAAAAGTAAACATATTTCTTAGTACAGTGAACTGTTAGCTGGGTTAGGCTGGGCAGCAAGAGTTCGTAGACTTCGGCACATCACAGAAGACAAAGGAAATATGCCTTATTTGTGCATATTTAACAGTGTACTGAACCGCTGAAGAAGCTTGCAACAACTTGTTACATCCGGTTACAGCTTAAACGCAAATACAAATTCGAATTTGGTATGTACCATGTTTATTGTACATTACAGTACGAGTACTTTGAACAATGCACTTCCAAAAACCGAAAGAAAGTGTATAGTAAAAATTATTGTTACTAGAGTATAAGTGCGCAGTCATAGGAGAGTAATGCATTTCATGCCACCATTCAGGAGACGAATGTAATTCTGTGGGAAAAGGCGTCAAACCTGTTATAGTTGAGGGCGACAAGAATCTTTGAGAGATCCTCTGGATTGGGGTTAATACATTGCATTAAGTAGGAGATACATGTAATATGTGTGACAGAATTGGAACGGTTTCGTGAGTTTATTGGCGGCGGTAATTTAATGGGCTGTCCTATCATTCCAAAGAATTCTTTGACTTTTAAGTTACATAAAAGGTATGATAATAGGTTTGAGTACGAATTACAATATGTGTAGAAGAGGGTGGATATTTATTTTTCCTTGAAACGCACTGCCTGAGGGGTGAGTTCCATAAATTTATTAAAATACTCCGCGAAATGGTAATGTATGCTGAATTCTATCACCACCACCATTTGCCGCTTTCGGGAACTGCAGAATTTATTGGTGGTTATTTCAAACGAAGCGGGGGTGTTTTCAAGAATTTCGCTGCCTTTCCTCACTTTTTTTTCAGTTAGCAGAACCTCCGTAAATTCTGAAAAAAAGACACGGTTGATGTATTTTGAGTGCCGCTGTTTAGATTCACAGACAAAATGCGGTGTATTGATTATAGTTAAAAAATGTGAAGGCATATTATTTGGGAATTCAATTGCTTTTATAAGAATTTTTCATTAAGCACTCAGGTTTTATTAAGATGGTAGTACTCTTTTACTCCAAGGTAATGCCATTTGCTGACTGACGTCTAATAAACTATTCTTTGGTTTTGTAAATTTGTAAGAACTGACAACAATTTCTCTTACCACAATCACACATCACTAATGAAGTACTCCAGATACAAGCCTTCATCTTTCGATAATAACATGAAGTTGCTTTCGTGTTGTCTTTAAAATTCCTACATTAATCTTAATGACGATGAATTTTGATGTATGCCACGATACCGACGTACGAGATACAATGTAATTAATTCGTTCTGCTATGTCATTCGTAATTATCGAACCTGTTCGAAATTTAAGTTTCGACCAGAGCTACAGTAAAACCTGCCCATAAAGAAACCAAAATTACATATTTTTCCTTTGCAGGGAGGCTGCATTTAATGCAGACACTTGATGTTTGGGTCCTCTGGACTCTATTAAATTTTTCCGCTAGAAACAAGTTTTACTTGTACCCAGGTTACGTTTAAGATATGGTTGACTGTACCTGATTTTCTGTCCTCCAGTTTCACATTTAATTAGCTTGTCATATCCGAATATGAATGTCTGGGTGATTAAATTTCAATTACGTGTGGCCACTCATGGCATGCCTTTCTGAGCACAGTGTCTGTTTTAATAACACATCAAATCACTTTATAGTTCTTGGCCCACTTGAATGCTCCATAAATTTAGAGGCATGTGCGCTCACTATAACTGTGTGAATAATATGCAAAAATAAATTTATATGTGCTTATAATTTTTTGATAAGGGTTTAAGTAATTTTGTGCAAGGACAAGATGGACGGAGCATATAACACCTGTGGGAAGAAAGCTGAATTAACTGCACATTTTGTAAGCGTAAGCAATTCCCCTCTACTGGAAGGTAATGTTTAGATTGGTGTTAAAGGAAATGTATTAAACGTGTGTGCGTCCGGGATTTATTTGGAGCTGCATAGGCGAAAGTGGCAATCATTTTGGAACACCATAATAATCCTTCGAATTCTATAAAGGCATCTAGTTTCTTTGACAGGAGAAACGACTGTTAGCTTTTGACCAAAAGGTCTGTTCTGTATGTTTAGCTAATTAAGTTAAGTACCGAAACCGCCCGTTCCAGTTTCGACCCCGGGACCACACTTCCCTCAGATGTAAGAGTTTTATATAAAACTCATATAAGTTGCGCATCGGCAAGTCAACGTCCTTCCTGCTCAGTCTGCGAATTCCCGCCTTGGGCCCACCGCTTAGCACCCCTAGGCGACACGAGCACGAAGGGTGCGGGGATCGCATGACAGAATGGCTATCGGCTGGCCAACAAAGTAACTTACGTTTGTGGCGTTTTAGCTAATGAGCTTCGACCCTGAAGTCAGGCGATAGCGGCCTGACTTTGATTTTCGGCAATGCATAATTAAAGGAAGAAAAGAAAACGTTATCCACGCGAATCTTTCGGAAGTGTCAAGGCAGAGGACAGGATGTCAGTGTGTATGTTCTGGTGGAACATCAAGTGACTCGACTACAATAAAAGAGGCTGTTTTCTCGAACTTCGAACTGACGTATCTTCCATGTTGTCTCCACCCCCCTCGATATTCTCAGTGATGAGGAGAATGACCAGAAGACCGGGTACAGTACAGAATAATATGAAGACCAAATAAGCAAGGTGATTTGCTTATACATTTTCTTTATTTTAACCCTTGCACTTGTTTCCGTTCCTCCGTACATAGTGTCTAAAAGCTGTGGTATTTTGTTGCGATACTTTTGATAATGTGGAGGTAGCGAATGTTTTTGTTTCCAGTCTTCATGCATGTATGAATTTTAGCGGAGCTGTAAGCGACTGTACATCTTTGAAGACAGATGGATAAACGTGAATATAGATCACCTAACTGACCGCCATATTTATGAGTTCTGAGAAACACAAAGGATGCATATTAATTGCACTATCACTGGCAGTAAAGAAAATCATCGCATTTTACGGTACCTGAAGTACCATTTGCCAAGTTCATAAGCCTTCCGCTGGTCCTTATCCTGCGCTACTTACATCGGTTTGACATTATCCCATTTTTATTACATTTGGTTTAACATAATCTATTCATCTATCCTTAGTTCGTCCAAAGAGTCTCGTATCTTCAGGTGTTCCAACAAAACTCTTTTAGGCATTTATCTTATCCCCCATTCGTGCTACATGCACGGACCGTCACATATTTTTATACTATATTTTTTGATAGACCTATCTAATAGTACTTTCTGAGGAATGCATTTTATGAAGCTCCTAATTGTGCGGTATCACTTATCAAAAAATAGGGTCATTTTAGGGAACGTTCCTAATTTTTCTTCCAGCGCGATTATGATTTATCTTACTTTCATACTTTATTTTCTGTTAAGAAATAGGGCTTCAAATATCTGGCTACAAAATCGTGAACAATAGTTAATTGTGAATAACTTAACCTTGAATATACTTCAATAGGATACCAAAATGTGACAATGTGTCCCTGTTCCTCAGATTTTAAACAGCTGCTGAATTGTAACTAGCCCACAAGTTGAAATCATAAAAATGTAGCTTGTTATTCCTGTCGTAGTAGCTGGCTGACTGTCTGTTAGAATATTTATGTTTTGGGACATTTATTAATCCGGAAACTTTGAGCCACGGAAATATGATTACAAGCGAAATATTGATGACTGAATTCTAAAGTCGGTTGGTTGCGAGCAGAGGGGAGGAACTTCCTACTAGTTCGAATCTGCAGGTCGGTGAAGTGGTGAAAACTACCATCAATCTTCAGTTTGTAGGCAGTACTTCCTCATGCAACATTTTTGAGAGGGCAGTGCTCCTTACACATGTGCACATGTGACGTTTCATTCACAGCGCCCATCTCTATTTGAGCTAGGCTGAACTGGACGCTTCATCACGGTGTGAGGGCTTACTACGTACAATGCTAATTAATCATTCATGTACTGCTAAATACCTTGGACCCAAAATGCTGTTACATGTGGACTGTGTTGTTTCGTTTAGAATTCGATAGGGCACGTTTGAAACAGCTGTAAATCTGGTATTAATTTCAAAATTTTTCAGAATAAGGCCACTGTAACCATATTTCAGCCGCAGTAAACTTTTGAGACACTTCATTTCAAAGAATTGTATTGCGGGAAATGTATGTTTATAAATATAACCGTGTGATAATGCTCTGTCTATTTTTTCTAGTCTTCCTTTAATCATTTATTTCCTTGTTTTTTCCATTTTCCATTTATGTTTTCTCTTCATTTCTATGTATTTTCAGTTGCATCGATTTGTTGACGGTAGTATGTTGACTTAAGTGTTCTCCCGCTTGCAATGATTTCCAGTATGCTTAATGAATCGGACGTTGGAACTTCAGAACTTTAGAGGGTTTTTTCTCAGAAGACAACGACATCCGTCTTTGTTAATGGGTAAATTAGGGAAAAGTGTAAAACTTCTAGCAGTATAAAGACTTTGATATCTGTTACTGCACTTTAAACCAAGGATGTTTCTTGATCTCCGAATAAAACAACAGTTAAATTTACACTTTTTTATGTTTCAGTATTTTAAATGTATAAATTTATATCTGAGATGTCATAACCATGCTGCAGTAATTATGAACAATTGCTGTAAAACTACAGTAAGGGACGCCATATGCTTTTACTCAATGAGGTGAAATACTGGCAATGAGTAACCTGTAGTAAGGAAAGTGTTCACGTTGAGAGAGTAAACGACATTCCCAACAACAGTTTGCTGAAAGTCAGTAGTTTTTGACAAGACGATAAAAACAGCTTCAGGTGCCTATAGTTACCTTCTGTGCACTTTGCTACGTACAGGGGGAAACACGTTACAGAGTAGAAATGAAGCCACTGATAAATGGCTTTGAACCTTTATCTAAAAAAAAAGTGTTGGTGTTGAAAAGTAACCGCAAAGTATGTGAAATTGCTGCGCAATTCTGTGGACTTCAAAAGACAAGCAGACTTGCTGTGTTTAAGATTTCGTGTTTTCACGGCTTTCTATACATTTTCTCGCATTTTCTTTTGGCTTTTGACGCGTTATAATAAATGAAAAGCTGGAATACTTTTTCCGCAGTAAAATACCGTCAGAAGCCAGTAGAAAATATCCCATAGTTTAAACTGTTATTTAATTGTGGGATGTACATACTTTCCCTACAGTATTATTTTAAACATGGTGAATTTATAGATTTTAGGAGGAAATGTAATTTAATATCGTTTGTTTTTTCAGATTCGCTAATCTTTGTGCATCATGCTGATTGGGAAGATCGTAATAAGAAAAGAATAACCTTCTACGTTCATTTGCGACGAGTACTTTTATGTACTTTTATGT
>Ga0123353_10007627_pt1 | contig 14662 bp, 9 predicted proteins | sample TergutLab28metaG_3_FD_92763 | JGI IMG/M metagenome (GOLD analysis project Ga0123353, IMG submission 92763) | Labiotermes labralis P3 segment gut microbial communities from Petit-Saut dam, French Guiana - Lab288 P3 | ecosystem: Host-associated > Arthropoda: Insects > Digestive system > Gut ... | reverse complement strand
TGGTATGGTGCTTCGTGACAAGATGGCGCCCCCTTCATATCCAATTGAGTACAAAGATCTCAAAAGTGAACGCACACATGGGGTCATCACAGATGGTCAGACGTTCTATGTCGGCAGGAAGGGAGAAGCCATAATCAATTTAAAATCATCACATAATCCGATATTTGAGATTAAAGCTATGCAATCATTTGCGCCATCTCATCCTCAACAAGGATCGATTTACTATCGAATAACCGATCTTGAAACCAAAAAATCTGTTGCTTGCATTTGGGATATTGAATCAAGAACTGGCGGTGATCAAAGAGTTATTGCTTTCTCAAAAGGCACTGATATCATGATTCATGATACCCAATACACTGATGAGGAATACAATTCTGATAAAATGATAGTACAAGGGTTTGGACATTCTACTTATACAATGGCTGTTGATAATGCAGAGAAAGCTAATGTAGGAACCCTGGTTGCTTTTCATTATAATCCTTCACATACTGACAACAAGTTGGATGAGATAGCCAAAGGTTTGAAGTTGAAGAAAACAAAATTTGTCTTATCCCATGAAGGGTTGGAATTGAAATTATAACAGACTGAATTGTTCCTAAATAATTCTCCTAAAAGATTTTACTGATGATATCAGGGTAATAAAGAAATCATCTTAAAAATTATCTTTCAAGTTTCCACCCAAAATCATTATGATAAATCATCTGTTTTGTCATACCACCATCAATACAGATATTTTCTCCTGTTATAAATCCAGCTTTATCGCTGCATAGATAAAGTACCATGTTGGCAATATCAAGCGGGTTTCCTACCCTTCCTGCGCAATGCTGGAAAGCATCGGGACCTTCATATACTTTGAAAGATGTATCTATCCAGCCTGGAGAAATCGAGTTTACCCTTACCTTTCCTGCAAGAGTTACTGCCATAGCATGTGTTAGCGCTGCAATTCCCCCTTTTGCAGCTGTATAGCTTTCTGTATTTGGCTGGCTCATTCTGTCGCGCGATGATGATATATTAACGATGCTTGCCCCTTCTGCAAAATGATCCATAAACAACTTTGTAAGAAAATAAGGAGCAGAAATTCCAACACGCAGAATATAATTAAAATCATCATAACTGCAATTTAAAAGCCCACCTTTGTTTAGCATTGCGTTATTGATAAGACAATCTACCTTTCCATAATCTGTAATAACTTTTTCTGCGAACCTTTTTAATATATTTTCATCAGCTATATCGCCTATAAAATAGTCATTCTCCTCTTTGTCGATTACGCATACTTTGGCTCCATGTTTTTTAAACTGATCGCAAATTGTTTTTCCAATCCCATTTGCCCCACCTGTAACAACTACAACTTTATTTAAAAAATCCATAATTACCTCCATGGAAATACAAGATTAATGCAGATTCTAAAATAGTATAGGAAATTTGCGTTGAGTTTCAATTAGAGAAATTATCAAAGATATTTATCATATTAAAGTAGAAAGATACTATCAAAAATAATAAAATAATAAATATTTTATACACTTTTTATAACATATCTTCGTATAACACATGATTAGCACTGTTTGATATAGATACCCTAGCCTCTTGGTCCCGAACCAAGCGTTCTGGCTGCGTTACAGCGTTAAAATCTCCATTTTCAAAGGATTTGTCAATCAAACAATATACAAAACCAATGTTGACAACCGGGTGCTGATATGATAAAACGAAATAATGACTTGAACAGAAATAGAAGGTGCCTTTTCAGATGACGCAAACTTTGAAAGAAAAACTGCAATCTATACGCCTACTGTTGTTAGCTCAGATACTATTTACGATATTTGCTTTTCTGCTTATGTGTGTTATCGGATATATTTTCATGAAAAATATCGTGCATGAACATCTGATCGTATCAACGGAGAATATGCTTGATTATGAGCAGTCGAGAATCGAAGCAGACCTTGTAGCGCCAAAAACCGCATCAGGTATCTTTTCTGAAACAGTACGCAGGATGCTGTTACGCGACGCAGATGCCGATGAACTAAAAGCATACATTAACGAAATCTCAGAATATATGCGCTTAAATGAGGCGCATAGTACCAGTTTTGGCGGCATATTCTGTTATTTTGAAAAGTTTCATGGTGGTCCGGTTTTAATGAGCGATCTTGACAAGGATATCATGAGCGGTCTGCATCCTACAGAACGCGCCTGGTATAGGAGCGCAGTTGCGGCAGGCGGCGTTGTAGCAGAAACAGTAATAGAGAAAGAGCAGATTTTGAAGGAGAACGTACTTGCGTACTCCCAGTGCCTTTTTGACGATAAAGGCAGACGCCTGGGTGTTGTTTGCTTTTTTGTAAGGATAAATGTAATAAGAAAATCCATTTCAGAAATGGCGTTAAACACAGGCAGTTATGGCATACTGCTGAGTCAGGATCTGACTGTTTTAGCCCACCCAAATGAAGCAGTCATTGGTAAAGGGATGAAGTTTCATGGTCTTGAGTTATCTTCCTTTGCTAACGAATTAATGGAAAAGAAAAGAATCACAGAACGAGAAATGACAAGTTGGCGGGGTGAACCTGCAATTGCTTTCTTCAGAAAACTTGAAAACAACTGGTATCTTGGTGTTGTTATGCGAAAGGATGACTACTATAGCAGCCTGACATATATGGCATGGATATTAAGTATACTTGGCGCAGTATTAGCTTCAGCATTGATCATGATCCTTGTGCGCATTGACACAGCAAAGAACAAAGCAGACTATGAAAGCAGGCAGAAGAGCACTTTCCTTGCCAATATGAGCCACGAGATCCGAACACCAATGAATGCGATCATAGGCATGACAAACATCGGAAAATCATCTGAAGGTATTGAGCGCAAGGACTATTGCTTCATGAAGATCGAAGATGCGTCACAGCATCTTCTTGGAGTAATTAATGATATTTTGGATATGTCCAAGATTGAAGCAAACATGTTCCTCCTCTCCGAGGTAGAATATAATTTTGAGAAAATACTACAGCGTGTTGTCAATGTCGTAAACTTTCGTGTTGACGAAAAGCATCAGAAGTTTTCAGTTCATATAGACAAGAACATCCCTGGTATGCTGATTGGTGATGATCAACGGTTAGCGCAGGTTATTACAAATTTACTTGGGAATGCAATAAAATTCACACCAGAAAGCGGAACGATCAGTCTAAAAGCTTCCTTGCTGGAAGAAAAAGATAATGTATGTAAATTAAGGATTGAGGTAACAGACACAGGCATTGGTATAAGCCAGGAGCATCAAAAAAGACTGTTCAAATCTTTCCAGCAGGCAGAATCAAGCACAACACGCAAGTTTGGTGGAACAGGTTTGGGTCTTGCTATTTCCAAGAACATTGTAGAGATGATGGGTGGTATGATATGGATCGAGTCCGAGATCGGAAAAGGCTCGACTTTTTTCTTTACAACAATAGTAAAACGTGGCAAGGAGCGGGAAAAAACTCTTGCTGATAACTGTATAAACTGGAGCAGTGTCCGCATACTTGCAGTGGATGATGATCCTGATATACTAACATATTTTCAGGAAGTTATGAAAAAATTCGGTGCCTCTTGTGACACTGCGATAAGCGGAAGTGAAGCATTGGAACTTATTGGACAAAAAGGTCCTTATAATATCTACTTTGTGGACTGGAAGATGCCTGGTATGGATGGGATCAAACTGTCGCATGAATTGAAATCTCAAACATCACTTGTCAGCAAACCTGTTGTTATCATGATTTCCGCTGCAGAATGGCATGTTATTGAAGAAGATGCTAAAAAAGCAGGTGTTGATAAATTCTTGTCAAAACCGCTGTTCCCTTCATCTATAGCTGATCTTATCAGTGAAGTACTTGGTGCAGGACAAAATTGTCTTGAAGATGAACGTAGTAATATCAGTGATATTTTTACTGGAAAGCATATTCTTCTTGCAGAAGATGTGGATATAAACCGTGAGATCGTAATAACCCTGCTTGAGCAGACCGCTATTAAGATAGACTGTGCGGATAATGGTGTGGAAGCAGTTCGCTTGTTTAGCGAATCACCTGATAAATACGATATGGTCCTTATGGATGTACAGATGCCTGAAATGGACGGGTACGAGGCAACGCGCAGGATAAGGTCGTTTAAAACAAAAAAAGCTACAGACATACCAATTATCGCGCTTACTGCAAATGTGTTCCGTGAAGATGTCGAGCAATGCATCAAAGCAGGCATGAATAGCCATCTTGGGAAACCTATTGATTTTAATGAACTTGTTAAAAAACTGCGTGAATATCTTATACAATAATTGCAGAGGATTGCGTAGAATCCTCTGCATAATGTTATTTTTTATAAAGAGCGTCAATCTGCGCTGACGTTAAAATTGTATAATTCCAAAAACTGTCAGGAATATCCATTCTAACATAATCTTCCAATGTATCGCTTGTAATAACTGGAAGTGAAATAATTGTATTGAGTTGTACGACCTTGCCATCAAGAGCTTTTATAGCTGTATCAAGGGCATCAGCGCTCATGGATGTTGGGGAACAAGGAGCAATCGAATCAAATTTGTTTTTTAAATTTTCTTTCCATGCTTTCAGCAATCCGTTATTTGCTTCACCAGACATTGGAACAAGCGGGCGTCCTGCAGCGACAAACGCATCAAGCGCTGCCTGCGTCATAGCGCCGCCCTGTGACCACACGCCATCGATTTGAGGATGCGCAGCAAGAAAACCTTCCATTGCGGTTTTTGCATTATCATAATCCCAATTCGCATGAACCTCACCAAGAATTTTAATATTAGGATTCTTGGCAAAGACGCTCATGGCACCTTCACTGCGCATTGCGTTAACACCAGTACCGGCAATGCCATTGAGTATGATAATGTTGCCTTTACTGCCAAGTTTATCGACCAGCCACTGTGCACCATATCTGCCAAATTCAACCTCATTAATTCCTACTTTAGCTGTTATTTTGTTGGTTGTAACATAGTTGTCAAAGGATATAACTATAATTCCTGCTGTCATAGCTTTTTCGCAGACAGGCGAAAGTTCATCAGGGGAAGCAGCGGTAATAATAATAGCATTGCATTTTTTCGCAATAAGATCCTGCATATCGGAAATCTGTTTGGAAACATCGCCATTGGAATTTGTCATGTAATACTGTTTGATGATACCTTCTGATACTAAATAATCAGCTCTGGCTTTGAATTCAGCTTCCATTTGAACACGCCATGAATTACCAACGCCAAAGTTGCTGAACCCAATGATATATCCATCGCTGGATATCTTGTGATCAGATTTTTCGCTTTTACGGCAACCAATAAGACCAGTTGTGAATGTAAACGTTATTAGCAGAGCTATGCAAAATATTGTAAATAACTTGATTTTTTTCAAAAAAAACATCAATACTCCTCCTCTCGTTATTATTTATTAAAGTGTAATATATGATTATAGGATATACATTCTTATTTATCAATAATATAATTTGGTTCTATAATATATAGTTGATAGAGATAACAATCAATTTCTGTCTGGTTTGGATATTATATCGTTATATAAGTGATTTACTTATTTCATTATTTTGTAAATAGTTATGTTAAGAGATGATTTTATTTTATATACATTTAATTAATTCTGCTTAACACATACATGGTCAAGCAGAATATAAATTAATAAAACTAATATAAAATATTTTTTATTTACACTATGATCCCTAATTGTAAATAAAAATCTATTTAGTATATTTTATTGGATAGACATTAGCTACATATGTATATTCGGCAGAAGAACTAACCATTGTAGAAGAACTTTTTGCAACAGCCTCGAGACTTACAATGAGTACTGCATCGGTATTTGGATATACTTCTAGACATTTTCCCAAAATACGGTCATAAAGCGTTCTTGTTGTAGCAGTGTTAGTTGATAGAGAAATACCAGAACTTTCTACCTGACTGAGTTCCAGCCTGACAACATCTTGGGACAACCTATCATAAGGTCTAGACATAATAACTGAGTTGTCATAGACAATGATATTACTTACTTGAGAAGTTGCACAACCTACAAACCCCATCAGTAAGACTAATAGGATTCCTAATAAAAATTTCTTTAGCATAAACTATCTCCTATATTTAAGAAATATATAATCTAGAAATATTAATAATTTAAAATATTAGTAATATTTAGATTTTTGTTATTATATATTATAATAATAAAATAAATCAATTATCATTAAGTAATTTTTTTGGCATCGCTATATACATCCTTAATTCTTGAAACTCAAGGCAAATTATTATTTGTATTTTAGTGTATCTGTTTAATGTTTTAGTTTTGGACGCAGGAGGTCGCGGATTCGAGTCCCGTCGCTCCCGTTGATCTTGTCCAAGAGAGTTTTGCTAAACTTCACTATTTAAGATTTCGATATAGACAAAATAATGTTTTTATTTGTATATTAATAACGCTATATTCGGGCTGTAGCGCAGCTGGCTAGCGTGCTTGGTTCGGGACCAAGAGGCCGCGGGTTCGAATCCCGCCAGCCCGAAATAATTCCTTTTATGAATATATAGAATTAAAATATTTTTAGGACATGGATCTATCAGATTATGTAAGAAATAAAAAGGATATTTTATCATTTTTAATCACAAAACTAAAAAGAATGATTATTAAAAACACATAACAATCCCCTAACCTACCCAAACCCACTCAAAAAAGAAACTACCTATTTATATCCTTTTCACAAAATATTAATTAAATTTAAGTAAAGATTTTTAAAGGTACCAATTTATATGATCAAAATCGTATTATTTTACTTTATATGAATATTTAATAAAAAAAGGAAAATATATGACAGTAAAATACTTTAAAGAATTAGATAATGTTGTTTTTTCCCCTCCTTTAGCTGTTGAGATTGATTATCTTGCAAGTAACGGGAAAACAACAACACGTAAAATTGATATAAATAGAGTTTTTCGTAGTGAATCAAATTATTGCTCTTATTCTCTTCAATCTTTTTGTCATCTGCGAAATAAAAGAAGAACTTTTATTTTAGACTCTGTAAAATCTGCCAGAATCGATGGATTCGAAGTTGATTTAGAAATATACATTAGAGAAACCTATAATAAAAGACATAATATAATACCAGACAAGAAAGATAGTATATTGGTTGATAAAAACAGTAAAACTTTCTCAAAGCGCATGGGATTTTAATGAATAATAACCTAGATGAATTATATAATATTTATTTTAATCCACGTTTTACAATATTTAAAAATACTATTATTGCTATATTAAAAAGCTGTCCTGGTCTTAAAAGCTTACAACTAAGAAAAGCATTGGTAATTATTGATGGACTGCATTATGCACTATATGGAAAACGCATAACTCAAACTATATATATAAAACATATACAAGGCGTTGTACCTAATGTAGATGCATTTTTCGATATATGTGAAATGTACTATCTTGGTATAATTACAAAAGAAAAAAATGATGACGAAGAATATTTATATTACACTAAACAATTTAAAAAGCCCAAAAAAATAAAAAAAATAGTTTTTACAGAAAATCAATTAGATATTATAAACTGGACAGCAAAAACTATAAAAAAATATCCCGAAAAAGAATTATGGAAAATAGCTCCATTACAAGATTATATGTATAATAAAACTCTTATTGGAGAAGAAATATTTCTTGATTTAATATGTCAATTTGCTATTACTGGACTCAATACAAAACCATTTAGTAATTTAGAAAAAAAAGAAATGATAAATATTTTATTAACAGATAAATATCCTTTCTCAACATTATATAAAATAAAGAAAAAAGAAGTAGTTGATAACTTCCCTTTTATTACTAAAAATATTGAAGAATTAGAAACTGAAATACATAAAAGCCCTACGATTGCAAAAAAAGATATTTTAATAATAGACAATAAAAAAATAAGTATCTATAAAAACTCTCTAAAAACAAATATATTTAAAGGTGTATTTCCGGAAGCATATATTTGTTTTACAATTTTATATACTATTACAAAATATAATGAAATTGTTTTTCTAAATATTTCTATACTAAAAAATAACTAATATTTTTTGAAGCAACTTAATCAATACTCTTGTAAATATCTGCATAAATAAAATAATTTATTAGTGGTATTATTTCAACAGTTATACATGGTTTTGCACTATATAACAGCTTGGTAGAGGGTTCGAATCCCGCCAGCCCGAAATATTTCTTAAAGTTATTTAAATCAACTACACAACTATAATATCTTTTTCCCCGCCAGTTATGCATTTGCCACCTTGTTTTGTAACAACATAGGTGTCTTCTACCCCAACAATACCTATATTTTCCAAAGATTTTTTGGGTTCAACAGCAATTACCATATTTTCCTCAAGTGGTTCATTAAACCCTTGCGCAATAACTGGATAATCATCTATGTAGAGCCCTACTCCATGTCCAAGGAATTTTACCTGACTTTTACCCAAGCCCATAAAGTTTGTGAGAAAATCAGCAGGAATATCAGCCATGATTTTATTATAGATCTCACTTGGTATATTACCGGGTTTAAGCATTGCAGCTGTTTTCTTTTGGATATCCATACACATTCTATGGGCAGAAACAAGTTCAGAAGCAGGCGCAGTTTTATACATATATATTTGAGTTCTGTCAGAATGATAACCATTATAACCAAAACCAATATCAATAAATACCAGATCCCCTTTTTTCAAAAATCTGTTTCTGTCTCCAACAATTGGCGCAGAGGGGTGCATCCCTTTCATTCCGCCTGGGCCATCAAAACTTGTGGGATATATTGAATTTTCAGAAAAACCCATCTGTCCTATAACAGCCTCTGTCTGGAACATGGAAAACCTGGAAACTCCCTGATACCCCATTTCCACCATTTTTTCATATATTTTTGAAGTTAGCTCTGTTTCGCTCATTCCCTCTTTTAACAGATTTGGAATTTCTATATCCATGAGTTTTTTATGACGCTCACCAGCGCTGCAAATTTGGGCAATTTCAAACTCACTTTTTACACCCCTGAGCTTCACAATTATATTCTCTACTGGAAGAATATTTTCAAAAGTGAAATACTTTTTCATTCTCTCCAGAATATTTAAAGTAATAATATTTTTTTCAAGAAAACTATGTTTTATATCCCCAATTTTTGAAAAAACATCTTTATAACTTGTCATTGGATAAATATTATCAAGAGGAGTCTCAATTTTTGCCCTGTCATAACTTCTGCGGACAAAATGCGCATAAGAACCATCATTTTTTAGTACAAATACTCCATCCTGCATTGTACCGGTAAAATAGTACTGATTTACCTTATCTACTATAAATATTGCATCAAAATCATTATTTACCTTTTTTGCAGCATTATGGAGTTTTTCTATTCGGTTTAATAGCTCCTGTTTTTTTACTGTTTCTGACATAAATATTGCTCCAGTGCCAAATAATGGCAGGATTTAGAATAAAAAAGGCTGTCACTTGGTGGACAGCCTAAAAATATCGGGAGCGACGGGACTCGAACCCGCGGCCTCCTGCGTGACAGGCAGGCGTTCTAACCAACTGAACTACGCCCCCTATTATTTATGAAAATATATTATAGATAATAGATTTTAGTGTCAACTATTGATATTTAGTTTTTTTCTTTAATTTCGTGTTTAATTGACATTATTTATTACAGCATGATATTGTTATATAACTTTTTTATACGGGAATAATAATGAAAACAACAAAAAAAACAGAAGAAACTATAGTAGATAAAAAAATTCAAAAGCATCCTGTTATTTATGTCTTAAGCTTTATAATTCTAATTATCATTATTGTCACTTTTATTGGATCTCCGGTTGCAAGAAATATGGGCGGCGCTCCAAGAATAGTGTTTGGCAAATGGATAAATAAGCCAATAGAATTTTATCCTGGCAATTATTTTTCTGATCAAAGGGATATGCTTGCTCAAGATATCGAAAGAAACAGCAAACTGGACAAATCAAATCCAAATAACCAATTGCAGATAGCATTCCAGGTATGGAGAGGAGCTTTTGAAAGAGCAACTATTCATACAGCGATATTATGGATACTTGAAAAAAGTTCTGTATATATCTCAAATAATAGAATCGATAAAATGCTAGTAAATTATGGACCATATCTGGTTGATGGAAAATTCAGCACAGAAAGATATAGCAACACTTCAGTAACAGATAGAAATAAATATAGAAAAAGCATAAGAGAAACAATTATGCAACGGCAATATGTAACTGACTTTTTTTACAGTATTAAAACAAGTAAAAATGAAGTTGATTCAATCGCTTCAATTGGAAAAAATGAGATAACGCTTGATATTGCTTATATCTCATTTAGCAATTTTCCTGATAGTGAAATTATTTCATTTGCCAAAGATAATATGGATCTCTTCAAGTCAATTGAACTTAGTAAAATAACTGTTTTATCAAGCAAAAAAGATGCTGACAAAATTTATACGATAGTTAGTGCAAATCCTGATTCTTTCAGTGATACTGCAATAAATCAATCAGTTGACAGCTATGCAAATATTGGCGGAGATATGAGTAAAGTTTTTAATTACAATTTAAAACTGGAATTAAAAAACAGCTCAGATGCTGATAAAGTATTTGCGTTAAATAGAGGAGAGGTATCACCGGTACTTGAAACAAACAATGGTTGGGTAATTTACAAATGTAACAATAATCCGCAGTATTTTGATCTTTCTGCTGCATCTTCAACTAATATTGTCAAAAGTTATTTAAGTATTTATGAATCAGGAAAAATTGAAGATTATTTTATGAAAAAAGCAAAGGAAGTTAAAACATCCGATAATTTCAAAAATGCTGCATTACAAAATAATTTTTCTCTCTATAAAACATCCTCTTTCCCCATAAATTACAGGGATTTTAATCTGTACAAAAAAGTTGAAATAGAAAATGCTCCATCAGACCTTAGAGCATTTAATTATAATCTGGACCTGATTGAAAAGGCATTTTCTTTAAAAGAAAAGGAAATATCTGATCCTATAACACTTGGAAATTCTATAGTTCTTTTATCTCTTATTGAAAAGACTGAAAATGCTAATATTTCCAAAACTGTTGAATCAATTTGGCCATATGTCCTTCAACAGATAGGTGATCGGTCAATAAGTAGTTTCATTCTTGACTCAGATAATTTTACAGATAATTTTGATGAAGTTTTTAGTAAATATTTTGTTCGTAACAATGAATAGTGGAAAAAAATAAACAAATAAATCCTGAACTTTTAAAAGTTTCTTCAATGGAATGGCAAGTTCAGGATCAATATACAGTTTTATACAAAGACACTTATATTTATGATAAAAATAATCCTATACTAAAAATAGATCAAAAATTAAATAATATTGAAATAAAAAAAAATACCCTCATAATAGTACCATCCCCTGTTCTCTTTTATGGTCTTAAAACATTACTAAATAAACTTCCTGAAAATTGTTTTGTTTTGTGCGTTGAATATGAAAAAGAGTTATACGAATTAAAAGAAAGGCCTGAATCTGATTATTTACCGGAAATAGAGTATTTGAATATAACAAATCATGACATTTTTTTAAATTATTTTGAAACAAAAAAAGAGCTTTCTGTTATTAAACACATTCTCTTTTTACCTCTCAATAAAGGATATTTACTGCATAAAGATTTTTATGCAGAATGTTATGACAATTTAAAAAAGAATCTTAAACAGTTTTTAAAAAACAGCCTTACACTATATTCACTGGGAAAAAGATATTACAAAAATCTTATTTTGAATTTACCTTCATGGTCTAATGGAAAAGATATAAAAGAGCTAAAAATAGATAAACCTGTTGTGATCACAGGAGCAGGAGAATCTATTGAAAAGGCATTACCCTTATTAAAAAACAACAGAACTCTTTTTAAAATAATAGCTATTGATACTTCCCTAAAAACATTGACAAACTTTGGAATAACTCCTGATTTTATTATTGCAGTTGAATCTCAGTTTTATAATATATTCGATTTTATTGGAAATAGTTCTGCGCCAATTTCCATTATTGCAGATATGACAACTTATCCTCTTACTTCAAGAATATTTAAAGGTGAAAAATATTATTTTACTTCGAATTTCACATCATCCAATTTTCTTGACTCATTAAAAAATGATAATTTACTTCCAACTTTTGTTCCCCCTTTGGGATCTGTAGGAATAACTGCTTTATATATTGCGGCTATGATATGCAATTCTTTTATTTTTTACACAGGACTTGATTTTGCTTTTATGATCGGAAAAACCCATGCAAAAGACAGTCCCATGATTACAGATACACTTATTAATTGGTCAAAATTATCTGAGAATAATAACTATCATGTTTCAATTAATGGAAACCTTATTGAAGCAGGACAATTCTGTAATAAGACTATTTATACAACTCCTGTTTTAAAATCATACGCAGAGATAATGGACAATCTAATTTCCAAAAACAAGAATATTTATTCCCTCTTTTCTTCCCCTGTTCTTGTTAAGAATAAAAATAGTGTATCTGATGAAGCAACTTTTGTATCCATGATTGAATCAGGATTTACTTCGAAGCCTGCTGCTTCTTCACAGATGAAAAATCCTAAAACCCAAACAGAATATTTATTAAATAATACTGATACAAACAGATCACAAAAAATAAAAGTATTTCTTGAAAATGAGCTTAATAAAATAGAAGCAATAATAAATTCCGGAGTTGATTTTCTTAATGGTATTTCTCAGGTCGATAATGAAAATATAATAAAACAGCTTATAGAAAAATCTGATTATCTTTTGCCATATTATCCTAAAGCAAACTACTTAAAAACTTTGGATAGTGTAGCAGTAAAATTTATTCTTCTTTCCTGTTACAGTTTTACCAAAGCAATTAAAAGCACGTTAAATAGAATCTAGCCACAGCATATGGCAGGGCATTAAAGATTATTCTTCATCTGTCCTGAGTACAGAAAGGAACGCGCTCTGCGGGAGTTCAACATTCCCGACCATTTTCATCCTTTTCTTTCCTTCTTTCTGTTTCTCAAGCAGCTTCCGCTTTCTGGAAATATCACCGCCATAACATTTTGCAGTTACATCTTTTCTGAATGCAGAAATAGTTTCGCGGGCAATAATCTGGTTTTCTATTGCTCCCTGGATAGGTATTTTAAACTGATGTCTTGGGATCTCTTCTCTTAATCTTCTGCAGATATTGGAAGCTTTTTCCCTTGCGCTATTTTTATACACAAGCATGGAAAGCGCGTCTACAGGCGATCCATTGACAAGTATGTCAAGCTTAACAAGTTCTGTTGTTTTATATCCTTTAACAGTATAGTCAAAAGAAGCATATCCCCTGCTTACAGATTTAAGTTTATCATAAAACTCAAATAAAACTTCTGCCAGAGGCATATCATATATTATCTCTACCCTTTTTTGATCAAGATAATTCATGGAAAGCTGTACCCCTCTTTTATTCATGCAAAGAGTCATTATTGAGCCAAGGTATTCTGCCGGGGTAATTATAGCAGCATTTATATATGGTTCTTCTGCAAATTCAATTCTTACAGGATTTGGAAATTCAGTAGGGTTATCTATCATAAAATCAGTACCATCTTTTAGTACAAGATGATAACGAACCGAAGGAGATGTTAAAACAACCGAAAGCCCGAATTCCCGCTCTATCCTCTCCTGAACAACCTCAAGATGAAGAAGCCCCAAAAATCCGCATCTAAAACCAAATCCAAGAGCAACAGAAGAGTCTTTTTCATAGACAAGGGACGCATCATTTAGCTTTAGCTTTTCCATAGCAGTAAGCAGCTCATTATAATCATTTGCATCAACAGGATAGATTGAAGAAAAAACAACAGGTTTTACTTCCTTAAATCCGGGAAGAGGCTCCAAAGCCGGTCTTGTGCTATCGGTTACAGTGTCCCCAACACGGATATCTGAAATATTTTTTATTCCCGCAATTATGTAACCTACCTCTCCTGCTTCCAGCTTTGAATTTTTTTCAAATTTTATTTTAAAGAGCCCTGTCTCTTCTACTTTATAGACAGCACTTGTATTCATGAATTTTATTAGGGTTCCCTCTTTTACGAGTCCTGTAAAAACACGAATATGTACAATGACCCCTTTATATGTGTCATAGTGCGAATCAAAAATCAAAGCCCTTAATGAATCATCCGATTTCCCTTTTGGTGCAGGAATATAATGCACTATTGCTTCAAGAAGATCCTCTAGCCCCTGCCCTGTCTTTCCGGAAACAAGTACTGCATGGTCGGGATTAAGACCCAAATCGTGATTAATTTGATGTCTGACACTTTCGATATCTGCGCTTGGAAGATCTATTTTATTGATTACAGGTATTATCTCAAGATTATGTTCCATTGCCATATAAAGATTAGCAAGCGTTTGGGCTTCAACTCCCTGAGTTGCATCAATAAGAAGAACAGCTCCTTCACATGATGAAATAGCTCTTGAAACTTCATAAGTAAAATCAACATGACCAGGTGTATCAACGAGGTTAAGAATATAATCTCTGCCATCGTTGCCCTTATATGGAATAGTAACAGCCTGAGATTTTATTGTAATCCCGCGCTCCCTTTCAATATCCATAGAGTCAAGCATTTGGCTCTTGAAGTTACGCGATTCAACAATAGCAGCTTTTTCTATAAACC
>Ga0123353_10007626_pt1 | contig 14663 bp, 12 predicted proteins | sample TergutLab28metaG_3_FD_92763 | JGI IMG/M metagenome (GOLD analysis project Ga0123353, IMG submission 92763) | Labiotermes labralis P3 segment gut microbial communities from Petit-Saut dam, French Guiana - Lab288 P3 | ecosystem: Host-associated > Arthropoda: Insects > Digestive system > Gut ... | reverse complement strand
CAGAACATGACCTTCTCTCATTTTCACAGCATTTTGAGATCATATGTGCTACAGCCCACAAACTGACGTCACAGTCCCACTGAGTAACAACCCAGAAGAGTGCAGATCTCATCTACATCACGGTAGAAGCATGAATTAACGCAATTGGAACCTTCATCACAGTGTTAACACAAGCCTGTCACTGGACCCTACCACGAGCCACTTCAATCCAGTCCACACCCTTACACTTTACTTCTTCAACACCAGTTCCCACGTTATCCTCCCATCACTGTCCAAGTCTTGCAGGTGGTCTCTTTACATTTCCCAAATAAACTTTTATAAGCATTTCTCACCTTTCCTGCATAGGGTACTATGTCCTACCCAGAAAACTTTACCCTTTCACATCCTTCAGGTTGCAGAATAATGTTTCTCATCAGATAAGGTGAATAATTTACTGGACATAATTCAGATTTCCTGTGCTTTTAGGTACAAACTATACAATGGGCAAATATACAAAATATGACAATTCTCATTCCACATCAAAATAGTTTTCATAAATGTTAGTGCTGAATACTTTGAATTATTATTTTACAGAGTCATGAAAAGATACTGGAATCTACTACTCTATTGGACCCCTGTTATTTGCAGTAAGAAAGGCATCAAGAGGGGTGTCAACAGGTTTTGTATTCAACCTTCAACCACTTGCAGCATATTGTGAGACACGTAATACACAGACACAGACCTCTGTTACAACAACAACAAATTCCAACTTGTCTTCTGTGTTATGTGCCAGACGAATCTGCTCTATCCTTCTACCTGAAAATGGAGGCAGTGGGTTCTTCTGAAATGCTGGTAACCATCTATGAAAACCAACAATATCTAATAGTAACAGCTGCCTTTACACATGCCTCATTATCTGCTCATTCACATGTAAAATGTGTTTTGAAGTGGTCCAAGACACACATCATGCATTACACATATACAGCCGCCACCACCACCACAAGCCACACACAAATAAAAGATGCCAACAATTGTATAAAGAACTTTACTCATATTAGCTTCCCCTTCCTAACATTCAAAATGGGACATAATGTGTATTATTTTCCTACATTATTGGTGCTTAATAACAAAACTGATCATACCGCTAGCACACAGACTTTCTGCCAAATGTATATATATATGGTCGGTTCTCCCCATTTTATAAACATTACTTCAATTATTCATCTCAACATCCCATCTCTGGAGAAACATCAAATATTAGTGCCAAAAATTATACCCAGATATAAGAGAAGTGTACTTAACTGTTCCATCCAGACTCCTACCTTATTTTCACTGAGGTAAAAAGGTGGTTGAGGTGCAAAGCTGACCACTTACTTCCATCTAGTGCCAACATAACAAACACATGCAGATAAACCTCTATTCCCCACATATACATAGTATGGTGTTTAAAGCAGAGACAAGTTTAGCTTTCATGACTGCTTGTACCAATCCGTGAATAAAACACAAGGAAGTCACATTAATCTGTTCTGAAAGTAGATGTTGCTCACAGAATAGTGGCTTCAGTACGGATGTTATAAATCTTCTATAAAATAGCTTCTCCATGCTGTGGGAGGGTAGATATTGATGTGATGATGGGAGCACTATGCAGAATGTTACACACCAGTGCAGACATTAGGAAGGGCAGAATTGAAATGAGTCAGTTATTGTGTGAAAAGAGACTAAAACTGAAAAATGCACGATGATAAGATCAGGACCAGGAGACATTACAAGAGTAAATACACACATAGGATGCCACAAAATTATATATCTAATAAATATTTAGCTGCCCTCAACCAAGAAATACAATTACCTCCAAAACCACTCATTCTGTTAATGTTTAAAAAAGTACATGAAAAAAAAAAACACACCAATCAACAACCAGAGAGACAAGTTAATGTCATATATGAAGCTGTCAGTGTGTTAGTAGAAAGAAGTTCAGTTTGTACTTCTGTAGTTATTAAAAAAAGAAATAAATTGGCACAATCTGTTTCAAGTTTCTTTGGATGTCCGAGACATATGGGAATTCCTATTGTAAAAATGGTGCCATGATAAGCATACTTGCAGACATACTGCATTAGTCTAGTGTAGTAAGGAATGTCACCAAATGATTAATCAGAAACATATGGATTGTGGTACCAGACTACAATGCTGAGTGTTACAGCAAACTCTGTAAAAACATCACAGTCCAGAAGACAAGGATGTGAAACAAATAAAGCCTGTAGTAAAAATAAGAATAAAATATTTAAATCTTGGGCTTTGCAAATAAGAGGCGAAAGCAAAAATACTGCCTAAATGAAGTAGCTTATAGATTGTACTGCTACCTGTACTTCATATTTTGATCAGTTGCCCTTGGTTAAAAGCATTATTACCAACACATATGGTGAAAACCCAACATAGTACATGAAACAAAAGGAAGTATGTACAAGCTGTGCGACCAACGCAAGCAAAGTAATTCCTGAGGAAAAATGTTCACCATAGGCCTAAGGCTTTGTAATGATGAATACACAAGCTGAAAGCGGACGCATGATTATTAGATGTCTTTGTGAACAAGACAGCTTCATGAAGAGAAAGCATAATTCACCAAACTTTATTATTCAATCATATACATTATCAAGAGAGCCCAATACATACAACTGTTACCCTAAGATTTTTAACCTAAGATCACAGTATAGAAAGGAAGTGCTTATGTGAAGACACACCTATCTCCAACACGCATTTCTTGCTGGTAGCGTCCATCAAACGACACACAGGCAGTGCTCCTTGCGTCACTGTTCAACATTATCTGAAACAGTCGCCAATCAAGTCACTACTGTCAGTTACAGCTTGGACAGTAATGTTGCTCATCCACTGATGACAATACGTGTCCCTTGAATCTCCTCCACCAGCTGCCGTACAGAACATCCATTGTGGTATATGGATCCCAAAACACAACACAACACAACACAACACAAGTCGATAATGTCCCTTAGTTCCAAGCACACTACCAACCTTCATATGAGTATAAACGAAACTGAACTGTTACAGTAAACTATGAAATTTCAGCCCCTGATGAATGATGGTCATTACTGTGTACATTCTCAGAGTTCTAATTGATCTTCATTTTTCATTTTCAACTACATAAAATAATGCGGAAAGCGTCTAGCATCTTGCTCTAAAGAAATGTAGTTACAAAATTACGATTACTGGTTCATTCACTATTTGCTACAGGGACAAGAAGTCAGAATTCTGTATATATGTTCATGCACCAGTACTTAAAATATTTACACACAGTACAGATACGAACAGCCGCCACAGCCACAAACAATCACACATCTGACTAGATGCTCTACAGCACACCTTTAATCTATAAAGCTTGCCATTGTTATCACTTACAGTGGGCAGAACATTTCCTTTACATATAACACCAAATCGTGTGCCATACGGTGGCACCATTCACATTATGCCCAAAATTTCCTCTTTGTGAGAATGTGCAAGGTTTCTAACACAACAATATCCCTCAGAGCACAGATATATACTACTGGAGATATAAATATGTATTTATATACCAGATACTAATCCTTAATTTAATAGGTCAATTCTACCAATCACTAGCACATTTCTTTAGTTTCTTTAAATTCCTAAAAAAAAAAATGTTATATTCAATGATGTATTTACAGAAATATATTATCACAATTTTCATACTATATGTCATGAACTGATGAAACACAATTTACTGACAAATGAGGCACTGGACTTCTGCACTGTGTAAATAATAGAACAGTTCATGAACATTCTAATCTTTTGGTATATTATGTCAATGTGACTAGTAAACAGTCACTGATGTTTGCAAAAAGCAAAGTGCCTTCACATTCAGAGTCAAGCAATCTGTGTGGCCTGTTTGACCCTGCAGATTGAGGCACCACACTCCCTCAAAACGTCAGCAAATATTTAAGAGACAACATGGCATAACACACCAGAAGACTTGAATCTTTAGTGATATTGCTGTGAGAAGTACAAAAATCATAAAACTGTCTACGTTAATGAAAGAGTTAACACCACAATGAGAGCATATGCCAGAAAAACCACAACTCTCTGATATTGAAGTTGTATATTTACAATAACTACAGCACCTGTAATTTAAATTCTGTATCACAATGTCTCTGTTTATGGTGAAACACATGATGTAATTCACATCTTGTAAGGAAACCAGCTCTACAGAACTTAAAAAAAAAAAAAAATTATAAAAAGTATATGTACCTTATAAACTATTACAAGTATTAAAGGTAAAGCAGTCCTGTTACAGGCCTGGAGTGACCCAGAGGGTTCCAGAAAGTTAAGGTTCCCAGATTTCATGACAACAGCACAGTATGGTAGTAAGGTTGTCAGCCTTACGCACCGGCCGCCTTTACCCCCAGGAAATGCTCCTGGTACTCATTTCTGTTAGAGGCTGAGTCGACCCCAGGGCCATTGTGCGATCGGAAGCATTTTATGTCAATGAAAAATTCCAATGACACTAGCTAGGATCGAACCAGCGACCTTCCGATTTGTAGCACAGCACCTTAACCACTGTGCCACCACAGAACCCCATTACAAGTATTGCCACGTAAAATTAAGAAGACAAGTACTTATATATGAAACACAATTTTTACAGGTTTTGATAATTACATGGCAACAATGATCCACTGCCAAGTCTCTTCAGTTATGGCACCATACTGCCTATATTTCCCCAAATTACCAGAAACTTATTTCAAAATATCACAGTGATACAACTCAACAGATTTAACAACTAATCTCAACCGCTGTTTCAGTTCTTCTGCCAACATATCATTCGGACAGTAGCTACAGTAACAAAGATGAACTTCCATCTCTAAGAAGGGAGCAGGAGCCATATCACCTACCCACAGACTGCCCATGACTAATGCAGCCACCATTCTATTTACAATGCAATACACCACATGCAGTGAGCTAATCCTCGTCAGACTGGACGCAGGCAGACATCCAACGTGAGTCACACAAGCAAACACATGATGGACGCTGTACAAGACAAGGTGAAACCTCACCTACCTATCACCATGAAACAGCTCTTGCCGGTTGCGTCCATCAAATGACACCCAAGATGTGTTCCTGCTATCAGGAGATACAGAGATCTAGAAAAAAGTAGTGTTACAGTGCTGTAAAATATACACATGAAGCAAATGTGGCACAGTTCACTCGTGACTTGCTTTTAATAATATTTCCACTGTTCTCTGCATTAAATAGACTCTTCACATTTAATTTTTAAAAATACACACCCCTTCTTATTATCATGAGTAATTTTTTATTAAGAACCTATACAATAATCATTTTCACAAAACGGTAAGCATGTGGCAATACCAACATTTGTTTTGGTAAGATATAGAGGAAAAAAAATTGTTTGTGTCCCTTATACTCCTCTAGAACTAACAATTACACCAACAAAAAACTTGGGTATAAGGAGAGAAAAGCTGAATACTGCAATACAAAGCCCACCACTTGACATAATCATGAGTCAGTTCCAAGCACATCCCACACTCACAAGCTATGTACCTCACAAACACCTTAAATTTATCTTCTAATTTAATTCTCAGACTTGCTACATGACATTTCCCAAAATGTTAATCTAAAAAAATTCTGCAGGCATTACTTGCCTTCCACATCCTTACCACATATCCAAACCATCTAAGTCTCCAAGCTTTCACCATTCTGACAATGCCAAATGGCCTGTTTATGCCACATAGTTCGACACGTACTTCATTTCTTACTAAACTTTTCTCAGGTTCTAAGAACATAGTTTTCAAGACTTGTAATGTATTCTGATTTTCTGATTTTGGAAAGCAAAGGGGACAACCAAACATCGTTAAAGAGCAATATCCATAATTAATTCTTATCCTACTTACTCATTAACCTCCCTCATTCTTATATGTTTATGATTTTTCTTAGACAGGCTATTTCAAATTGTTAAACAAGCTAAAATGATAATTACATGTAAGCTGAGTTATGTTATGACTATGTCGCCAATTCCAACAAGTTATGGAATTCATATGTTTAGTTTTATCTTCTCATGTTGACTGACATTCAAATTACCTTGAGTTCAACTCCAGCAGGCACCACAATGGGTCTGAAAGATAGTGAGTGCGGGCAGATTGGAGTAACCATGATCGCCGGTACACTGGGGTGGATCATGGATGCACCTGCTGCTACCGCATATGCCGTGCTTCCAGTCGGTGTTGATACAATGAGACCTTCAAATGAGACATACGATGCAGACACTCATTAGAAAGTACTGGGTAAAAGTGAAAGATACAAATGTGCAGTCAACTTCATAATCCATCTGCTTATCATGTCTGTTCATCTGTCAGAACAGAACAGTGCAACTCTCGCTAGACAAATTTTCATGAAAGTTTGTGTCTCCAGTATTTACTAACACACGAGTACACAAATTTTCCTGAAATCTAAGAGGCATCTCAAAATTCTAGGTGCCACAAGGATGACATGAAGCATGTTCCACATGCAGGACCCACAAATATTAGGCACCTACATGTAACATTTACTTACCCAGGTGACCTGACTTCTGGGATTGCTGCACCTTTGTACTAACAGTTTGTACATACATCACAATTTTGGTTAAAATTGGACAAAACAACAGACACTTTACACAAAAACCCATGCACATTTATGATAATACTGTGCAGTGAATGGTCTTTATAGTTCAGACACATTGTGTACTCTGCGATGTACTGGATAAGGCCAAAGAAAATGGTGACAACCTAAACACAATAATCAGGCATGAACAGTATATTGCCATTTCTGAGATCCTGATTATAACCAATTGTAAATCTGTTGCTAACATTTGGAGAAAACTTAGTTAAAGTGTGTATTTTGTAACATACGGACAGACATATTTAATATAATCACACTAACAGTTTTTTTTTTCCCTTACAAATACGCAAATGTTTAAAATCTAGAGACAATAACAGGGCAAACACAACAGAAGTGTTATTTTGCACAGACATGTTTATAACTTGTTTGTTTGTAGACTGGTTTCCTTGTCAAACGAACATGTGGTTTTACACAAAACCTATCAAAGCATGTTGAAAGGGAAGGCAGATCAAAGATTATAGTTGGTTGGAAATTAACAGATGATGGTTACTGGTTTTTCACAATGCAGTTACATTGAATTTACAGTTCAACATCTGAAGGAAATATTTTGACAAACAGTAAATGTGTTACTTTACCAAAACTCTGTTAAATCTGTAAAAATGACTGTGCTACTTTCTTTTAAAAATTAACTATTCCAGTTTGACCTACAATACAACCTCATAAAAAGTAATTCCTCCACTACACTGCTATTAAGGCAGCCTCTCTTAATGCATTTTTTTTTCAGTATTATATAACCTAATTTGTAATGTTATATTTATTGAATCACATAGGTGCAAAATACATTAGTTCAATAAGCTGCATCTCTGAGCATTACTAGGTTGTACAACTAAAAGATTCCACAGTGTTACTAAGAGTTACATTTATGTTTATGTTTTTCATTTAATTCTACCACATGTATGAAACAACAAACCTTTCCCCAGTCAGTCCACAGTGATACACCAACTCACTTACCATCACCCTGCACTGACGTGATATGCTTGCCATCCAGGAAGAGATCAATATTTGAGAGGTAAGGTGAAGGGCCTCGATCAATCACCACTTCATTAAGTACAAGAAGATTTGTGGGAGGTTTCGATGTTTTGTTCAGGTCATCATTTTTCCTCATGATGATACATCTAAGCCTACTTCGCAGTGTCAATGCTGCATGTCCTGCAGGAGATATCACAACAAACGCATATTTCATGCAATTAATTTTTTAATTACTACAGTCACTTGGAAGAGTGTGTACAAGCTGTTATTTCAGTACACAGATACACTTAACTCTCATAACAAGGTAAAAGTTCACCCTAGAACAGGCCATAAAGGCCCAGAGGTGGAGTAAAGGTATAGCTCTACTCTTTCTTTAACTTCGGCGCTAGGTGGGGGTGGGTGGTCAACGCCACGCCCCGGCCGCTTTACCCCCGGGAAAGACCCTGTACCCATTGTATAGGAGGCTGGGTAAGCCCCAGGGCCGGTCTGGACGGTGCGGAAAATCTCGCCCCCACCGGGATTCGATCCCCGGACCATCCAGCCCGTAGCGAGTCGCTATACCGACTGCGCTATCCCGGCCCACTTACTCTCATAACAAAGACACAAAAATATAACGTCCACACACAACTCAGCTAAATACAGTTCTCAGTAGGATAAAAGGTGAGGTTAAAAATGTGCAGACATGAAGATTTGTTTATTCGAGGGCATCCCGTTGTGTTTGAATTCAAAAGTAAAACAAAATGTGTACAAGTTACCGTCAAAACATAACTGAATGCTGGCCTGAAGATGGTCTAATAAGACCGAAACATGTTGCCACAATAAAATACTAATATTTATACACTGCTGTGTTTTGACAGTAACTTCAAAAAATTTTGTTTTACTTTTCAACATGAAGACGTTTACAACACCAACTCAATGATTTTCTGTCATCAAATTGCAAAGGTTCTTACACAAAGAGCTTATAATGGACCCCTTTTTAAGTCAGATGATGAAATTTACACCATCACAGCCAACACATGTGTAATGTGGATATGTGGATAAAAACAATGGGCCGAGGGGGGGGGGGGGGGAAAATAGACAAAAGGGATTGGGAAATTTAAGGAACCTTATTTACATTACAAAGGAGTCAAGTTAGAAAGACGGGGAAGATCTGTTTCAACCAGTTATTGACACACATACACCCCTTTCCCCCACTCTCATGCCAAATGCATGCATTCTTGACTGACTAAACAATTTTTAGGCAGCAAAATTATTGGAGTGGCATTTGCCCACCTTGTCATCCCCCCCTTCTCAAGTTACACTTAAGGAAGTCAATATTCTTATGATCAGAATCATCAGAAAACGGGTAGCATAGCAGAAATACTTGGAGACCAGTTCAGATTAGGCTAGGCTTTGGATATCTTCATTGCTGTTCTTTGATCATTTCATGGCATACAATCTCTGAAGTTAAATAACCTAACGATTAATTGAAAATTACACTAAGGTGGACTCAAAACTGTACAAAGAGTGGCAGCCACCAGAACCACTGTGCAGTATCACTGGAAATCAATGCCTATTCATAATTTATATTTAGTACATGGAACCAAGCTAAGCACTGCTTACTGCTGCAGAAGAATGGTGGTGTTCCAGCATTATGCACTGGTTAGCAAGATGAGCTACAGCTACTAGTAATACGTTGCAATGGTGTGGAGTGGTGTTCCATTACCATGATCATTATGCAGTTGTTAACATGGAGAAACACCAGTTATCAGAGGTAATGGTGGGCAATTATTGTGTTTCTCTGCAATGGTATGAACCATCCAAAGTTACACTGTGACTACTCCACGCACAATGCAAAACTGCAGCCATTTACTGTAACACAATACATTACCTTCCAGTACATTTGTGACTTGCTCCTGGAAGTTGTCAAATTCAAACGGTGTGAGAAATCCCAAGGACCCAAGATGAAACGCCATGACAGGTGGCACAGATTGCTGAGGAACAGATATTTCAGTTGTCAGTAATTTCATACTGTTACTTTTCAATTACTTTTCAAAATAAACAGCCACGTGAAGTGTCATAACATTCCCACCAAATGTCTTTTTAATGTTGTCTTAATAGCTAATGTGCATAAGAAGTGAAAAAAAGGTAAAGTGCACCCTTGTACCGGCACCTAGGCTCTGAACAGGTCATACGGCCCATAGGGGGAGTAGAGGAATAGCTCTACTCTTTCTTGACCACGGCACTAGAATGGGGTGAGGGATCAGCGTCACGCCCCGGCCGCTCTTTACTCCCGGGAAAGACCCGGTACCCATTGTACAGGAGGCTGGGTGGGCCCCAGGGCCGGTCTGGACAGGTGCGGAAAATCTCGCCCCCCACCGGGATTCGACCCCCGGACCGTCCAGCCCGTAGCCAGTCGCTATACCGACTGAGCTACCCGGCCCACATAAGAAGTGTACAGAGTTAGAAAATTTGACATAAACTTCACAGCAACATACGTGCATCAGTAAAATGTACAATGGATATTACCAGGCCTCGTAAAACAAAGAGATATACCTAATATACACGTAAAGTTTTCTCTTTGCACATCATGCGGGTATAGCAGGATTATATTCACAAAGTATCCATCATTTTGCAGAACAATCTTCAGCGCAAGTCCCACAAACCTTATGGTCCTCCAACCTCAGTCACACAACTGCAACAACTACATAGGCAGAGGAATACCGGCACTCCACCACTCTGTAGAAACACACTGATCTATCTGCACATGACTTCACACTCTCTCCCACCTGTGACACCACTCTAGTCTCACTAGCATAATTAACGCCTGAAGCTGGAGACTTTGTGGAATTAATCCTGCTATATAGCGGTATGTTCGAGTATATGTCCATCCATTCTTAATCGCAGTACCAGATGAAGGTCAGTGGTCAACTTGACACTCCGGCCGCTTTAGCTCTGGGGTAGCCTCTGATACAGTTGAACAAGAGGCTGGATGGCCCCAGTGCTTTTGTGGAGGCTTTGGAGGCGGCAAAAATCTGCTCCTGCTGAGGATTGAACCAAGATTCCTAGGGTTCTCAAGTCCATAGGTCAGTTGCTATATTGACAACACTATCTGAGCTCTTGGCATAAAAAAGGTAGCCAGAACAACACCATGCAATAGCTCAGGCATTACAGACACTGGCTTATCATTGAAGGGGTCACCTTCAATGTGGGTCAGGCATTTTTACGTTACATTCGACATTTATAATCATTAACCCTTTAAACGCCGAGTTAAATCCCTTCTGCCATTTGCTGGCATTATTAGGAGCTCACCCTATTCTCCACATTAGCAGGATAAGGGTTAAAGTGTGTCTGTGCATTTCTTTGTGTGCAGCTGTCATGTGCTTCATCGTGTTATAACCACATCATCATAATCACAACCTCCACCACCATGCTTCAAGGACTTCACCTTGTGGACCACTCTGGTCTCAATACTACAATCCAGAAGTATCTTTAATGGGCGTCCTGGGCTAGATGTACAAATTTTCTAAAATCTGGGAGCCACCCCAAAATGCTAGGTGCCAAAAACGTTGACAAGACACGAGTTACATCCTGACAACCCACAAATATTTAGGACCACCATTAATATATAGTCACTCTGGCGACCTGTGCCCAAGAATTGTGCACTCCAGGGTTAGAATTCTAAGAAGCAAACAAAACGAGAAAGCAAAACAAGAAACTGGTTTAGTTGGCAGTTCTGCTCGATATCTCCCAAATAAAGGTCCAGAGCAGGGCCCCTACACCAAACTGCTCAGTCGACAATTATTTGAAGTAGACCCGCTGTGCCCTCCTCTTTTCTTCGTGTGGTTTGCGTTGCAGAGGGTGGACAATCCCCATTTCGCTCAATGAATCAATAGTGGCACCAACCAAAATTTGCCCATTTGGAGTTAATACTACGATTGAGCTCAAAAATGTAACTACATCCGACAATAACATCATCTAGCGGGGCATGTTTCAAATAAGAGGTGTGCTGGTATTGTCAGATGTAGTTGTAATATTTTTTAGCTCAATCATAGTATTAATGCAACGCGAAATTTTTGGGTTACGCCACCATTGCATTCAGTGAGCTCTTTTATCTTATACCGCATCACTCAAAGCGGGTGGAGCTGAAGTATCACACCTAGTCGCCGTCAGTATATTGCAGCCATCACTCGTGCAATTGGCTACAGATGTTTAAATTCGGATTATAACGTGGATCACACAGAATGCCTATCTCATGGGTTACACCGCTCAACAGACCCACAATTTTATGTTAGCATTTTGTGAATATTCGCAGGCATGTACTCTGTTATAGCCACTAGACTATACATTCTGGTCTCTGGACCTTTGTTCAATATTTAAGTGTTCCCAAAAATACAAAAACTTAAAAACAAAATTCTGGGAACTTGGCTGAGGGATCCTACAATTGCCGCTTCAAAAGGCTGGTGGCCCTACGATATCCGCCGAATGTTAGGTTAATATTATCCAAACTTCTAACTTCTATTACACTCCTTGCAATCTGCGAGATTTCAGGCCTCCCACGTGGTGTAGTTCACCCGCGCAACTGTATAGAAGAGCCAATACTTGAGGCAATTTGTCATAAAACAAAATGGAGTCACCGAGTTAAACCCAAAAATATTTGATGGGCTGGGTGTCAAACCTCTGCCCCTGTCCTATATAAACAATGGTCATTTAAGTAAAAAAAAAAAATTCGAAACATGACGGACACAGGTCAAGAATAAGGCAATATCACACACAACTCACAGAAGGCTGGTATCGCCCTTCCTTTAGTTTCAATAGTGATGAAGATAAACAGCAAGCCACGCTGTATGCATAGTTAAACAGAACAGCGAATTCCTTACCTGAAACAGTAGACTGGCATATAGCAGGGTCCCGTCGCCACCCAGACAGATGATGAAGTCAATCTTGTCTGTCAGATCATCTTTCCCATCTCGAAACGTCATTAGTTTCTCCTTGACGACTGAGAAGCCTGAATTGTTCAGAAGCAGTGCGTCATCCATAACCGTCTGCTCCACAAACACAACCATGCTCTTCTCCTGCACGTGCAATACATTGACATCATTATGTGGCACGTTTCAAATCACAGCGTTTTGCTCGCATGTACTCGATGAAAGATTAAAAGAAAAAGATTTAACGACCATGTCACGGGTCTTCCTTCAGATGTTGACAGTTAGATGTGGAAGATCTGTGGCATATTTCAAGGATATTACCCGGAGGAATGGAGGACACCCAGAAACGACCAGTCAGGGTTTCCAGCCACCTGGCTAAGTATCAAACCCATGATATCTCAGAACTGAATCATACATGTTAACTGCTTAACCATAACGGAGTGTCTTGTGTCATTACAACACGGGATAGAGAGTGGTGCTAACATTATAAACAAGAGGTACAGAGTGGTTCAGACGTTATAACAGGTGATACACAGTGGTTGTAACATTATAACAGGACATACACAGTGGTTATAAGATTATGACTGGACATACCGGGCGGTTGTAACATTACGACAGGATATGCGGAGTGGTTGTAACATTATGACTTGATATACCAAGTGGTTTTAACATTACAACAGGGCGTATACGATGGTTAAAAACCATGACTTCCAAGCATTACTACAAAAAAATTCATTAATGTTTCTAAACTACAGGGAACACTGTGGTTCCATCTCGATGGTCTAACGCTTCAAGTAGAGACTCCTTTTGGACTTCAAGACCCTCAAGACGAAGGCAGAGCTCTCCACAGCATCGGTAACTATTTATCAATCAACAGTGTGTATCATTCCAGAAGACTTGAATTCTCATCAGCCCCACTGCAACCTCACACTGAGCACACATCTTCTTCAGAAGCTAACAGTTGTTCAGCTAGTCAGTACGTGCTCAGTTTCTTTGTATAAAGTGCCAGATGAATCCAGTACAGTCACGCACACTTATCTTACCTCCTCAGGCATGGGATCCAGCCACTACTGTGTTGCTGGTACTCATGCACTCCACTGTCAGCCAGAACTCCCAGGGTGTTATGTATGCAGTCAACAATGAACCTAACGATCTCATTACTATAGTACAACCATTAAATATGGTGTGCAGAGGAAATATGACAGAAAAATGCCACGTTTGGTTTCATCTGTGCAATATTAACATTTTTGCTGTCTCACCTTAAGGGACAAGCACACAGACTGGGAGTGTCCGAAGAAAAACAATTTTGAGTGGAATACTGTTGACTGTAAAAAAGGTAAAGGTAAAGCGTTCCCGTTACAGGCCCGGTGTGGCCCATTGGGTGGGTAGAAGTATAGCTCTAATCTTCCATGACTGCGGCACTAGAAGGGGGTGAGTGGTCAGCAGCACGCCCCGGCCGCACTTTACCCCCGGGAAAGACTCGGTGCCCATTGTACAGGAGGCTAGGTGGGCCCCAGGGCCGGTCTGGACGGGCGGAAAATCTCGTCCCCACCCGTAGCTCAGTCGCTATACCGACTGAGCTACCGGCCCACCTTGTAGACTGTAATAAAATGAAAATAAAAACATTAAACAAAAGAAGCTCCATAACATGTGCTGTCCATCAGATGTGAGGCTGATCACATCAGCAAGGCATGTAGCACACATGCAACATGTGAGAAATATATATCCGAAATTTTCTTCAGAAAACCTAAAAGGCTGAGACGAGTTGGGTGTTCTAAGCCAATGTTTCTCAACCGCCGGGCCGCGGCTCGGTACCAGGCCCTGGCATCAATTATACCGGGCCGCGAGAGGTTCTCCTGGAATTTGTCATTTTAGTTTTCTAAGCAATTTTCCCGAATAAATGTTTTATAGTGGAAATATTCTGAGGTGAAAAATGTACGTGAATGTGTCGAAAAACTCAGACCCAGATGTTGGCCTACAATATGCTACAAAATTTTATTAGTCGAGTGGCTCATAACTAATTTAAATGTAATTTTATATTTGTCAACATGCCACACCGTATACATAAGTGTACTAATACTCTTTATGATTACGCCATATTTAATTATTAAT
>Ga0123353_10007625_pt1 | contig 14663 bp, 10 predicted proteins | sample TergutLab28metaG_3_FD_92763 | JGI IMG/M metagenome (GOLD analysis project Ga0123353, IMG submission 92763) | Labiotermes labralis P3 segment gut microbial communities from Petit-Saut dam, French Guiana - Lab288 P3 | ecosystem: Host-associated > Arthropoda: Insects > Digestive system > Gut ... | reverse complement strand
TTAATCTCTAAATATTTATTGTGTCGGCCATTTTTGTAAAAAGGAGTTTGCATATCAGCAGCATGTCTTGCTAAAAGATACATATCACTTCTAACAAAAATCATTCATTACCCTCTGATGCCATGTTTTTTTATATTCTTTTTACAGAAGGATGACAAAGACATGACTCCAATTGAGGTGAATCAGATCCGCAGTGTCAAGGTAAGCCGCGGCGCTCGTAATATTCCTAAGGCGTTCGAGATCTTCACAGGTGACCAGTCCCTTATCCTTAAACCTAAAGATGGCAAGAATGCTGAAGAGTGGGTCCAGTGTTTGTCTATAGTGGTAGCACATTCACATTCCAGGGAGATTCCAGCCAAAAGCAACTCTCTTCCTGCCAGAGGAGCCAGTCTTAGAACTGCTGTATGAAATAGAATAAATTATTTAAAAGGCTGTGTACCATGTTGCCTCATAGCACAGGCAGAACTGTGTTATAACACAAAATTGTGATTATATGTCAGAAACATGCTCTCATGTAATGTGAATAGGCACTTCCAAATTTTTATTCTTGTGACTGACTGGGACAGGTAAAAATTGTGTATGAAATTTTAAGCATAAATCTTGACAAACAGACACCTTTAAACACCTAGTGTTAGGCAGGAGATAACAGTAAAAAATTTGATCATCAGGGTGTGAGGACCAGGATTTGATTCATCTGGCTGAGTTTGTTCCTTTATTGTCATTATTTCTGATACTGAGAATTGAGTTTGGTGAGAGGTGGAGAGAAAAAATTATTATCTATATGCATTTAATTAAATCTTGTGGTATATAGAACAGGAAAGTGGAATTGGTCAGTGTGAAACTTTACCATTTGACACGTGAGAGGCGAACATGAGTGAAATTGTTAAGAGATTTCAGCAGATAAAATTCCAATTTACTGCCATATTCTTATCAAAATTGTGGATACTTCCCCTAATAAAGGGTTAGTCATTACACTATGAACTTCTATATGGAAGGCATGTCACCCACAGCAACTTAGTGGTAAACTCTACAGGTAGCTGGTGGTTTTATATGTGTCATGTAATATACACCATATTCCTTCACTGTGATGGGCAGAACCTTTCAACTCATGCTGGTTTCTCCAAAATTATGCTAGGTCATTAGGCACAGAAAGAAAACTGTAGGTATTCTATGCTGTGCATGATTCAGTATAGACATTTAATGGAGTCATTTGGCAATGCTTTAAAAGAAATGCTCCATCTGTGTTCCTGGCGCACGATTTTTGAGTTCAGGATCAGTGCATCTGTATCTCATGTATGAGATAGCATTATCCGTCACGTTAGTTACAGGTTTGAATAAGATTTATATTATTATTAGGTTAAAATATGAACTCAACAATTCCATTTAGCCTGAGGCAATAATGGAACAAATATGTATTCTTTTTCATAAACCTACAGAAGTTTTGTTCATGACAACACATGTTTGTGTGTTCCTTCTTGCTGAATTTTGCAAGAAAGTCACTTGAGGCAATAGGTAAGTGATGTCTTATTGTGATGCACTGTAGTGTTATTGATGTTTCTTATTGTCTCTCCTCTTTTATATATGCACTTGGGTAAACTGCAGGGTTTTGTCTGATGAGTCAGAATACTGTAGTGAATCAGACTTGAATCTGTGTGAAGAACACCAGTTGTAAATCAGACAGATTTGTATGTGATTACTTGCTACTGTTCTTACTGATACAATGCAGATTGGTTTGTAGCACGACGCATTAATGTACTTACATTATACTAGTTACATGGCATGATTCAGAATGTACTTACGTTAAACTAGCTATGAACCACAAATAGAAACATTGTTATTTCTGCAGTCATCTTGCACGTTTCTGACAAGAACTTGAATAATGTAGATTGGTGCACTGTACTGTTGGTTCATGTTACACAGAACCATTGCCAAACCGAGCTGGATTGACTGCATCATGAACAAAATATGTTCCTGGAAAACATGAAGGATGCATGGGAAGATCTTATAGAGGCAGACTCTTTGAAAATCGGTTATCAGAATTGTTCCCAAGGAAGTAGGTTATGCTTTCAGTTGGATTGAGTTGGCTGACGATTGGGGTTTATGTAAGTTTTGTTTTTGCAGTGCCAAACCTTTAGGTTACGTAATACCGAGGATTCATAAGTAAGTCCCATTCGTTAAGAAACTATGCAGAAATTGTCATCGGTTTTAAATACAGCACATATGTTCTGTATCATGGGTCATGTCATGTTTTGAGACACTGGTGTATAGTGAATTAAAGCTAACATAAAAAATAAATTATGTTCAGCTACATTCATATACATAAATGAAACCATTAGAGAACCCTGACACTTCCATGAGATGTAGCGAGTTTGTGTAAATACAGCGATTCAGAATATCTTTTATAGATATACTAAGTCGCCCCACCCCCATGTATTACATCCATATTTTTTATAAGTGTACATGAAAAACAGTTAATGGGCACCAGTCGTATTGATGCCTGTATTGTCTTTAATGAATATAGAGCCATATTTATTAATGTAAAAAAAGAAGAGTATAAATGATGTACTTCCTGTTCTCATTTTAGGGGTGACCTGAAATATGGGAAAATATAGAATTAAATGTATGGTATTATGGTGAAGGAGCAATGCTAAGAATGTTGATTTACCAATGATTATATCTCTGTGGGTTCTTTGGAATGGAAGCAGTTGATCCATTATTGGTTTTTATAATATTAAAGGTTTTTACACATAATATATACATCTGTATAAAATATTTTTTTTCATTTAAAATACCATTTGTTAATATGAAATAACAGTTAACTTCTTTTGCCAAAGTCCTATTTATTATTAGTGCTTTAGAAATAAATATTCTTACATCTTAGGAAAGGTTTCCTGTCACTTCCACATGCGGAGAATAATGTAATAAAATATTTGAAATTGTTTTATACATTAGAATGTTTCATGAGTTTTAGACGTCACTTTATGAGATGATGTGCCACGTCTTTGTAATCAAAAAAAGTTCATATCAACATGTGCCCAAGTTTTCATAGTTATGGAGTATGACTCCTTGAAGTGTAGAATCAAATTTATAATTACTAATAAGATGTGGAATAAAAAAAAAAACAGACACATTACCTGATAGCTTTATGGTGCAAATTTAATTTAACATCTTGAAATTATCTTTCATTTACACTGATGTATGCTTAATGCAGGTTTTAAAAATTCCCACCCTTGGTTGCAACACCCTTGCCACTCGGTTGTGAACAGGATGCATTGCTAGTTGCATCTTCACTGTGATAGACCTGTAGTTGATTACCAGCTTGTTGAAGGTTGCATAGTCTATAAGACTCCATGCTTTGTGATGCAATTCACAGGAGTGAGTTTACTAGAATTAAAAAACACCCACAGTACCTTTATCACCGAAAATAGGACTTATGTTGATAACAAATTTTTTTATCACAAAGCCATAGGATATTATCTTCTACAGTAATGTCCACAAACCATTAAACACCTTGTGTATGTATGGTTCTTAAAATGCAAGGATTGTGAGGAACAAAAGTAGGTATACTAGTGATGCATGTAATATGGCATAGTCTGTGGGATTTAAAAATTATTGGACCATGTACTTCTGCATTTGCATTGTACTTGTTTGTCTGGGCATGATTTTTTAAATATCTTCCACATAAAAGCAGGAAATTGTGCTAAAAATCATTGCTTAAGGGAAAAAAGCTATATTTTTATGATGGACAGTTTGCAGAAGAGCTCATATTAGGAATGGTGTTTAACATACATAATGTGTTTACCTTGTAAGAAATGCTAATGTGGGGAGTGTCTTATTACTTAGATTTTCAGGCTCTATTAGAATTACGGGGTATTAATATAGATGGAGCTGGTATGTGCTCTGTACAAATGGTGGGATGAGTCATGTATTTCTGAATCACAATTTCCAGGCTTCAACATGCTATGTATTTCTTTATTTTTTTATTTGAGAACTGGAATAGTGCAGTCTAGTGACCCGTGTCTCTTTGATTCTTGGGGCTTCTTCCTCAGTAGTGAAAGTGCTACAGCGTTAAGCTGATTGCTCACCTCCATTGGGTGTTAAGTTGCATGAAACTGTATGTCCACTCCCAATAATCTTCTTGGCATATTGCTTGATTAAACACAAGGAGTGCTTAACTGTTGACCTTTTACTTGTTTTAAGTTTGTGATACATCATTTTGCACCACGAATGAATTAATCTCCCCTTTGGCATATTATTGCTCAGTGCTGCAGAACTTTTTCTTGACTCTGATACGTAGTTTCTTCATCAACCTGAACCACTGCCCCTTTTTATTTTTTTTTATTTCACATTAATTGGCAGGCAGAATATTCTAGTGGCTGTGGCATGCTCTTCAAGACACTTGTTAATGCTTTATTACAGTATTGTGGAAGTTTTTATTGGACAGCATGTTGCAGACACTGAAGTGTATCTCTGGGATGGTGTTTTATCATGTGATCGTCAAATACCAACATACACCAATAGATGTAGTCTTCCAAGATTTTTTTGTATTTCACTGGACTGCCTTAGGTCCTGCTGGACCATATAGTGTTGTGTAGAACTCACATTCAAATCACAAGATGTGACGCGGAATACCATCCCCTGTTTATCATATATGTTCATTGTACATACCATATTCAGCTGTTTGATGTAACATATTGTCTTAATATTGAGCTATTTCTAACAGAAAATTTTGTAAACTAACATACTTCACAATATTGTACCAAAACCAACATATCTGATTATTTATTTTTTAAAGTGTTTTTACAATTATAAAATGAGCAGTTGGCACTTAAAGAGATGTGTGAAATAATTCAGAACAAGTGAAAGGACACATATTTTTATTATACATTTTGTAAAAATATTATATGCCTACTTTTTGTAGTAATATATTATAATTTAATTACAGAGTTTCAAAGGGGACCTGAAAATATATGTTTATGAGAGTTTACCTCACTTTTGTATGGCATTTGATGTTTCACACTTGATAACCTTGACTTCAGCACTGAACTACAGTGTATGTCCTGAGTGTAGGAAGAGATTCCCTATGTAATAGTAAAGAAATTGTGGTACCCTTATTTTAATGTGACTGAACATATGGTGTTACAAGGCAAGGGACTGTTGCCAATGAAGACAGTTTTAGTAGCAACAGTTGCCAGTGTCCATTCCTACAGTCTTCTATCAGGGCTTCCCTATATATGTTTATTGCATTACTAATTTTTTCCTGACTAATCCTGAAAATACCATTCAGATGGTTCAGTTGTGTAGATTTCTGCTGACATCCTGTTGCTATAAATTGAGGTTAATAACAATGACAAAAATATTGTAGTTCAGTGTGAAAGTCAAATCAGGTAGGAAGTTTGAAAGTGCCTTTTTATTCACATACTGATGTGAACATAATTACATTCACACATTGTCATTGAATTGAATAATTATGTTCATCAAAGACTGTAAATTTGCGATCCAGCTGGTTGTTACAAGTGATTACAAAAACATTCCAGTTGCCAAGTGTGATATTCCTGTACAGTGAACTTTATTAGACAAATACTGTCTGGTGGGATGTGATGTCATAGTCTAGAAGATATTTAGCTGTGTTTTAGGAGGAAAGTTTTTTTTGTCCATCTTCATTATACAATCCCAGAAGACAGTAATCTTTGTAGTCACTGCCATGAAAACCCCAGATGTCAAATTAATTCCAATGGTTAGTAAGAGGCAGAGGATTTTGGTAATGTTTATGAAACAATATATTGTCCTAAATAATAGCACACCAATATGCCTGTATTGCTGCATTCTTTCCCACAGCACTGTTCCTGTTGTCTCATTGGATTATAAGGTATTCATTGCATTTACAGGAATTTTATTATATTCCTTGAATTCCAGTGTCTTCTGAAAATGTTTTCACTACACAGTTGATCTTTTTACATTTTGAGAAACTGCTTATTTAAGAATACTTGTTAAAGTCATGTAGTCACCAGTGTGGTTAGTGACATATACAGACATGTTATCAAAAAACAAGTGGAATGTAGAAATTCCAAATATAACATACTTTTGAGCATGAAGACCACAGAACAAGTTGCAACTGGAAGAGGGAAACAAAGGGATATGTGCAGAATGCTCATTTGCTACCAGAATAAAAGAGGATATGCTAGTTAGTGTCAGTCAGTAAAGATTGGTCCTGTTCATTACTATGTTTGGCCCAGCCAGTCCTAGACTCTTTTCATTATCTGAAACTAGAATTCTTCAAAAAGAACTTTCTTTTGTCATGTGCTGCTAAGTAGATGGTACACCTAAAAAAGACAGATGAAAGATGAGTGGGATTCTAAAATTTAAAGTGATATACAGAACTGTTTGTGTGTAACTTAGATCAATGTGTGGAAATACTGCTGTGAAGTTTCACTGTACCTGAGATGTGAGTTGGCACACCTGCTGTCAGGTATCTATTATTTGTTTTGTTCTCATTTTTACTGACTGCAGTTTGTCAAATTAAGAACAGGATTAATAATGCATAACACTGTCTAGATGTTTAGTTGGAAGTGTTAAAACCAAATCACATCATTTATAGTCCCAGGATGTATGTGGAAGCAAAACATGTGCACTAAATAAAAGTACTGTGTGACCTTTCCTTCACAATTTTTAGGAAAATACCTTGAGTTTTGTAGAGGTATTTTCCTCTCCATGCACATAAGCTGATCTATGCATGCTTATAAGTTGACCTACCATTTTTCACATGTTGGATTAGGAAAAAATTACCTTATTTTTGGGTAAATAGAATAATTATATGGGTATTACATGTAACATTCCAGTATATCTTCCTGTTGACCAAAAGCAGTGTGCACTGAGAGAAGATAAATATATTGAAATATTAAGTTTTTTCGCATTTACTAATCTTACCATGATGAAATTACTTTTGGTAGCAAATGAGTTTTGAGTCATATTTTGTATCACTGTAAACCTGTAACATGCAAAGCTCATAAGGTCTTTCATGCAGTATGTCTGGCAGTGCTGGCAGCTGAACATTTGTTGAAAATAAAATTATTTTTACTGTATCTGTGAATTTTTATATAATATGCGACTCACCTTCAGAATGTTTACCATTACCAAGAGAAATACATACTGTTAAATTTGGTCATGTTTAGTACTTGGGAATGACAGCAGCAGATAGAATAATTTTCACCATAAAATTTCAAAATAATCAATTGAAAAAATATATGATTATTTACCATATTTTGCAGACTATAAATTGCACAGAATATAAACACAGTCTTACTTTTAGGTGCATTTGCAGAATTGTGACAAGCTACTGTTAGCTTCGTCATGTCTGTCTGTTCTGCGGTATGCATGGAACAGCTTGGCTCCTACTGGACAGATTTTCATGAAATTTGATATTCAAGGATTCTTAAAAAATTTCTTGAGAAAATTCAAGTTTCATTAAAATCTGACAATAACGGGTATTATAAATGAAGACCTATGTGATTATATGTCACTAAAGACTTTTAGAATGCAAAATGATTCAGATAAAATTGTCGAGAAAATCAACACCCATTTTATGTTCAGTAAATTTTTTCCAAAAGCCGTGATGTGTATGCGATAATGTGAACAAATATTATACAGCCAGACAGGCCACAGATGACTGTACAATACGGAGCAGGAAAGGTGTGATTTGAATGATGGATGACCAACGCAAAAATACAGACACCACTAATAATGTTGATTATTTATTGCTTTTCCATGGTAACAATGGTTATGCAAACGTTCCCCATTGTTACATTACACGTATATTGTCTTTCATGTAAAGGAATATGTTGTGGGGAAAAAGCCTGCTATGCCTTCAACCACAGAAGTATATGGGATACGCATCTCACAGTATGGAATATACAAATACTCTTTACACAAACAAGAAGACAATTTGCAAAACTATAAGTGTGCTTGATTTCATTTTGGCTTGAAAATTTATCATCCACTCTTGGGAAATGATATCAAATTAAGGGTGTCTGATGACACCTGCTGAGAATATTTAAAAAGAGGGGGAGGAAATAACAGAAATTTATGCACTGAGAAATTTGATGACCTCTATTCTTCACTTAGTATTGTTACAGAGATTAAATGAAAAAGGCTGGAGTCAGCTGAACATAAAAGAAAAAGTCAGAAAAAAATGTACGGCCAGTTTAGTGTGATCATGTTAAAATTGTTGGCAGATCATAATAAAAATTATTTTTACTCTGTCTGCATATGTATACAGCTTAAGACCTGAAGTATGAGAATGAAAGGTTTTATTGCCTGAAATGAAGTAGGGCAGTCTTTAACATATTCTAAATTGATATGCCAGGAAAAAATTGACCTTTTCAGTCAATACCTTACATGATTCATCATCATCATTGGCACAACAGCCCCTTTTGAGCCAAGGCCTTCTTCAGAAGCTTCTGCCAGCATTCCTCCAATTTCTCTCCCCCAACTTCCTGGCATCTTCCATCACACCATCTTCCCATCTTACATTACATGATTATTTCTTTCAATTATTCCTCACAGACAATCCAACAAATTCCATTAATAGACAAAGAATTTAAATGTAAAATTTTGTAGTATTTTTCTAAACTATAGAACTTAATAGCATTCTGTTTAGATCTGCTTAATTATAAAAGATAAACTGAACATACTATACAGCCATGTGACTCCCATGCACCAAACTATATGATGTGTGTCTTCCCAGAATGCAGTCTCTGCTCATCATCTGTCTTGAATGAAAAGTCCCACACAGTGTAACAAAATGTTGCTATTTGCCATCTAGATTGAATATCATTTTCTCATAATTTTTCAGTTGCTGCACAAATCCAGGATTAGGCTTAATTGCAGGTCTTATATTCTTCAAGTGCATGAACGCCTCTTGATAATTCATGCCTTCTTTTCGCATGAGATATGCTATAACCACGGAAGCTGACCGTGAAATTCCAGCATTACAGTGTACAAAGACACATCTCCCTGATTGTCTTACATTATCTATGAAAGTGAAACATTGATCTAAGCTGCTTATAAGATTAGTTTCAGGAAGATCAAGAATTTGTACATACATGTAATTCAGCAGATGATCCAGCGTGATAGGTTTCACACCTAAGCTCAAGATATGAGTAACTGAATGGTTCTTCAGTAAGTCAGAATCATGTGCAACATCCACTGAACCCATACACAGTCCAGGCAGCACCTGAGCCACCTGCAAGTCTGGTTTGGTGTCGATAACATAACCAGGAGAAGTGCTGGCTTGTGGCTGTGATATGACAGAAGTTCCATCTGCCAGAATCTTCTCCGTGTAACTATGCCCTGATACAGTCGTAACAGTAGTTTCACAGGTCTTGAGACAAGATTTACGAGCTCTTATTCTTTCTAAGAAATTCATTTCTAAAGGGATTCACAGTTAATTTTCACACAGATGATGTGTCAGATTTGTTGAAACGACTTGGTTATCTGTCCATGAATTGTATAACGTTACGTAAGAAATCACAAAGTTTTCTGTCAATCTTACATAGGAAAAAAAAAAAATATTTAAATGTCTTGAGAACCATCTGTGATGCAAGTTTCATAACACATGCTTTTTAAGGTGAAATTTTCATATCAGTCAAGCATGAAATACTTAAGTACTGTTGAGCAATTGAATCCAAGTTCTTGAAACAATAAGATCTGGTACTGCTTGATGAATTACTCTGACAGCATGTTAACAATATGATATTCCGACGTTCATTCCATTTGATTACGAAGGATTGTTTCAGTCCTGTGGACTTGCTCAACTGTCTCCTGTGACATGGCCATTTCAAGAGGATCGTATTCCACATCAGTCAAGTACAGACCATGTGGTGGGACAACTACTATTCTCTTGTTCCAACTGTGTTCTGACGGATTCTCCAACATGTACCGGATGTCTTCAATAGAAATACGGCCTGCAGCAACACTGATAAGTGCCCCAACCATTCGTCGTACCTGTTGCACAAGATCATATTGGTAATTTACTTATAAAACAATGAGATTTGAAGTTGTTGAAATGGTGAATGTTAAGAATTCTGTCTTATGGAATGTAACACTCCTTGTTTTCTGGTAGCAACTGGCAGTGTTTCAGAAGAAAGTGCTGCATCTCTTTTCAAGATGGAAGAGTTCTCTGCTACCAGACTACATGATGTTACAGCCCAGAAGATTGTGTTATACAGTTACAAAACAAGGAAAAAAGCCCATTCCTGAGAACAGGATTGCTTGATTAATTTTACACAACCTGAAAAACTAATGTGGCTTAAATGCACTTACCTTAACCCCTCGCAAAGGAAACCACGGAGAAAGCACAATTACTGGGCCACAAATGGAGGATGGACAACAGTTTAAGTGCAATACTTTTAAAGAAATTTTTTATTAACTATCATACATTAAAGTTGTCCCTTTCCATGTCATGAAGGTATATAGGGGAGTACAGATATGCCCCCACTCATTCTTACCCTCAGCATTAGATGGATTGAGTGGTCTGCATCAAGGCTCAGAAGCTTAACCCTCTGGTAAAGAACCCCGGTACCCACTGAATATAGGCTTGGTGGATCCCAGAACCAGTCTGGACCATTTGGAGAGGAGAAAAATCTCTTGCCCCTACTGAGATTCAAATCCCAGAACTGTCAAACCCATAGCATAGTCACTATACTGACTACACTGTTTTCTTCACCTCTCAAAATGATGGTTTTCTATCCTTACGCACTAAGTTGGGGTGAACCATTACATAACAATATGCTGACTGTGCACACTAACTGATTTGTTGCACAGCTGTTATACATATACAGTGAATGATGAACACTGAACAAATATACCACACAGAATTGGTAGACAGAATTACTGCAGTAGCCAAGGCTCCTGCTGTATAGAGACTCCATATTATGAAGATGTATGGAAGAGTTGAGCTATATCTCCTTGCATACTTGACCTCAGCACATTTCAGGTGAGTGGATATGACCTGCAGTTTGAAACACACTGGTCTATCAGACATAAATGGAAATGCTCCAGTACTGCACTACTTAAACTGTATGGTAGTTCTGGAATACATATGATTTCATATATTAACAAACACACATTACTTGTCTGTAAAGGAATGATTTGGCTTGGCATGTGATGTTCCAGAAAGTGTAATACGAGGAACTTGAACACTCTGCACCTAACAGTGGTGTGCCAGGAGTGACATCCAATCTGTACATTTCCTTAATTGTGTTGATGTCTGGTGGACTCTGGGATCTGCTTCCCATAAATGTACGAAAATCCCTGGTACCAGGAAACAAAGCAGCTGCATCCTTCAACCGCAACACATCAAATTCATCAACTTTCCTGGCAAGTAACAGCAGAAAATGAATGAAATGAACACCCCACAACATTGTGATGATTCTAAAATAAGGAAATTCAGGTCTAGCAAGTGTCAACTTATATTGACTTCAGTTATCATGTGTGCACTAGAAAGGCTACTCATGCTACAAACATTAATATTTTTATGACTTCACAACTGGCAATCAGTATGTTTATTTTATAATATTGTTTTGAAATCTTAACTGTACAACAGGCCACTTGCTGATATTTCCAATAAAGATGATACAACTGGACACATGATGGATTCATTCATTTATTTATTGAGCATTTGAATAATCCACTTCTGGTAATGCAACCACAGGATATAGAATTTGTCATGATTAAGTTTCAATTGAGGTTTACCTACCTTCCTGGTAGTTTTTATGGTATCAAAAATGTAAACTCTCTTCTACTAACAATGCAATTATGTAACTTGACAGGTACTTACTGAATGAAATGGCACCTGTTCCATTCAATGATTGGAACTTCTGCCCTGTAGGCAATATTTTTACCAACGAGCGGAGCATCTGGATTCCTCACGGCTAGACGATACAGGTATGTTCGAGACTTGACACTGCGACGAGCATGGAATGTCTCGGGCACAATATGCACACTCTGAACTCTAAAATATAAGTTACAGTACGTCAGCATGATACTTCAATTGTGGTTTGAATTTCTTTTAAATTTTATTCATTCTGCCTGTTTTCCATTGTCTGTAAAAGTTCATCCATTTCTGACAATTTCAAAGATAATGTTTTGCCAAGAAAAGCACCTGAAAATCCATCTAGTCTTGGCTTCTTAGCTTTGGGAAACGCATGTCATGCACTCAAGTATTTAATTCCTTCTAAATGTTTTTAAAATATTTCTTCTGAAAAATGAAAACAAAGAGTTCATATATCCTTCATATGGCACACACAACAAATGAATCATAAGAGACGAATGTTTTCTATTTCATTGGTTCTTTAATTCTACATGCAGTTTTATACTGATGAAATTTTCTTACCTAAGTTCAAAGTTGTTTTTAGTTAAATAGTGATTATAAGCAGCAGTTAAGTGTGCTGGATCATACTGCAAACCACTAACACGTTCCAAGTCTATGTGAGCAGATGACCGTAGTGCATGGACTCCTCGATCTGTTCTGCCATGGGAGAGATATGACACAAATAATGAGACTGATAGATTGTACTCATCACACTAATCTACACACAATGGCCAAAATTACTACCTGCTTGATATACAAACACGTGGTTCCTTTATGGATTTAAAATGCTTTGAGCAAACTTCAAGAACTCCTTGAACTGTTTCAGGATATAACTTTGTTGAATCTGCTTTCACTGTCTGTTTCTGTGCACCCCTAAACAGGAATGGAAGTAGACATAAATGTAATACAGGTAATATCTTACAATGCTGCATGTCTACCATGTATTTCTTATTCAGTCAGTACAGACTAAAGAAGAAACAAAACACTGTTGTTGAGAAAACACCCAACCACTTTTAATGTGTCTCTAATAAGCTTTGAACCAGATGGGCCATTATTGAGGGGATGAGCATAATACAAGAAGACATATCAAAGGTTTTACAGTGTCTAAAACAATATAATAGTACCGGTTGAAACATGTATGTATAAGTACACATACAAATAGCATATGATTTGAAAAAAAAAAAAATATATATATATATATATATATACTGTATTTCAATAAAAACCCTTTATTTAAAAAAAATATTTTTATAGGACATTGTTAAAACTGCTACGACAACTTGCTGCTTTGTCAAAGATGTGTGATTAAAGTACACACATATATGTCTGGGAATAACTAATTATTCAAGAGATCATATATTGAACTCATAATATGAATACTGCACCCATACATCTGAGTGACATATTTCAAAATTAAAACATGCATACACACAGTATTAAAATAGTTTAACAAGTAAAATGCAGAGAGTTTCTATAGGAAGTACATGAATTACATTTTATGTCCAAAGTGAACCTGAGCAACACATAAAATAAACTTGTGGAGGAGGTAAAGGTTCAGTTGTATAGTTCCCTTCACTGACAAAAGTACACTAGGATTTGAACATGATCTTACATTTGCACTCAAATACTATAAAAGATGTTAGAAACTTCTGAGTTAACAGCACATCATCTGCTTATTTACTTCCACACATTGTATCAAAGCACGTTACAAAGTATCAAAAGAGAAATGACAAGATGAATATGAAATTTGAAACAGAGGTTATCATGGTCAAATTTTGATATGCTGTCCTCCATTCTGCATAATAAGAGAGACGTATGGCATTCGTAGATGTCAACGACATATTTATGGGAAGTGAAGTCTTTGACAGATTTCTAAGAATTTGTGGTTATGCTTGGAAATCAGCGTAGATCAATATCAGCCAAGTAAGAATGTGAACTGTGTTGGGTCAAAGATTTGTATTTCAAGGTTTATACACACACATTATTTCATACCAGTGCAATGGAATTTCAACATTAATACTAGTTAGCAGAATTCTTATAAAATTAACCCTTCAAGTGTCACACAGGATGCATTTACATACCACTATGTATATTTAACATGAAATATGACTACACCATCTTTTTAATGTGGTTGGATATGTTTACATTTTCATTCCAGGAAACACACATCACTGTGACTTCCTTTCTTTAATAAGGGGGAAGACAGAGAAGTTGGAATAGCAACTAGGTTAAAAAAAAATTCTGGCAGGGACAAAAGGTTTTAATCTTCTCCAAAGCATCCATACCAGTCCTGTGGCCCATCCAAACCTCTAATCCAATGGGAGTTGGCATTCTTCCCGATAGTTAAGCGGTCGGGGCGTGAAGGTCCCCACTCCCCTCCACCTCGTGCCGAGGTTAAGATCGAGTGGGGCTATACCTCCACTTTCCCTATATGCCTTCATGGCGTGAATAGGGAAAACTTTACGTGGTACTCGTGTGAAACACAGAACAAGATTTTTCCTGTCACGTGTTCACAGATATTAACACGATTACCTAAACCACGTGGCTCCAATATCAAAAAACCAAGTGATCGGCAGGGATCGATGATACCCTCTCCCATACTTTCACTACAAACTTATTTCAGTTCGAATTACATTCTAGCTGACATTCTTAGGAATCAAACACCACACATGATGAATTAAGAAAGTGAAAGTAGGGTGCGTTGTTCAGACTTAAATCGGTGCATCTGCCGAACAGTAGATATGAAAAGTAACATGTTCAGACCTCTCGTAACAAAACGTTTAAGTCTAGTTCC
>Ga0123353_10007624_pt1 | contig 14665 bp, 10 predicted proteins | sample TergutLab28metaG_3_FD_92763 | JGI IMG/M metagenome (GOLD analysis project Ga0123353, IMG submission 92763) | Labiotermes labralis P3 segment gut microbial communities from Petit-Saut dam, French Guiana - Lab288 P3 | ecosystem: Host-associated > Arthropoda: Insects > Digestive system > Gut ... | reverse complement strand
TGAACAACCGTAACTTTTCGTAGATGAATTAGGACACTCTTGAACCTACTAGAGTCTGGATGTACGACCTGCAGCATTTTATCCATGTTGACCGTACTTTAAATACAGAGCCAGATGATATGCTAATTTCTACCATTAAAATTTTCACAATTTCCGTTGGGTTTAGAACACAAATAATGTAAATTAAATTATTCTTATGCGGTTGAGCTTCCAAATACAGCGAACAACAAGACAGGCACTGTAGTATGACGTAATATTGAGGTGCGTTCATGCAACCATTGTTGCAGCGGAAAGGCGGGTATTACGCAAACTGATTGTGTGTATTTATAGCCCTAGGTATCCAGCATGCAGTGCGCATGTGCAATATTTTCATCTGTGTCGTGCCAGCTACAGAATATTTGTCAACTTTATCTCATAAATGGCACGATTTTCGAAAGAATTGTATTGAAAATGAAATGTGTGTTTTGAGTTTCTCTACAACTTTTGTATGAAACATTTTTCATTTTAAATAGAACGGAACGAGATAAGATAGAAAATGTATATTGTCTTCATGTAGAGTACCTTTATTCTTCTCTGATGTTAATGAAACCTAAATATTCTTGACAGATGTTCGAAAAATATCCAAATGTCAAATTTCATGAAAATCCGTCCAGTAGAAGCCGAGTTGTTACATGTGGACGGACGGACGGACGGACATGAAACTAATAGTCTTTTTCGCAAATTTTACGCACGCGCCTAAAAATGTACACAATAGAATTGTAGAAGACCGGGGTAAGAGCAAACATAAACGTAATTTTTCCACTTGCACAATGTGTAGTAGAAGTTCGTTCATATGTTTCTCAAGTTCAGAATATTGGGATGTGAGAACGTTGCAAGAACAAGAGAAGGTACGCTGCGGAAACTCACGTGCTTAGACTTGCAACTTAGTTGTATTCAGCATTCAACTAGTCCTGACCCCTCGCTGTGTCCTACTTCAGCAAGTTAAATCAACAAGAATAATCCTAAATAACAGAGCCAAACCCTTTTCCCGTGACATGTGTGAGTTACATCTCTGATCTCATTTCAGAGCTAAGTTTCAAACTGCACGGTCCAGCATCAAAACGAAACTATATAGCTCAGTCAGTATAGTGACTGACTACAGGACGAATATTTAGGATTTTTTTTTCGTGACGGAGCAAAATCTTTATTCTTGGCCACTGCTTCCAGAGCGATTTATGTCCTTGCTCAGTCTCATTTCTAATGCCTATTTGTTTCTCTTTCTCCGCGGATACATCGATGGAAGCATGAAGCTGATTATTTATTTCCCCCTAGTGCCGAAATTAAGAATGCATGGAGCTACTTCTCCACTTCTCCATTTGTTTTATTGCTTGCTGCTTAACTGAATACAGGAAAAATTTATCTTTCCTGCAGGAGGTAGCACGTTCATTTATTTTTACATCCAATAAATTACAACCCTTTTATCCAAACAGAATATCGGTCTTTCAGCAATATGTCCACCCATATATGCAAGTACATCATTAGGCCATCAGTCCTTGTCCCCAGTCCTCTCATCTACTATATCAACCATTATTCCTACCTTCATTTACTGGCCTACGCCCCCGTGTGTCTATCCATCAATAAATCACGCAAAGCTTCGGTGCACATGTCCATTTGTTGTTAGATCCAAATTTTTTCTCACTCAATCATTCACCCATACACGTTTCTTTACCTTCGATCACCACATTTCATCCATACATACATCGATCCATCCATAACAAAGGTCTTGAGAATGAGAAGTGTATTAATCCGGCTTCGAATAGTGTCTAATAGCCGGCTTTATAAAGACATTTACGAAAATTCAGGTGCTGTAAATTTCAGACGATTTCTCTTAATTATTTCAGCGACTGGAAGGTCTAAACTACCAAGCAACATCATGAAGTTAATCATTCTGTCAAACATATAACACGATTACCCATTACTCCACTGTAAATTTGTTGCTAGTTCATTGACAGTTTCTTTTACATTCTTTGTTTCTTAAAGGAAAATTAATCGTTTAGCCTGTAAGCTTAATCAAAGGGTGACGACGTAATTGTGCTTCTGCTTGCCGCCATTTTTTTATTTATTCTATCAGTTTGCGCTTTTTTTAAGTTCTTTTTATATTTTTGCAACCTGTAAAAAAACCCGTAAAAAGTACAACGAAGAGCAGATTGAGATCCTTTAAACAATCTAGAAAGTTCATGATACTTTTTTGTGGCCTACCGTGCTAGCTCGTACAGCCCCTGATACACAGCTGTTGCATATGAATAGACCTCATGTCTATGTCATCTTTTACTTATAAGCCCGGTTCCATGCCTGTTTAATCCTCAGTTCTACTCACACAGGTTTCTGTTCGCCTATAAACCTCGAGAAATTCATTGAATATCGGCCACTTGACTTGGTAGAAATGGAGTAGAACGGATATGGAGGAGGCGTTTGTGCAGTCGTGCCCATGTTTATCGCCTGGAATAGTCCGCGTAATTAATTGTATAATAACACTGGCAGAGCGCTCTCAGAAGAACCAACAGCACGCCGGCAGTGAACAGAGAACTGTCTGTACCAGCACGTGTGATTCAGGAGTAAGAGGACATGCACAAGCAACCAATTGCAATGCCTGCAGCTGTGGACGAGCCAATGGAAGTTAGCGATGCGAATTATTCCTGCGAAGCGTAAAGTTGGCGATTCGTCTGTGTTTTCCCCCTGGGTGATTCAGACCATTTGGTTCTTAAGCACGTGGATTATATGACATGGAGAGGAGGGTGTGGTAGATCGACGTCAACAGGGACACGTATTGATAGTATCCGTCACTTCAAGGGAAAATAACAACATTCGTATTATCTTTGATGGCCACTGTGAGAACGATTAGGTACAATTAGGGAAAAATTATTTCAGCGTGCCAGCACTAAAATTAACCGCCTGATTTTTATGCGATGTCGAAAAATGGGCAGACGCAAGTTTAAAATGCATGAAAAAATTTCTGTTAAGTTCTATTTCAATTAATATTTGTGAATTTAATTTTTTTTTCTTCTTTTGCAACAGACTGGGCATAGAGCGAACAAATATTGATGGCTTTACGTGATCCATTATCCGTGCATTTGTTGAACATAATATAAATACAATATTGACACCAACAAATGTAAACATGTATACTAAAATTAGTTTGTACGTAAAATTAACTACTACATATTTCCGCAATCTATGCGGCTATCATCAAGGATATGAAATACAAAGTATGAATACATTAAAAGTATAAAATAAAAATAGAAATATATAAAAATATAAAATATATGAGGACCAGTTACAATGGCTCGTAGGAATGTAATTCTTGTGGCCGTTCGGTCAAACGCGTAGGTCTGCGGCGGTTTGTATTCTGGAATTGTGGGTTCGAATCCTGCTGACGCCATTGATATTTTGTCTCTTGTGAATGTTGTGTGCTGTCAGGTAGAGGTCTCTGCTGTGGGCCGATCCCTCGTCCAGAAGAGTCCTATCGAGTTTTTTGTGTCTAAGAAACCTCAAGGGTGAGGCAGCCTAGGACTAAGCATAGCTATTGAGCCACAAGAAAAATCAGTATTTAATGCTGCTTTGAGTTTATATTTATGTTGTTTCTGTTGTTTATTGCCGTTATTTATGTGCTGGTGCACATTGACAATTGATTCTGTGTTCAGTGTTTAATATATAACATTTTTAAGATACAGGCTGCCCTGTTTCACATTCTTTATGGATTTTCTCAGTACTTACATTACTTAAATTCCAAGATAGTAACCACTGATTTCTTCCAAAATATTCCCAATTCGTTTCCTACTAATCATCCTAAGATTTGACGCAATTTATTTTGAGAAAATGACATAATTTCTAAGTAACACAAAAAACTAGCATCACTCAAGATGCCTCAGTCCTATAAGTATATTTGTATTAGTAATTAGACCAGGTTTCTTCCTTTTACAAACTAACAGGCTTGTCAGTTGAAGTTGAACTTATTTGTCTACTGAGCGCGAATTTTATACCCCTTTTAATTTTTGAATCAATAGTCTAATTTTTTAAATTACATTTTAAAGTTCTGCCTTTAGAGATTACCGCAACCCACGAACTACATAAATCCCTACTGAGAAAATAACAACATGGAGGACGCAAGAGCCTCTGAAATGGAAGAGACTTTATCACCGAAGAGTATTATTAGTCTTTTAACTGTGTGTCCTGAGATCTGAGAAAAAACACAAACATTCTTAAAATTAAATGTATAGACTCCAGAACCTTTGAACGTGTCTAGGATTTTGCAGTGTCTGTCACCTTATGTTTCGTACACTTTGGTTTCCGGACTGTGTGCTATACCCGTCTCCTATGCACCGCCTACGTACCAGCGGGAAGACGAAGCGACTAGAACCGAGGAAAGGCGACTCCTGGTTTTAATATATGACGCATCATGATGTGAAGAGAATAATGGAGAGCTCGGATTTAATTTATGGCATTTTGTGTGGAGAAGGTAAATTTGTGCTTCGCCAGTATGAAAGGCCGCGGTTCATCCCAGTAGCTGCATTAATACTTGTTTAAACATCGACTGAGTCGTTGTAATTTAAAGTTGTATGTGATCTCATCGTGAAAACTGGCAATGGATAAAAAATACAATATGGCAAAATGTGCCAGTGGCGGATGTGAGAGACAAGGATGGCAAACGTGTGATGTTGAGAAGTTTATGTGCTGGAAAATGGTGAACTTAAGTTTAAATAAGAAGTGGGTACCTGTGAAAAGGATGTAGCTTATTAGAAAATATCAGGATGTACTAATAAAGCTCTGGATGTAGATACAAGTAGATATTTGGACAAATTTGAATAAGACTTCTCAAATGAGGTAAAATATTTGTAAATATTATGTATTTATTATTATTATTATTATTATTGGTATCCCAAAGAAAATTCACTTTTAATCAATCTGTGACGTATATATTTCAGTCTCTCAAAGTAAATGAAAGAATTTTACGTATTTAGGTAAATGGTTTGCATTATAGACCTTCCTGGTGCTTAGTAGTCCATATATTGTATCCTTTAAATATCAAACACTAAATGTAATTAGTGTCATGTTTTTTTCACTACGCGTGTCAAGTTTTCTGGTTGCAGGGACGGATTTTGTGAAAAATGAAAAAGAGTTATATGGACTAGATAAAGAAAAATACATCCGACATAAGGTAAAAAATAAAGGCTAACACGATTGGTCACATTTGTACAGAAACTGTCTTTTAAAACATGTTATTAAAGGAAAAATAAAGGACCTAAGGGGTGGAAGAAGACGTAAGCAGCTACTACATGACCTTAAGAGAAAGAAAAGCTACAGTAATTTGTAAGAGGAAGCACTAGATCATATTCTGCGGAGAACTCGCTTTGTAAGAAGCTATGGACCTGTCGCAAGGAAGGACACTTACTGAATGTTTCCAGTTTGCTTAGTGTCAAATGGAGGGAAGTGTTGCTCGCGTCGCCATTGTCTGTGCTCCATTTGGGTCGTTATCAATTGTGTGAAAAATTAGATAGGATACTGTAAGTCAAGGTAAAGACAGAATATCATTGAGGGCAAATATCGACAGATATTCTTGGCACTGCTGGCAGTGCATTGTGGCAGAAGACTGCTGGCACGTACATCAATAAATATTTTTATAATTGTCACACTGAAAGATGCTTAGTCGTGTTTTTGGCACAGTTATTTATTGTGATTAAACACTTGTGCTTTTATTTCATTCACATTGTCTCATAATTAGTTCGTTATTTCACCTTCTCGTTATATATTATCATATCTTTATCGCATCTTTAATATTTTTACATCAAGGAATTTGCTTCAGTTTCAGCGAGAAATTTTCTTTCTCTTGAAATAACTTCTGTTTGCTCTGCTGTCATGCTTTAATTTTAGATTGAAAGCATACTTGTTTCTATACGTAAATACTTGGAGGGCAGAAGGGACACCCAAACAAGTGAAATAAAGTGAATGTCAGTAACAGAAGTGAATGCTTCAGCGAACACTTGCCTGCAGAAGAGATTGATTGACCAAATCAAATCTTCGGACTACAGGAACAGAATGATTGTAACTGAAACAAATCAATCTTAAGGTAAAATTACAGGATTTGAATGACCTTCTGCCAATGACTGATAACCTTACTGCTATTTGTAAATTGAATAAACTTGAACACAACAAAAGCACAGTAATTTCTTCCTTGTGTCTAGCAGAAAACTCATCCCATTTTCATGATCAAATAACGTGGTAAAATTGTGACATAAATTCTTGACAATGATTTCACATGAATTATATCACTAGCATGAACAATAGCTGTTTCTGTCGTCACCAATACTGAAACACAATAACAACATTCGGAAAGGAAATTCTTTTGCCCTCAGGTGGTTTATGACAAGGAGTCTGTTACATTTTGTTCAATTCGTTTCTCAGGATTGGTGGTTGGTCATTCGAGGACGGGAGCAGGCAGATTCCGGAACGTTGTAATTGTGTTGCGGTATTGATGACGGTGCATAATAATAATAATAATAATAAAGTTTTAAATTATTTGGGACATTGATACTCTCTATTCACAATTAGATTCTTGGAGGGTTTTTCGTAAGAATTAATAAAATTGTGTAATAGAACATGAATCGTACTTTCTAACTCATCATTCGTAATCATTGTTGTAATTTTTGCCATACAAATTAATCACCCTCAAAAGCAAAGTCAAATAGTATAACTATCAATACACTACTCGACAAAATGAAGAATTTCTCCCCTCCTCCCTGAAGAAAACCAGTTTTTGCTCAAAGGATGCAGCACATAACAATTGATCGTAATTGGTCTCAGACACAACGGCTCTGTTCCTAACTAACAGTCAAAGACACAAATCTACAACATAAACGTCAATAAGTGAATATTGTTTAATGAGATAATGGCTTTTATCGCAGTATTTAACCAAATTGATGCACAAAATTTGTTTCACAATAAGTTTTATTTCATGCCTCTACATGTTTCGAGCACATGTGCTCATCATCAGGAGGTCAAAATTGCATTACACAGACTCTAGTATCATCACACCTATAGGTGTGATGATGCCATGTGCTCGAAATATGTAGAGGCATGAAATAAAACTTACTTATTGTGAAACAAATTTTGTGCATCAATTTGGTTAAATACTGAAATAAATATACTGAGAAGCACGGTCAACAAAACGTCAAAATTTGAGATAATGGCTGTTTACTGTAACAATTATGCGAAACATTTAAATGTATTATATTTTAAAAGTGCAGAACTTCTTATGGTAAAAGTGCAGAACTTCTTATGGTAAAAGCGTAGGTATGTGCCTTAGACACTAAATTTTAAAGGGTTAACCTTAAACTTTACTGCTTGGTTGTCTCTATGGATGTTTGTTTAGAGCAGTGTATAGTTGTGGGTTTTTTTTAACGAAGAGAATGGGGGGTGTCATCGAAATGCAGGAAAGTTTGCCACAATATCGGAGTAAATACCCATGATGCTTTTCTTTTGTGTTCTACCGCCGTGTTGGTACTAAATATCCCGAGGTTTCAGAGAAACATTCTGTCTCCATGTACCGAGAGACTGAATCATATTCACGTACATGGTGCAGAAAACCCCCTCATAAGAAGAACAGCAACATATCAACAAACACGACGTAAACCTGAAAACATTCACAGGAAATATAATTAAATTTAATGTATTATCATTATAAAACATAACGAATGCATTTTAATTGTACCCCATCGGCGGTTTAACTTTTAACACTGTGTGCGTTTCAAAATATGGAGCGTTGCATGATAGTATGAGGTGAGGATTATTCTCATGAAATTTATATGCAGGGACTGAGGGAAACATGAGGAACTGAAGAATCGGTGTCGTTTTGGCTATGAGTTATTAAGAAGTGGACGAAGAGTTCATATATTTTGTACCCAGGTAATTCGGAGTTCGTGCTACAGGGCTGCCAATTGTCTGGCACTATTTAATTAAAACACAAAAAATACTATATTAATAGAAAATTAAATAGCTCGTTTCTCTCTTAATTTAGGTTATAAATTTTCTGTTTTTTTTATTTTGTGTCTGATTTTCGCGTTTGTTATTAATTTTGTAAGTCTTAGCGTGTTTTGGTTATTCACATTGACTTATGGGCCGAGGGAGGTGAAATCACTCAAAAAAAAATATATTTACCTTTAGGAGTACTGGCGCGAAGAGGATACGGGTTTCATTGTTGTGTGCTAGAATTATCTTTGATAACATAACATACTGACCACCCATGGCTCTAAAGGGTCCCGTGTTCGACACCGGCTTTATCCTAAGTGTTCCGGCTTAGAGGCTGGACACCTGTATTTGTACAGCAGGACTGGTTAAGGCACTTATTTAGATCCACCTCCTACAAGACGGGAGTGATGCTTAGTAATACAAAAAAGACTTAAGTGACGTGTATTGTTATTCGTATAGGGGTTCTTAAAGTTATTCTTCATTGCCTCTCCAGATTTATTCCCCCGTTTCATATTACCCCTCTGTCTCTGCAATATTCAACATCAAATCAAGTAAAATTAGCGAGTTCTGTTGCGCAAGTACTTAAGTCGGACGTCAATTAATATTGAGATTTAAATTTAAAAAAAAAACATAGAATTGTTGACGTTGGTGTGAGGTGTTACTAAGAAGCATATATATATATATATATATTACTTCTGAAGTTATGAAATTATAACCAAAGAATAATTGTTTATGAAAACGCAGTGTTCCGATAACAGCGCAGTGACAGACAGTCTACCTGATTCGCTTCTGAATCTACACAATTCTCTCAGTTTGAGAGATCGAATTTATGTCCCACATACAGAAGAGGGAAAATATTATTTACGTATTCTGTCCCAAAATAAATTCAACGTCCTCTTTTATATACATGTATGATTAAGTTTTTTGTAAAGCGAATTAATCAAGGCTCTGAAAATGCATTCAATACAACAGTTCAATAAGTTCTAACATTATAAACTCAAAATACAAAAATATTGTATTTAAACTGACATTACGGGCGTAATTGCTCCCGGCCACAGACTGGCCCTTCTGCTTTTTAATACCTGCTTTATTGCGTATGCAATCGCCGGTTGCATACACGAGTTGTTCAGAACAAAGGAAGCATAATAAAGCTACTCCTACCATGTTCCCTACATTTAAATTAAACCTTAAGGGAAAAATCGTATTGTTTGTTATATCAGCTTTAAATATCAACCGCGTATAAAAACTTAAAAAAAAAAAGAATTACAATAAATCATAGTTCAGAAAATTAGTGATATCTGCATTCTGAAATATTTACTGTAATAAGGATTAGTAATATTTCTCTGATTCTCTCGGTGGCCGTGCGAATAAGACGTACGTCTGAGGCTGTTTAAGTGCTGGGATCGCTGGTTCGAAATCCTCTGAGGGCACGGATGTTCGTCTCTTGTGTTTTTTGTGTGTTATGTGGGTAGCGGCCTGTGCGACGGGTTGATCATTCGCTCAGAGGATTTTACCGAACGCACGTATGTGTCTAGGTACGTGTGTGCGCGTGTGTATGTGTGTGTGATTTAGGAACCTTAAAAGAGGCGGTCTAGTCCCGATTTGGACTGTAGCGCCACAGAAAGAGAAAAATATTTTTCTACTGCATGCAATTTTCAGTTTGGTATTGTGTATTGTAACAAGTAGAAGAAAGTAATGTCTAATTCAGAAAATCTGATGTCAGCAGCTACATCCGTGAATGTACGTACAGGAAAATAAACAAAATTAATAATAATGAGTGACATAGTAATCATCAGTCATTTAATTAGAAATTTTTAATAGAATAATGAATGTCAATTGCTAAACTGCTGTAAATTGATAATAATAATACTAATATTAACAACTCAATTCAATTCAATGGATATTTAATAAAGCTCAGGCTTGTCAGTACAAGTATTTGTTATAAAACCAGCACAAAGGCACAAATACAACCCACAAGCAAGAAAAATACACAAAAACAAAACACTAAGAAGGCAAAACAAAATAATTTGACAGAAAAAAGCAATATAAAATAAGCACTAGAGCAATGTAGTTGACATAAAAGTGTCACAGAATAGCGCAGAATATATTTTTAGAAGTAATGGTTTTCTTGAGCATATCGACGTCAATGCCACATGGTTAGCAGAAGAAACACGTCTAGTGGACGGAGAGCTTTGCAAGTAACAATAAACAGGGAGGAGTTTCTAAAATTACGAGGAGAAACTCGAATACAAATGACATCCGAAGGAGACGGCGGGCAATATTTTCAACCTGTACAAACAGAAATAACAAATGGTGCATCAAGATAAACTCTTCTGTCGTGCAGAGTACAAAGCTTTAGAAATTTAAGGAACTCCACGTAGGTTACATGGTCGTGAGTACAGAAACGATTTTAATATAATAATAATAATAAAAGTAGTATCTAAGGCATTTTAGAAATGCATAAACTCTAATGCAAACATTTCTCGTTTCAGCACACAAAATATGTTTTTCATATGCCAAATTACAGAGTGTGTTACAACTTAAGTAGTTGGTTGCTGGTTCTTATTGCGAAGACGCTGTTTCATTCCAGGAAAATAATAATGGGATTTATGGTGGAAAAGTTGTCCATGAGACCTTTTTCCTTTTCACTGCTTCGGTATTATTTATTAGTTTTTATTCGACGTACGATCTATATTTGTTCACGTCTCTGTTATAGGCCGCTGTCCCTCACAGAAATATTCTTACTCTATGACATGAAAAAAGAGAACGCATTTTTATGCTGACAATATGGCGTCATTAGAGAGTAGCTATATGATCCTCCGTTTTTAAATAACCTGTCTACACCATATGAGCATGAAGGCCAGTAATAATTCCCAAATAGCAAAATGCACGTCTGGAATAATGTACCTACCCCAAGCTGGTATCTCTTGCAATATCCAACATTGCTGACGTGGTGAAGCCACGCCTGCTCCCCTTCTGTATCCCACCGTAACTGTTGTGCTGTAGCGCATAATAACGGCCGTTAACGTGTGAGGACAAGTGTGCCAGGTTAGAGGGTGGGCTGAAGCGGCGATTAGCGCCCGACCAAATGGCAACATGGGACCGCACACACGCGTACTAATCCGAGCCGCCTGTTGTCAGTGACAACTGGAAACTGTCGTTTCATCTGGTACCTGTGCATATCGTAACCACCTTCCACGTATGAGCAGTCCATGATGTTAAATCCGTATCAGACTAATTGTTGCTTCGCACTACGTCACGTGTTACTTACTCCATACTTACTACATGGAGCAGAGTACTTCTTCAGAAGTTAACAGGTTTGCAGCTAGTCAAAAACTTATCCACATTTTATAAAACCCGAAGGCTCATTACCGCATTCACAAGTGCCCGCCACCTGTCTCTATCCCGAGCCAGCTCGATCCAGTCCATACCCCAAATCTCACTTCCTGAAGATCCATCTTACCAAATCTCATGCCCACTTTTCGTTGCTTAGGTTGCACCAAAGTATCGGTCCAGTTCCGAGGCTTTCTCTTTGACTGTTTCGCAACGTGATAGGTTTTTAGGATGAGGAGTTGTTAGAACCTCGCCCAACCCCCAAGCTGGAGGACCACCCATTGTTGGCTGTACGCGACTGAATATTAAATATATTCGCAGCTACCCTCCGTATTGGACGCCGTTCCTTTATCTACATCCTGAGGACGGACCATGCCGTCGTGACAGGGACCTACTTATCACAGCCATGTCACGTTTCCCTGAAATATATTTATTTGTAATCAAATACGTAAGACTACATGCCTGTCGAAAGCTTCGACAAATTAACTTCGGATCTTCATGGTCGTTCCGTGCATTAATAATATCAAAACCTTTATTTGTCCCAACTAATGCACAAAAATTATTTTAATCATTAAACTTTTAAAACTTTTAAAACTATAATACGTAGGTTATTCGGAAAGTAAGTATCGTCTGCGCATATCGCTCGCGCATCCTCGAGACTGTCACTTTGCGCATGTGCAGTGACTTCCTCTATCAATTGAGATGCCACAGACGCCATTTCGTGAAATTCTTATTATGTTTATGTTTGTTCCTGTGCGTTAAACATGTTTAAGGCAATTGAAGGGACCGCCGACTCTGAAATACGGTCAGTAATTCGTTTTTTGAACGCTAGGAATGTGCAACCAAGTGAGATTTATCACCAGATCTGTCAAGTGTATGGTGACAATGCGATAAGTGGTGGCATGGTTAGGAAATGGGTTCGGATGTTCAATGAAGGACGAGAGAACGTGCACGATGACGCGCAAAGTGGGCGTCCATCTTTGGTGAATGATGATTTGTTGCGTAAGGTCAACGAAAGAGTGCTTGACGACAAACTTTTCAAAATTTCTGATCTGTCCCTGCACTTTACTCAGATTTCAAGGACTCTACCCTCTGACACTGTCAGTAGTGGCTAACATCGCAGGCGGCCGCATTCTATGAGGAGGGTATACACAAACTTGTGCCCCGCTACGATAATTGCCTCAATAATGGCGGCGAATATGTGGAAAAATAGTTTGAAGAATGTAGAATCTGATAACAATAAAATTTTATACGAAACCTTACTCGATTTTTTTTACAGCGAAACTGAACTTACTTTCTGAATAAGCCTCCTTATTTGCTGCAACATGTTTCGGTTTACATAAACCATCATCAGTGAGCTACAGCTGGAACTGGAATCGATATTGTAACTTTGGCAAAGCGCAGGCTGTAGCTCCCTGCTGATGGTTTATGTAACAAATAAAGGACTTGATACCTTCCGATCTGTCAGATAGAGTGTTTAAAGTTTCGAGAAAGATGCAGTCAGCCCGCTTATTTTTCAAGAACAGGGGTCTGAAACGCAAAATTTAGCTGGCCATAAGGACAGTTTTGAGTTTAAAGGCTGGCCACATCTCATTTTAAATAACAACGAGATCAAACATATCCACTAAAGTTCAACATTCCTTTGATAATGCGTACTTTGTACAAGTAATAAGAAATCTTTGTCGCAATTATTTAATTTAAAATATTACTCCGGGCTGACGTGACGTATATTTTACTTTGCCATTCAGGGACTGCAAAACCACCATAAGCCTTCGGGTCAGAGATGAAAAATATTTTAAATTACAAAATCCCTCGACACTACGTCGTGTCACATTCTATTATTGCGGAAATTTCAGTGACAGGAACGTATAAAATTAACTGGCGGCTGGCATGTTGGGGAGACAATAAAGTAATGAGATTTGTATTTGCTCGCAATTAGTTGTAAACCCTCAATAATCCGAATACTACAGAATTCCCCAAATCTGTGCCACATTTCAACAAAAGTGCCATAACTCTAATTTTTTTTCAGGTAATTATTACAAACGTAATGATGAAGACGGAAAGGATTTTAGCCTATTTGTAAATCCCGAAAAAGTTAGAAACTTTTCATGTTATATAGCTTAGAGTATACAATTTAATACTTGTTTTCTTAATTTACACAAGAATAATGAAATACTATAATCGTACTTTTGTTGTCTGTCTTACGACAGGTCCATATATTCTTACAAAGCGAGTTCTCCACATAGCATGATCTGGTGCTTCCTCTTTAAATTTCCATATTCTCCCTTTTCCTTAAGGTCATCCCGTAGCTGCTTACTTCTTCTTCCTCTTCCTCCCGTCACTTCTGTCTGTCCCTCTATCTTGTCCTCAAAAACTTATTTAGCAAGTAGTTCCTAAGCAAGATGTCACCAACCCTCTTAAACTTTTTTCCTTTTTATTGCATATAGGATATTCCTTTCCCTCTTCGCTCTTTGTATCACTTGTTCCTTTCCCACACGATTTTTAAGCCTATCTTCATCCTTCGTCAACTCCACATTTTAAAACTTTCCAGATATTTCTGATCTACTTTCTGAAGTGTTCAAATTTCAGCACCATTTAAAACTATGCTCCAGATGTAGCATTTCAGTAGGTCCTTCTTTACATTTAAGTCTAATTTGTTGCTAAAAAGAGTTCTTCTTGAAAGCTACTTTTGCATTACGTATGCTTTCTAAGCTTTCCCTGAAATACGGTTTTAAATTATGTAGCTCTAGTCTCTGGAATGGATATTTATTTTGAAATTTTAGAAAAGCTGACATTAGTTTCTGGTCTGTCCTTTTTCATTTTACTGTTAATGGCAGCACAGGAATTCACTGTGGAAAGCCTCACGATATAGCGCAACACCTACGGTTCGTTGAAACACCGTAACACCCGGGATTCACTTGGTTAGGATACAAAATTCTAAACTACACATTCAAATCTCAAGTCACCGAATGAGGATTATAAACTGAACAGTGAGTGTGGTCAATGGTCTGTCTATCCCTTATTTGTGTTTACTAAAGTTCTTAAACATTTCAGACCGAACATCGTTAAGTCACGTGTAAAAGTCAGTTCCTGCGGCATAGCTGTCACACGGCCTTTGTATTTCTAAGACCGATATATTTATTCGGTGTATGGAAATACAATGTTTTATTCAGACAACTTACAAACTGTATCTTAGCAAAATCTGGATTCTTAAAGTTCAAGCTGGTGATAGGCTTATGTAGTATTCACTCCTATTAAAATTGCAGACAAAGTTTTATATTTTGAAGCTTTCCACTCCGTGCATTCTTGCAGTCCTTAACTTCTTTTTATT
>Ga0123353_10007623_pt1 | contig 14667 bp, 14 predicted proteins | sample TergutLab28metaG_3_FD_92763 | JGI IMG/M metagenome (GOLD analysis project Ga0123353, IMG submission 92763) | Labiotermes labralis P3 segment gut microbial communities from Petit-Saut dam, French Guiana - Lab288 P3 | ecosystem: Host-associated > Arthropoda: Insects > Digestive system > Gut ... | reverse complement strand
TGGCTTTCTGCTTTTTCTGGCTCATCGGTATTAAACGCTTCGATGCTTTTATGTTTATTCCGGTAAATGGTTTCCGCGATGAGTGTCCCAAAAGCGATAAGCAAAGCGGCCAATACGGTAAAAAGGGTGCTTCTGAGTACTTTCTGGAAAAATCCGTAGTCGAGGTAATTGTAAATCGCCTGAATAGTGACGTTTCGCTGCCCTTCAACCCTTAAGGGCATAAAGAAAGGTTCGGAGGAAACCCCCGGGCCGATTTTAAAGCGCGGAGAACTCCCCGCCCAGGTAATGCCGTTTCCCGCTTCTCTTTCAAAAGCGTATTCGCCTGTGGAACCAGTTATGATAACTCCCAGCAGGGTAGAGGAAGCGCCGATAAAATCCCGGAGGCTTTCGCGGTATGGTTCGCTCATAAAACCAAGGAATACTGCTGAAGAAGAAGCCCTGTCGGATAAATCGTAAAATTCTTTTTCCGCCAGGTTTTTGCGTTCCCCAATATTCACAATAATCCTGACCGCCCCGAAAGCGACTGCCGCAATGTATATTACAATACAGAGCGTCGCCACAATCGAAGAAGCTTTCGATGTATTACCCATACACTTCCTTTTATAATTACCAATCAATATTATATTACATTTTTCCATCTCGTGCTAGAATAAAAAAATGATTTTACGAGAACCTTGCCTTCCTGGCGGCTGGTACCCCAGGCAAAAATCGCTGATCGAAGACTTCCTTAAGCCCTTTGAAAGGAACGCCAATTCCGGGGGAAAAGCCCTCGCGGCGATAGCTCCGCATGCGGGCTGGTATTATTCAGGTCTTACCGCCGCGCAGGCTGTCGCGTCATTGGATTCTGACGCGGAAACGCTTATAGTCATAGGCGGCCACCTGCCTGGCGGGATGCCCATCCTCGCGGCTTACGAGGAAGGCGTAAAAACACCTTTTGGCACCCTTAAAATCGACGCAGAATTGCGAGAAGAGTTTAATAAACTGGGTTCTCTGGACATAAAACCTGACAGGTATAGCGATAATACCGTAGAAGTTCTTCTCCCCATGGTTCATTATTTTTTCCCGCGCTCAAGCCTCCTCTGGCTCAGGTTCCCCGCGGAACTATCCTCTTATGAGGCGGGAAAGCTTCTGGCCGAAAGCGCCGCTTCCATAAAGAGGCGAATTACCGTTTTAGCGTCAACCGATCTTACCCACTACGGGCAAAATTACGGTTTTAGCCCCAAAGGAAGAGGAAAATCCGCCCTCGAATGGGTAAAAACCGTCAACGACGCAGCTTTTATCTCGGCTGTTCTTGCCTCTGACCCTTCTTTAGTCCTTAAGCGGGCAGAAGAAGACCACTCCGCCTGTTCAGGAGGCGCCGTTCTTGGCGCTCTTGGTTTTGCCTTGAGCTCCGGGGCTAAACCTGAGCTTCTTGACTATAGAACCAGCGCGGATGTGGATGACATAGGCTCCGTTCCCGATTCCTTCGTTGGGTACACCGCAATTAGTTTTAGATAAGCTTCTTTTTTTATGTTTTTATGCTATAATTTACTTATAACTTAAAGAGGAGATTTTATGAAAAAAACTGTTTTAAAAATTGCTGTCTCTCTAATCATTTTGATAATTTGTTCCTGCGCGACTTCCGGCGCTAACACAGGAAACCAAATCACAGGAATTTTTACCGGCACCATCCCCGCCGCGGACTGCCCCGGGATTGTCGTTGTGGCAATACTGGAGCCCTCCGGATACTTCAAATTCACTTACCAGTACATCGATAGGGATGCGGCACTTGTTACTTACACCGGAACCTATACTTTTGACGAGAAATCAAAAACAATCACCCTAAGCAGAAATGATCTTCCCCCTTTCTATAAGCTAAAGGGCAATTACCTAATCCAGCTCGATCTTGATAAAAATGAGATTAAGGGCGATCTGGCGAAGATGTATAGATTAAGAAAACTTTAATTTGCCAAATTATGTATGCCATAATGTGAAGTAAAAACAGCCTGGCATTTATTTATCGTATCCCTCATTTCTTCAATTATTTTTTTGGAAAGATCGGTGTTCATTGAATAGGGATGTACGCTTATGTTTTTATTTCGTATTTTAAAAGCGTCGCCGGTAAACAGGTAGCGATCATCAAGCAAATACAACATGGAACCAGTAGTGTGTCCCGGGGCTGAAATGCATTTAATTTTGGTCCCGTTGAATGTTAATTCCTGTCCATTCGATAGGGGTATGATTCTTTCAATGCCGATACCGGATGGCAAACGGTTCCCACCAAAAAAAATTCTTTTTGCCTCTCCGTTGATTAAGGGGATTTCATCCTTACTCATGTAAATATCCGCGTTTGGAAAGAGAGCCAGCGCGGCAACATGATCTCCGTCAGAATGGGTAATAAAAATTGATGTAATCTCGTTTGTATCGATATTTATTTCTTCAAGAGATGACTTCAACTTTTTGCTGTTTAAACCAGCGTCGATCATGACATATCCCTTGTTTACTCGCATTAAATAAACTGTATTTTTTGTATTGTTCAGGGCGTATATATTTGTATTAATAATCCTGCCCGTTTGGACAGAATCCATAAAAAACATGGGAATGGCATAAATGCCGTATGCTGCTGCAAACAATAAAAAAATGGCGGCTACTATCAATAGTATGCGTAATGTGATTTTTTTCATGTTATATTTATCTCCTTTGTCAATGTGGTTTTTAATTCCTCCACCAATTCTCCAAAGTCCAGTTTCTCATTTCGTTTTTTTATGTAAGCGAGGAGAGGGAGAAGAGTTGTAAACAGTATCCGCTCCTCAGTGTTTAGCGAGGCAAGGTAATCGGTGGAATTTATTCCCGCTTTTGGGAGTTTTGTGATCTTGTCGCGGTATTGGGCCAGAAAATCCTCAGCTTTCATGTTGGCTTTGTCATCTGTAGATGCTTTTTGATAGGTGCTTTGCTGGATTTCCCGCTGTTTTAAATTTACCGGGGCACCCTGGCCCCGGATTTGAGTCAGCGCCGCTTCCATCATGGAGCTTTTTTCTTCCAGTTTTTCCCGGTAAAACTTTAAAATCGGAGTTTCGTAATAAAAGGAATTATCAGGAAGCTTTTTCTTTTCAAGCGGAGTTCTGTAGAGAAAGGCGGAGACCTGGGATTCCAGGGGCGAGAAGCGTCCTTGAGATTTTTCGAAGTAAGGGTAGATGTAGGTTCCGCGGGCGTAGGGAACGCCTCCGGGATAGGAAAAATCAGCGCCGTAGAGTTCAATTTCCCGGGCGCCCAGCAGTTCCGCGAGGGATAAAGCGGCGTATGTTACATTCCCTCCGGATGTATCGAGCTCGTCCATGGTTTTTAAGGTGTTGGAGATATACCGGGCCAGGGGATGGGCGCTGATGAAAAAGCGTGGATTTTTTGAAAGGCGGGAGAGGAGGGGAGGACTTGCCAAATCCAGAAAAAGAAGAACATCTTCCGGAATTCCGCTTAAAAAATGATAGTAACTGTAATGCTGACAGTCGATGGAGATGACAGCGTCGGGCTTTATGTTCTCATGAAGCAGACAGGGGAGGCTTGTATCGCTGGCGATAAGGTAGAGCTCTTTTCGTTTTTCCTTAAGCTGATTTATCTGTGTTGAAAGCGAAGGCCCCGCGGCAGTTACAGCTACACGCCGAGGCTTTGGCAGCGCCGTTTCGGCTTTCGCTATCATGGAAAGGTTCCTGGAGATATTGGCTAACCAGCGCCTCCCGAAATGAGCCTGGACCGAATAATCGGCGAGGACTTTCTTTACGGCCTTTTCGATTGCCTCTCCTCCGTTTGCGAATGGCTTTTGATCAAAGCCGGTTCTTGAGCGCAGGGGGATAACCCTTATTCCGCCTGACAAGGACGGCTGATATAAATCCAGGATGTTCCGTTCAATCTCTTCTCCTTGCGCGTCAAGCAAAACACGGCACCTTGGATTTGTCAGAACCCCCGAATAATCGAGGCGGCCAAACAGTTCTTTGAGCCCAGCGCTTCCATACTCAATGATTAAAACCATGTGTATGTCATCACGTTCAAGCGCGGCTTCGGCATAGTAAGCTCCTCCCAGGCCAAGCAAAACAAGGAAGCAGGGTTCTTCAACAGAATCAATAAGCCTTTTGGCCTCTTTTCGGGGATCCATCATTGAATGAAGAGGATGGGCTGCGCCAGAAAGGTCCATCATGGCGGGAATGAGTTCTCCGTTGCGGGATTCCAGGAACTGGTAACACTTTGGGCCTTCTTCCGGAAGTGAAAGCCGCTCTGCAGCTTCTTTATTTCTTTCCGCTAGGGCAAGGATATTTCGCTCGAAAAGCTTATCCATTTTTTCCCTCCCGGCGTATGGCGATTGTCTCTAGGATAATGTCTTCCAGTTCTTCTCCTTGAGTTCCTGTCTTGCCATTCAAAAGGAGGGGAGCAAGTTCCTTCTGTAGTATGTCAGAATAAGCGGAATCTTTTAGAGCCCTCTGCAATACACCAAGAGCTTTTTGGGAATTTACTTCTCCCGGAGGAAGGGTGAGGGTTTTAAAATCAAAATTTTCCATAGAAGATTTTTCACCGTAATTTTCTCCGGAAAAACTTTCCTGCTTTCCGAAGATGTGGTTATTCTTCCCCAGTGGGTGAAGCCGTTTTGGATAAAAGGCGAGCTGTTTTTTAAACCACGAGGCGTAAATATCATAAGCTCCGCCTTCTTTGAGAAGGGAGGATCGTTTATATGTTTCCGAATAAACCGGTTTTGTTCTTCCGGACTTTTCTTCCAGAAAGCGGTCAAAACTGTAAGGCCTGGCGTGGGAACGGATGTCGCGGTTCTCAAGATCAATTCCGGCAATGTATATTTCGCCAGTTGTAAGGGCAAATGCCATATCCAGCGCTGTAGCGGAAACAGTACCCCGCTGTGGGAGGGCGATATAGGGGAGTTTAAGTTCCTCAAGGATCAGGGTCTGCCAAAGGCTTCCATCGCTGAGCAATAGAAGCGGCAAGGTCTCGCACTGGGACGGCAAAGCGGCGCTTAATGCCGCGGCAATCGGGCAGTAAAGCTGCTTCAAGCGGAAAGATTCGTACAGGTGCAATTTTGCCCATTTGGAACCGTCGGTGCTGATGATCATGTCAGGCTTCAATCCCGCATTTAGAAGGGCGGCGACCGAAGAGGACGATGCGAGGATGCAAAGTTTATTTTTATGTTCGCGGACCAGCGGAATCGCGTCTTCAAGACCGGGGCCTGCTCCGGTCACAAGCAGGGGCAGGGAAAAATGTGTTGGATAAAGAACTTTTTTGATAATATCAAGGTTTTTGAAAAAATTTTTGAACCAAAAGCGGCCGAATACTCCAAGAGTCCTCTTGCTTGCGTCCACTCTTTTGATGAATTCCGCCGCTTCTTCAATAAGCGCGCGGTAGGCTTCGCCATAAACGGATATGGCGGGGCGCCACTCCAAAAGCTTAATTTCACGCGCCTGCGAATCCTCGATTTCGGCCTCAAGAAAATCCTGAATGGATATTCCGGTTTCAGGATGCCACTGGGAATCCGGCATTTCAATGCCGCCTTCCCTCGCGTGCTTTTCGGCATGAAGCGCGATGAGCTTCGCGAGGGGGAACCTTTTTTTTAAGGGAGCCGCTATGTAACAAAGCCCGGGCTCAATCAGGATAAAATAGCGAATGCCTTCATTGAGGGTAAGGGAAGCTATATAGCGCTCGGCTTCCAGGTGGGGGTTGTACCGTGAATGCAATAATTTTACTTTTGACTTGTCCATTTTACGACTGGGAGTCAATGCGGCTTAACGCTTCTCCGGGGCTTTTGGCCTCGAAAGAGATGATGGCTTTCATGTCAAGGCTTTTTAAAATTCTGTGCGCGATTAATTCGTGATCAACGCCGGGGGGAAACAGAATTAGCGGCTGACTTGTAGAAAGCGGAATTATCATCCCCGGGTATTTTATCATTTCCGCAAGCTTTCGATGGATATTGTCTTTTCTGTTTTTGGGCGCTTCAAGGAGAATGCAGTTAAAGTTTTTGTAAGTCTCGTGGTATTGGACAATTTTCGTCTTTACTCTGTCAGGTTCCTGGCTGGATTCAAAATTGGAAGCAGTGCTGTCTGCGGCTCTGCTTAAAAGTCCCATTATGCGAGTCCCAGATCTTTAAACAGCTTTTTGTATGTATCGTAGTAGTCGGATCGGGCAAATTCCTCGATTTTATCATCCGGAAGCGATTCAAGAAGCTGATCCATGTAGGAAAGTACGGTTTTAAGTTCCTGCTTGAGTTTTGTATAGGATGGGGCTTCAACGCTCTCCTCGAAACCGGGTGTTTCGCTGGGAAAAGCCCCTTCGGTCATTACGGGTTCTTCAAATTTTTCAAACGAGTCCGAAGCGACATCCCCAACATCAAGGGGCTCAAGTACTTCATCTTCGCTTAATTCGTCCGAAACTGGCTCCGCTTCCGTCAGATCCATTTCTTCCAGGGGAGAAACCAGCTCGGTTTCTTCGAATGGTGAATCTGATTCGGGAGAACTTAGCTCCATGGGCTCCAAATCCGCAGTGTCCAAATCCGGAGTATCCGTATCCGAAGAACCAAGCTCCGAAAGATCCAGATTGATGGAAATATCTTCAAGAGAAGGCTCTACAAGCGGGTTGTCCTGGATTCCCGATGAGAGATCCGGTTCATCAATTACCGCTTCGGACAGGTCGAGGGAATTATTTGAATCAAGTTCCTCCACTTCAGTTTCCGAGGACAAATCCATCGGACTTAAATCCGCCAAATCATCAAACGGAATTTCTTCAAGTTCAAGCGGTGAATCTTCGGTTATGGGATCGTTGGTCAGATAATCCGTATCGTCAGCATCCGGGGCGGGGGCCAAAGGTTCAACTCCCATTTCCCTAATCTCGCTGAGTTCTTCGGTATCAAGTTCGGACAGATCCGGGAATACTTCTTCGGGAATCGACACATCCTCGCCTGAAAACACTGAGCCTGAATCAGTTAGATCCAGATTGGTTTTATCGAGGCCGACTTCCACATCCAGTAAATCAAGGTTTGGGGCTTGAGGCTCTTCCTCATCATGGTCGTCAAAATTTATTTCAAGTGGATCTGGTTCTTTTAACAGCTCGGGATCGGAAAGATAGTCTGCTGATAGATCATCAATTGTGAGATCTTCCGGGGAAAGCTCTTCCGAAGAAAACTCTTCAGGAGAAAAATCTTCCTCTGTAAGACCTTGCGGTTCTTCCAATGTCAAATCACCGGAAAGTTCCACGGTGGCGTCCGCTCCCGCTTCTTCCGTAAAATCCGCGGTGTTTAAGATATTATTTAATTCATCCCCGGTAAGGGAAATCTTTTCATCATCTTCTTCGCCAAAATATCCCGCTTCTTCATCTTCCGACGCTTTGGCGGCGACTCTAATGCCGGCAAATTCCTTTTTAAGGCTGCTGAGTTCGGTTCTTATTGAAGCGAGCTCATCGGCTATTTTCATGAGGAGCTGGGTAGAAAGGTCAGGAGGGGTTGCGGTTTTTTCGGAACTAAAGCCCACTGACGATGATTCGGCTTTGATTTCAATGGGAAATTCCTGGGAGCTTCCTGAGTCCATGTCCTTTATTCCGATGGAATCATCCATGGTAATATCCGCAAAGTCATTGCTCCCTTCTTCAAAGCTTATTTCCTCGGGTATTTCTATCGATTCGGGAAAATCTTCAATTTCGCCCAGGGCCGGAAGTTCTTCGGCGCTGTCTTCCAAAGCTGTCTGTTCCGAAATATCTCCGAAATTAAATACGTCGCGGTCGTCTTCCTCATCATCCGATCCCTTGATCGACAGGTCAAAATCATCGCCAAAATCCGGTTCTCCAGGAGAATCCGATTTTATAACGTTTAAATCCGGTAAATCATCCATTTCGGGAATTTCGAAATCCACATTGCCTGAATCAGGGATTTTTACGGCGGCGATATCTTTGGGGGACAGGTCCTGGGGTTCGCCCTTTACCCAAACGCCGTATTCATCCAGCTCTTCTGAGGATCCTATAGTTCCGCGATCTGCATATATTGAGGGTTTTTTCTCGTTTGCCATGAATTACTCCCGCTTAATGACACATTCTAATTAAATAATCAGAGTATACCTCTATACCAATTATCGGCGAAAATGCAAAATCCTTCATTATATTCCGTCCAATACCCCAAATTCTCTACATCATAATATAGTAGTTCATAGCATTTCAACTTGTCAATGGCGTAGTTTCAAACGGAAATTCCTGTTTCTAAAGACCGAAACAAAAAAAACCGTAAATTGAGGTAATGAACGCTGCAAAATACCTCGTTCCCCTTTGGATCGGGGTTTTGATATACGCATCGCTGTCCCTGTTATTTGGCGCAAAAGGTCTTTCCGCTCATCTTCAGCTTGAGAATGAACTGAAAAAGCAGGAAGCGAATATGGAAGAATTGATAAATATCAACCGTGAGCTTGGAAACGCCGTAAATTCCCTCCTTTACGATAAGGATACTCTTGCTGTCTACGCGCGGGGACAGGGTTATGCGTCAGAAGAGGAACGGTTTGTCCGCATCGTCGGCCTTGGGGTGAGTAAAAAAAGCAGGACTTACGCGGGTGATGTGGTGGCGGCTTTCGCACCCCAGTATACGCCGGATCGGATTTTGAGAATTATCGCTTTATGCGCGGGATTTACCATTTTTATTTGTATCGCGTTGTCTGATTTCAGGAAATTCCTGCGAGAAAGGTAGTTTTTAGCGGTTTACCTTGATCCAATTTGAATTTTTGGCTTCCGAATAATATCCCGAGACTGTATTTCCCTCTATTTTTACTTCCGTCGAAATTTTCGTGCCTTTAAGGCGGCTGCCCCCGGAATGGAGAACCAGCTCCCAGCGCATGGGAGCCGCCCTTGCCGAGAGCTGCCTTGCCGTTCCCTGCGGAAGGTGGTGGTAGAAAGATTCCGTATTGGGAGAAGTCTGAGTTACCACGAGAATATCGTTTTCGATTGTATAGCGAAGGTCCATTTTCACCCCGGAAGAAAAAAAGGCGGTTCCGCTGCCACCCTCCATGAGCCGGATCATTTCAATTCCCGGTTCTCCGCGCCAGGTTCCCGCAATGCTGCTTTCAACGATTTTTTCAGCCTTTACAGAAACGGAATTTCCTTCCGAGACCTGGAACCTCTCCCTGAAAGAGTTTTCAATTATTGAACGTAGTTTTAACGCCAGATCCCCGGATGTTCTGTGTACCGAGGTAAAACGGGAAGTTTCTTTCATGCGGGTGTCAAGGATCTCAAGGGTAAAAATGTAACCGCTTCTTTCTTTTGAGACGCTCGTGCTAAGAAAATAATCGGGTGTGACTGTCGAGGAATAAACCACTCTTCCCTCATTTGATGTGTACAACTGGATGAGGGATTCCAGAAATCTGGTCTCTTCACTGTTCAATCCCTGGCTTTTTAGGGGATTTAAGCCGATTAGGGGTCTTGATTCCTGGGTTTCAGCGGTTAAAGGGATGAGCAATGCGGTAATTAAAATCAAAACTCTCTTATGCATGGCCAGAATACAGTTATATCCCATGGTTTCTTGATATTTAGTGAAGGCCTTTACGGAATTCCCGTCCAAGATCCCGCTTCATGTCCCGTTCCTTAATATCCGCCCTTTTGTCGTATTGTTTTTTGCCTTTGCAGAGGCCCAGCTCTACTTTTACACGCCCGTTTTTAAAATAAAACGAAAGCGGAACCAGGGTATAGCCTTTTTCTTCGGTTTTCCGCGCGATGCGCTTGATCTCGTCCCGGTTGAGGAGGAGCTTTTTCTTGCGTTCGGGGTCGTGGTTAAAAACCGACGAAAAAGGGTTTTCCGCTATGGTAAGGGAACGCAGCCACACCTCTTTTTTAATAACTTCCGCCCAGGCATCGGGAAAGGATATTCTTCCGTCCCTGAAGGATTTTACCTCGGTTCCCAAAAGTTCAATACCGCATTCGTATGTTTCGTCCACTGAATAATCGTGACGGGCTTTGCGGTTATGGGCTATTACTTTTATTCCCTCGCTCACGGGCGCATCCCTTTGGGGGCAATGACCGGTCTGAACGATACGAAGGGAGAACAGGCCGAAGGCGGTAAAGACGCGCGGGTTTCGTTTCCTACAGATCTCTGGGCGTTGCTCTTGGGGTTGATCCACGCTCCGCCCCTTAAGGATCTTTCTTTGGAGTATAGGACGGGACCCGGGAGATAATTGATCTGCGCAAAGGGATCTTCGCACCACTCCCAGTAAGCTCCGGAATCAATAAAGCCGGCTTTTGCGGCGTATTCCCACTCGGCTTCACTGGGGAGGCGAATCTCCCAGATAGTTCCCGGGGAAGAATTCTGGAAACTGGCATTTAGCCAGCGGCAAAAAGCCTGGGCGGCATACCAGGAAATTCCCGCGGCTGCGCCTGAGGGGGCCCCTGATACAGTTTCAAGATATCCAGAGTCTATTAGCCCTTCGTTAAGGAGGGCATCAATGTTTTCAATTCTCCAGCGGCTTTCACTTTCAAGGAATCTTTCCCAGGCGGGAATACTCACGAGGGTTTCAGATATGTAAAAAGTATCAACTGTTGTGAGCGGGGGGAAATTATTTCCCAAAAGGTTCTGGCCGCCGCTTATCATCCTGAAATTTAATAGCCCCGCCCGGATTGTCCCGCTTTGAAGCGCCCTGTAAGAAACAGGTGAATTGCCTGCGGCAGCCTTGCCGGCTTCTGCATACCAGGAAGAGGCTTTCAAAGCAGCTTCGCTTTCCCCGGATAAAACCTCAGCGAGCCAAAGGGAGGCTTGCGGGTTTTCGTCCAGGAAGGCAAGGATGTCTCCGCCTGAGTCCAATAGGCTAAGGGGAGAAGGCGAAAGGCCCTGGTTATCAATGAGGGTTTTGGCCCTGATAAGATCGCGGAGGGCTGCCCGTGAAGAAGCGTAACGAACCGACGTGGCGATTGTATCTTCCATTGATTTTCGCTCGGCAGCCGCGCCGGGACCAAGCCTGTAGGCCCCTTCGGACAGGGTCAGGGGAATCTGGTAGGCATCGCTTGGTTCTCCGATTAGGGTCCACGCCGCGTATTCTTGTGCGTATTCAATAAAAGCCGCGCCAGGAGACTCCGATTCAAGTTTTTCATGTATATTAATTTTGGCCGGAAAAAAGAGGGATGCAAAAATTTTATTCTTTACGGATTTTTCTACCTGTACAGAGGCAAAACCCGGCAGTTTTAGTTCGATCCGGCGCAAGCCGGGGGAAGCGAAGACCTTGCAGGGGGTCGCATCCATGTATATTCCGTCAAGAAGAACCGCAGCTCCCTGTGGCTCTGAGTTTACAACGAGAACGCTGCCCGGTCTGGAAATCCCCGTGTAAAAAAGTATGAAAAAAAGGATGATTAGGATGGCGATTCCGTAGATAAAAGCCAGATAATGACCCGGCTTGATACCCAGAATAGGCTTTAATTTAACACTGTCGTCCGGCAAATCCGGACTATCGGACTTTTTCTCGGGTTTTTCTGGCATTGATGGAGATTATAGGGATGGAGGTGACCCTTGTCAACGAGAGGGCTTCATGCTATTTTCAATAAAATGACTTCCAGAACCGGCTCCCGAAACGATAAACGCTCCGCCGTAAGATCCGGCAAAGAGGCTGATTTTTTTGATCGCCTTCAGCTTCTTACGGAGAAATATCTTTCCCACCGCAAAAGGGTAAAGCGGATTAAAAAAGAAAAACAAAGAGCAAAAAATGTGATCGTCGACTGGCTCGAGGCTTTTTTGTGGGCCGCGGGAATGGTTCTTCTGATCAACCAGTATCTTTTTCAGGCATACCAGATACCTTCCGGTTCCATGATGGATACCCTTCTTATAGGCGACAGGATCTTTGTAAACAAGATTATTTACGGTCCGGAATTGCTTCCGGGGCTTGGGAAACTTCCGAGCCCTGTTATACCAAAGCGAAACGACATCATCATTTTTGAGAATCCTTCCTATATTTCAAGGGGCACGGCTTTTGATGTAGCCCAAAGAGTTATCTATATGCTGACCCTTTCTTTTGTTGATATAGACCGGGACGAAATGGGTCAGCCCCAGGCGCATTTTCTTATCAAGCGGGCGGTTGGCGTTGGCGGGGATACCTTTGCCATGGACAGGGGAAATATGCGCATCCGTCCCTCAGGTGAAAGCCGTTTTTATGATGAAAAAGAATTTAACGCGCTTCGCGGTTATGGCCACAATGTTACAAGGCTTATGACCGAAGACGAGTACCCGGCGCTGGAAGCAGCCGGGAAAAAGGCAACCTATGATGAACTGCGCCTGGAAGTTCCTTCTTCCCTGTTCTTCCTTGCTTCCCGGGCAGACCTTATCAGGAACCCGGATTACATAGCCCTTGAAAAATCCCGTCTGGAATCTCTCCGGAACGCTTATCCCCATGATGGCCGTTACGCCATGCTTTTGGCCCGTCATAACCAAGGCATCTATGTGCCTGAAACAAGAGTTTTCCCCCTGGGTGATAACCGCGATAATTCCAGAGACGGCCGCTGGTTCGGCCCGGTGAAGAAATCAAAAATTCTTGGCCGGGGCTCAATGATTTACTGGCCCGGAGATCTTGCTTTTTCCCGTTCGGGTTTTATCAGATAACATGAAGCGCCGGTATTCTTTTGCTGACCAAAAAACCCAGCGGGGCAGGGTACGCTGGATCATACTTGGTGGACTTGTTTTAATTCTATTGTACGCTTCGTTTACTTCCCTGTTTTTTTCCATGAGAGTTCTGGAAAACAATACGATGGCATCGAATCTTCGCCCGGGCGAAAGGTTTATTTTTTCTTCATACAATTTTTATTTTTTTATTCCCGGCAAGGATCTGGAAAGGGAGCCTTTTCCGTTCCGCAGAGGCAGTGTTGTGCTGGTGGATATGTTCAGAAAGGAAACCCCAAAACCGCTTTACCGTATTTTGGACGGGGTGATCCGCTTTTTTACATTCCAGCGCTTTAGCCCGGTGGAAAATCCCGGGAATAAAGCTGTTGAGCATCTGTACGTAAAAAGGGTGATAGGACTTCCCGGAGATGAAATCAGCATGACCAACTTTGTTGTAAGGGTAAAAGTGAAGGGGAGCGCTTACAGCCTTACGGAATTTGAAGTTACCGAGATGGACTATACCCCCGACATTCCGCATCTGCCCGCCCTTTGGGATTCATCCCTTCCGCTTTCAGGGAATATGGACAGCATCATCCTTGGCGACAAGGAATGCTTTGTTCTTTCCGATGACAGGAGCAACGCGAACGATTCCCGTACCTGGGGTCCTGTTCCTGTGAAAAACATCAGCGGCAAGGCCCTTTTCCGCTACTGGCCCCTGACGCGTATTGGCCGGGTTTAGCTGGCGTGCTTAATTGATGGAAGCCTCTCTCTATATTCATGTTCCTTTCTGCCAAGGCTCAAAGTGTGATTACTGCGATTTTTATTCGATCCCCGTAAAGGCCGAAGACCCATGGTCTTCCGATCCCCGGTTAAAAAATTTTACGGATAAAGTTCTTCGCGAAGGCCAAAAGCTCCTTAGTAACTGGAAGCCCGATGCAGTGCCCACGCTCTACATCGGCGGAGGCACTCCCTCTGTTCTCGGCAGCTCCGGGATTCACGCCCTTTTAAGCGGTATAAACGAGCTTATTGCAGAATACGCAGCACTTCCGAAAGAAGTCACGGTTGAAGCAAATCCTGAATCCGCAGATGAGGCCTTTCTTGCCACGGCCCGCGAATCCGGGGCAACAAGGCTCTCGCTGGGGATCCAAAGCTTTCACGCGCCTTCCAGAGAAGCTGTGCACCGGGGAGGACAAAGATGCGGCGCTCAAGACGGGTCAGGAATATCCCTGCATCTTAAACGGGCCGCTGAATATTTCCCCGGCTCCCTTTCTGTCGATCTTATGTCGGGTCTTCCCTTCCAGGATGAAAGAGTTCTCCTTGACGATATTGGCGCCGCCTTAAGTTATAAACCGGCCCATGTTTCCTTATACGCCCTTACACTGGAAGCCGGGACTCCCCTCGGGGAAAAAGCGATGGCGCCTAACGCAGACTTTCTCCCCGGCCGTGACGAAGCCGACCGGCTTTGGCTCTGCGGACGGGATGCTCTTGAAAAAGCCGGCTACAGCCAGTATGAAGTTTCCAATTTCTCCCAAAGCGGCAAAGAATCTCATCATAATATCCGCTACTGGCGCATGCTTAACTGGCTTGCCCTTGGGCCCGGAGCTTCAGGTACCATCATAGATGATGAAGCGTGCAGGGGTTTTCGGTATACGGTTCCAAAGCTTGATAATTTTGCTACTGAATTACACGAAGAACAATTGGATTCTATTACCCTGCTAAAAGAAACGCTTCTCATGGGCTTCAGGTACATCGAAGGCCCCGATGAGGAGCTTTTCAGGCGCCGCTTTGGCAGAAGCATCGGGGAATGTATCCCCCTCACCCTCAATAAATGGCGGGACAAGGGTCTTTTTCAAAAAAATAAAACCACCCTTAACAAGGAAGGGCTTCTTTTTCTAAATGTTTTTCTGCTTGATGCTTTTGAAGAACTGGATAACTCAGGCTAATCCCTTATATAAAACCATTACTGGACAAGCTGAAGAGTCTTGTGATACTTATTAATCACTAACTCGTATATCGTTATAAGGAGTATGAAATGAACAAAAACGCGATTCTGAACGCTATGGAAAAATTAGCCAAGGATATTTTTGAGGATAACGGCGACT
>Ga0123353_10007622_pt1 | contig 14667 bp, 7 predicted proteins | sample TergutLab28metaG_3_FD_92763 | JGI IMG/M metagenome (GOLD analysis project Ga0123353, IMG submission 92763) | Labiotermes labralis P3 segment gut microbial communities from Petit-Saut dam, French Guiana - Lab288 P3 | ecosystem: Host-associated > Arthropoda: Insects > Digestive system > Gut ... | reverse complement strand
GAGGTCGAACGTTACTTCCGGCGTCTCAAGGCTTTCCGACGAGTCTTCACCCGCTACGACAAACTCGACATCATGTATTCCTCCTTCGTCGTCTTCGCTATGATCTGTGAAACTTTAAGGGAATAGTGTAAACACGACCTAAATCAACTAACCCGGAACGCACAAGACATAGGACTTTAAAGGAAAAATGCCTCCGGCGGCAAACGCACGGGCGTTTGATCCCGCAGGCGCAAGCGGTTGGAACGTCTGTTGGCCAAATACCCTCCACCATATCGGTTTCAGTATAAAATCTATTGGCGCGTCAGTTCCATGGTCTGTTTGTTCAATAACGAGACAATGGGACAGGTGTTGATTCCGGACGCGGCAAGAATATCCCGACCGAGTCCGAGCTGCATCAGGGTTTTTCCTCCCCGACTCTTGCGGAGAATCCCGGCCAAGTGTTCCGGATGAATCGGTTCGTCACCGGCTTGTTTTTCCGGAGAAAAATTCTGTCGCCACATCTCCCGGGCAACAACCGCCTGAACATTCAGCTGATATTTTTCCCCGGTGAGAAGCGAAATCCGATCGGCCAGACAGCCGGCAAACAACATGTCTTCTTCGGTGTATTGTTGATCTGTTCCGGCACAAATCACGTGAATTTCTCCATGATTCAGGAGGACCGGAAGCATGGCCGAGGTGTTGGCAAAACAGGCGATATAGACAATGTCTGCCGTGAGAGCACGAAAAATAGTCCGGGTTCCATTGGTCGTGGAAAAAAGGATCGTTTTTTCTGCAACTTTTTCCGGGGTAAAATCTTCCGGCGAATTTCCCAGGTCAAAACCTTCGATGAGCACCCCCTGACGTTCCCCTCCCAAAAGGACGGGTTCGTGAGGTGAATTTTCAATCATTTTTGCTCTTAAATCGAAAGCCTCTTGGGTCGTGAGGCAGGGAATCACTCGTTTTGCGCCGGAATTCAGGGCAAAAGTCATGGTCGTGGTCGCCCGCAGAATATCGACAACAACGGCGGTCCCCCCTTTCAGGGATTCTTCGGAAGCAAGTTCCGGCAGAGGATAAACATTAAAAAATGACATTTTGGTTGCTCTGGTTTCTCTATATTATGGGTTTCTTTCGTGCAATATGTTCGATAATCGAAAAATGATTTTCCAGAAATTATATCTCAATTATATCACCATGAAAAACATTCCGACAGGTGTTCACCGGCTTGAGTGATGGTGATTTTCCATTATAATACCGAGGTGGAAAGTGAAAAATTACTGACAGAAAAACATTAACGGATTGTCAACCGTTGTGTGACCTGTTTTTTATTCTGCCAACATGGCGTGAAATCCTATGCTCGGACTGCGTGAAGAATGTGGTGTTGCTGCTGTTTTCCATCTCTCGGGAACCGAAATTTCCCCTCTTTGCGGCCCCCATGGTCCGGAAGAGGTTTCCCGACTTATTCCGAGGATGCTGCTCGATTTGCAGAACCGCGGACAGTCGGCGGCCGGAATCACGACGTATTCCCCCTTGCGTGACCAGATTTTGATGACCCATAAGGAAGTCGGAACCGTGACTGAGGTGTTCCGACTCAGTCATCGGGGCAAGTTTCACAGTATGATGGACAAATTGTCAGGGCGGGCCGCCATCGGACATGTCCGCTATGCCACCAAGGGACGTGACGCGGTTCACTTTGCCCAGCCGATGGAACGGTATCATTTCCGGAAACATAAATGGTTCAGTTTTGCTTTCAACGGAGAGTTGGCCAATTACGACGACCTGATGAGCAAACTGACCAGTGACCCATCGGTGCATATTTCCCAGGAAACGGACGCGGAGATTTTTCTCCATGAAATCAGTCTTGCCCTTTCACCGCACGACAGTCCGAATCTCAATGCGACCTGTTGCAAACTCGGCCAAAAACTCGATGGAGCCTACAGTCTGGTTTTCATCAATGCCCTGGGTGAGATGGTCGTCGGACGCGACCCTCTCGGCATCAAACCGCTCTGTTATGCGATGGAAGGACCGCTTTTCGCCGCGGCCAGTGAGAGCGTGGCCCTGTTTAATCTCGGATTTTCTTCGGAAAGCATCAAGGTTATCGAACCGGGCGAGGTGATTTATGTCTCTGAAAAAGGGATGAAAATCGAGCGGTTTGCCGAAAATTCACAACACGCCCATTGTTTTTTCGAGTGGATCTATTTTGCCAATGTCGCAAGCACCCTGGATGGCCGAAGCGTGTATCTTGCACGAAAACGGCTCGGGGAAGAGCTTGCCGCCCGGGAAAATATCCCTGTCGATGACGACACCATTGTTGTTCCGGTTCCCGACACCAGCAAGGCTGCCGCCGATGGAATGGCTTATGCACTGAAAGTGCCGTGTCTTGAGGGATTGATCCGTAACCGTTACAGCGGCCGGACGTTCATTGAAGGGGGAGAATACCGCAAACGCAAGGCGGAAACCAAGTATACCCCGCTCACCGAGGTGCTTTCCGGAAAACGTGTCTTTCTTGTGGAGGACTCCATCGTTCGTTCCACCACAATGCGCGTGTTGATCGAACGGATTCGCAAAATCGGACTGGCCCGGGAAATTCATGTTCGTGTTGCCTGTGCACCGATCATTGCCCCCTGTTTTTACGGGATCGACATGTCAACATTCGACGACATTTATGCGACCAATTTCCTTCACCGTAAATGTTCGCTTTTCCAGGAAGGGGCTGTCGATTTGTCAACTGTGCAGAACATGAGATTCACGCCGGAGATTTTGCAGAGCATGGCCGCAGATTTTGGGGCGGATTCCGTGGCTTTTCTTTCTCTGGACGCAGCGGCTCGGGCCATCGGTTTGGAACAAGACCATCTTTGCATGGCCTGTGCCACGGCAAAATACCCAACCCCATGCGGCAGCCAGTCCGCGGCACTCGCTTATGAAGAATTCCGGAAAGAAGAACTTCGGAAAAACGTTTGATCTCCGAATTCCCTTGTGAACATTGTGCAACCTTTGTGTCCTTTGTGGTAAAATACTGAACAACAAGGAACACAAAGATTTCACAAAGGACACAAGGGAAAATGCCAGGTTATTGGCGATTGGCAGCCTAATCTGTCACGTTGACCTTCAGCTCATCGGAATTCCCTTTGAGTTCGGGGGCGTACATGGCTTCGATCTTCGCGGGGAGGGCCGAGAAGCTGCCGGGCTGTTCGGCTCTCATGCGGTAGCTGACGGCGTGCTTGCCTTGCGACAGGCGGTACACAAAAAACGTCACCCGGTTGTCACGGTACTCGACATAAGCACCCAGACTGTTGCCGTTATAGCCGCTTCGCACCTCGACCGGTTCAAAACCTGCCGCTTTCATGTCTTCGATCAAAAGCGACTCGTAGTCGTTCTTGCTGTCGATGATCAGCTCGATTTCCACCAGGTCGCCGCTCTTGACATTGGAGAAATTCTCAACCGGCGTGCGGTCATACTTCTCGACACGTTGCGACACGACCTGGCCACGATTGCCGGCAACATTTGCCGTCTTGTCGACGGGCGTCAGCAGCCAGTAACGGCGGTCGATCTTGACTTCCAGGCCCGCGGCGGTGATTTGATCTTCCAGCGTAAAGTTTTCGAGGTAGACGTTGAAGTACACCGGTCCCGTCCCTTTGCGGCGGAGTTCGATTTCATGCGTGCCGCCGGTCACGTCGAGTCCTTCGAGCACGAACGTGTTGTCAATGGTCAGCATGTTCTCCGGCGTGATGTCGACCGATTTTTTGACCGTGCCGTCGACCAGAATTTCGACCGTCATGTTCGGGCGATCTTCGCCGGTTGCCCGCAGGAACTCGGCGAACGCCTCGACGCAAAGAGCCGTGTCGCGCGTCGAATTCCAATACGTCGCGTGCTTCCGGTTGTTGAGCAGCCATTTGACGAGTCGCGGGGCGGCCTCCGAATTCGGATTCACGCGCATGAGCAGCTTCAAATACATCGCCTGCGTTTCAAACTCACTGCCGTGCCAGCTCCACCAGGACCACCCCGGCGAGCGTCGCAAATTCAGCCACGCCGTCTGGTTTTCGTCGTCCTGTTCGAGATACTGTTCCAGCATTCGCAGACACATTTGCGCTCGTTCGCGGTCGGAATCATTGCCCCACCCTTGCAGGCCGATGCCGAACATCGCAACACCATACAACGAAAGTTTCGTCCGGTCGCGCCAGAGATACTCGCGCATCTGCTGCATTTCCGGCGACATCCAACCCAATTTATTGGAATCGGCCAACACCATGCAGACAAACGCGTCGGTGTTGTCGGCGGATGATTTCCACTCGATTTTCCAGCGTTCTTCTTCGGGCAATTCGGCGTTCTTGATGCGTTGCACCTCTTTCTTGAGATATTGAGACAGCCACTGTTCGCCGCGGTCCAGAACGCTTTGATCCACCGCCACGTCGTTGTGTTGCGCGATTTTGAGTCCGCGGACGACTTGTGCCGTGAGGTGGGCCGACGAGTGTTCGCCGTAGCCGCTGAACCAGCCCCAGCCGCCGTCGCTGCACTGCATTTCGGTGAGCCGCTTGACGCCGTCGCGGACCATTTTGCTCACTTCGTCTTGGTTATAGACCGGATTGTGCGACGGGTGCCGTTTGCGTTGCCACTGCGCGGCACGGGTGGCCGGGTCGCCGAGTTCCTGGGCGTTCAGGTTCGCGCGTGATTGTTCGAGCAGGGCAAGGTCAACGCCGCTGTCGATCAGCACCTTTTGTGTGATGACCGTCGGCAGGAACCGGTTGAGCGTCTGCTCCGTGCAGCCGTAGGGATAGTCGGCCAGGTACGGCAGCGCGTCGATCATCGCCCCGGCAAGTGTCGGCGAGAACCGGACGGTCAGCCGTGACTGTTCCGGGACGCGTTGCTCCGGCACTTGCACGATGATCTTGCCGCTTTGATCCGCCAAATGAGCCAAATGAGCCGGGGATGAAGCGTTAGCGGAATCCCCGGATACTTGACGAATGACGCCGCTGAAGGCTTCCTGTTTGAGCATCCCGTGGACCTGCACCGGGAACGTCATCTGCATCGCGTCCGATTCCTCGTTTGTGAGAGCCTTCATCCGGACGGTTGCATCACCGACGTTCTTGGCCTCGACGAGCCAATCGACCCGGGCTTCCCCGTTGGCGGGCACTAGCTTACGCGTCGTGCTCTGATTTTCTACCGGCGCAATCGCGTCGCCGTCGATTTCCAATGATACCTCAACCATTTTCTCCGTCGCGAGGTAATTATGCACGTTGGCGGTCAGCAGGATTTTGTCGCGTTGCACGAGGAATCGCGGCGTCTGCATCCGGATGATCAAATCCTTGCGGGTGATGACGTCGGTGGTTGCGTAACCGACCTGCGTGCCGGGGGCCATCGACCAGACGTTGATTTTCCATGTCGTCAGGTTTTCCGGCATCGAAAGTTCAACCGTCGCGATCCCGTCGCCATTCGTTTCAATGGCCCCGACCCAAAGCGCGGTGTCGGCAAAATCCTTCCTAATTGCCGCTTCAACAAGTCCGTCGCCGGTCCCCATTTCGTCCATTTCATCTATCGCCGCACATGGCTCCGCCATCATGAGCATGTTTTCCTCTCCTGGTTCCATCGGTGCTGCCGCCATTGGTGCTTCAGCGAAATCGGCGTCAAGAGACATGTACGCCAGTGGTTCTGCCGCAGCATACCCCCCCCCCATGCTGCTGCCATAACCGTCACCCATACTTTTCCTACCTGCACCTGATCCTTGTAATCTATCGCCTAAAGTTAGTTCGTCGACGGCCATGTCACCGAATATCCCGAGATTTTGCATTTGCGGCTTGTCGGGCGGAGAAAGGTTGTGGCTGTAACGTTCCAGATTGCTGATGGTTTTGGGATTATGGTGCCGGCGCCATTTCCAGAAGAATTCCTTGATGTTGGCGATGTTTGAACCGCCGGAAATGTACTCGACGGACTTGTCGTAAATCGCGACGACGTTTTGTCCGACCACCGGCTTGCCGTCGAGACCGGAAACGACAAGATCGACGCTTGCCTTTTGCCCCGGTTTATAGGTTTTGCTGTTCGGACGGACCTCGACATTGAGAATCCGCTGTTCCGGAGGCACGGCAAGCTCTCTTGTTTCGGTGTAGGCATGACCGTCGGAAATCGTGACCGCCTCGACATAGAAATTCGGCATGTCGCGCTGCACGACCGGAATCGAAACCGTCGTGCTCTGACCGTCGAGCTTCAAAATCTGTGGCGGAAGATAAACACCATTGGTCGGACGGGTAAACAACATCACCGTCGAGCCGGGACGATTCGTGTTGATCAAAATTTCGAGATTTTCGCCCGGTCTGTACTCCGCCTGATTCGGAATCAACTCCAGCTCATTGAATCGGAATGTCGCGTTGGACTGGGTTGCTCCACGGACGGAAAAGACATAGCCCCCTTCGATTTCATGACCGGCGGCGTCCTTCACGAGACAGGAAACGCGGTATTGTCCCGGCTGGGCGGCGGAAAGCATCAAATGACCTTGCCCTTCGTCGTTCAGCGTGATGTTTTCCGTATGGACGACGGATTCGGCAACTTCCGGAAGTTCGGCTCCCGGCGCGTTGCGGGTGACTTTCAACAGTCGGATTGTTGCCGGGCCGGAAACCGGTTTGCCGTCGAGACGCCGTGCCTGAAAATCGGCGCGAATCTGCTGGCCGGTCTGATAAAATCCCCGATTCACCCAGGTATAAACCTTGAACGGCTCCTTGGCGACAAGAATGGTTCCCTTGCCGACGATTGTCCGGCGCGATTGATCCACGACTTCGGCGGTGATCTCGTATTTCTGGTCGTCGTTGGGGAAAATCTCCTTCGTGAACGACGTGTCGAATATCACGTCAACCGTTCCGTCCTCACCGATGTTGACTTCCTGTTCGGCGATCACTTCCGGTGGTCCGGCATTTCGCGGGAACCACCACATGGCCGGCCTTGCAGCGCCCCAATCCTGCCAACCGGGAAACCAGGTGTAATCGTAGCCGAACCAGGCGTAACCGTTCCCGTAGAACCAGTCCCAAGGACGAATCGGATACCAGTTGGCGTTGTGTTTGGTTCGCAAGACCTTATATTTGACTTTGGCGTTCGTCACCGGTGCCCCGAAGTAATATTTTGCCGTGATCTTCGCCGTGATCGTTTCACCAAGCGCGACCGGCTCTTTCGGCGCGTCCACCGTCACCTCAAATTCCGGCTTCTTGTATTCCTCGACACGGAACTGACCGTTGCCGAGATGTTCGTACATCTGAAGTTCACCATCACGGATTTTTGGTGTCCCGATGCTAACGTTCCAGACGCCGAGCATCGCGTCCTTCGGGAGTTCCAGTTTTTCATCAATGCCGCCATAGGAATCAAGCCGGATTTTCTTCTGGACGAACTTTTCTCCACGCGGCGAGTAAATTTCCAGAAGCATTTCACGGTCTGCAAACGGCGAATCAAACGGCTGATCGTATTTTGACGTGCCGACCCAAAATTTGTATTCGGCGACATCTCCCGGCTTGTAGACGGGACGGTCGGAGATGAAAAATGCTTTCGTCTGCTCGAATTCCGGATCACGACGCTCAGGATACCAGAAATTACTGAATCCGAGATATGCGAAACGACCGTCCGGTGTTGTCGCCGTCATGAGCCATCGATATTTTGAGCTGAGTTTCGATTCGTCGAGAATCAATTGTCCCTTGTTGTCGCTCTTGAATTTGCTTTCCTTTATCTGGAAAGTCGGCCTGTTGTTTTGTTGGTATTCCATCCGGTAGGCGAAGATATCGACGTTCATTCCGGCAACAGGAGCACCGTTTTCCGCGTCGCCGAAATAGAACCAGACCTGTTTTTCGAGCGGTTTTTGCACAATCGCGGTGTCATTGACCCAGACGACAATATAGTCGGTGTTGCCGTTTTGCATTTCCGCCTTGACGAGATAGGCCCCTCCGGTTTTCATGGGGACGGCAATGACGGTTCTTGTGTCGAAATGGTTCGAGGCGGGTTTCAAAGGGACCGTCCACCTCGCGACTTCCCGACCGAGGTATTTTTTGGCATTGTCTTTCTGATCGTTCATGACAAGCCGATAACCGATCTGGTCGATCTGGATTTTCTGCCAGTCGACTTCCGACGGCTTGCTCCGAAGATAGGCCTTGATGTCTTCGAGAAGTTGTGGGACCTTGATTTCCTGGGCCGTGAGCGTGACGGCGTCTCCGTTGCGGAACAGATAGGTCAGATTGCTCCCTTTTCCGGCAGCGACGGCGGGCGTCGGCTCGAAACATCCCCAATTGCCGAGAATCTGGTCGCGCCGCTCTTTCCAGTAGGCAATATCATTCGTTTCGAGAGGAAATTCACGAATGAGCTGTTCCCAATAAGCCGCCGCCTTGTCAAATTGACGCCGATTCTCGTAAATCCGTGCAAGCTCTGCGAGTCCGCTTTTTTTATGGGCGCCGCCAAGTTCCGCCAACTGACCGTACAAGAGAATTGCGTTATAATCGTCAGGAAGCGTGAATCGCTTGACACCATTAGCAAGCCGTGCAATCGTTTCATTGTCTTTGAGCGTGTGCAAATCCCAAGTCCCGGTTTTCGTGTTTCCCGATGAAGATTCCTGAACGAACGGGGAGATGAATGAATACTCGCGAAGCGTACCTGTGCCGAACATGCTTTCGGAGACGCCGGCACGAATCTCTAAAACTTCGGCAAGTTTTGAGCGGTCGTTCTCCACGGCCTTTTCGAGGCACCACCGCCACCGCTCGCCGTCGCTTTTCGCCGACTCAAACGATTCCGGCACGGTGTAGTAGACCGGATTCCCTTCAGCGTCAACCGGGGCATAAGAACTGTTCCCACGGTCCCAGCCTCTTCCCCATCCCGGTTCGTAATCCGGAAGCGTGGAAAGATCGGTCAAAATCTGCATTTTCCAAGGTTCGCCAACATTGTGAAACATCATGGCAAACGTCAGAAAGAAATCGGCAACATCGCTTTTGTTGTTATCTTGTATTGCCAGCGGCATCGCTTCCTGCATCAGCAACATACGTTGCACGCGGTCACGGTTGGTGGCATCGACTCTTTCGCCTTGACGATTTCCGCGAACAAATTTGCCGTCAATGATACTTCCCGAAGTATACGAGCCTAATCCCGTAAAATTTTCTGCCGCGGCCTTCAGCAACCGCCAATTGTTTGGGTGAATTTTAATCACCTGATCACGATAATCATCGATTTCTGAAATACGGTTGAGGTTTTGCAGGCATTCGAGCGCCATTTGTAGCCCTTTGCCCACGGTCATCGGGTCGGCGTTGGGGTCAAGCGTCCAAGCTTGCAGGGCGTCGAAAGCCTCTTTATAAAGACCGGCTTTCATATACTTTTCAGCGTCGGGAATCGGATTCTGCATGTTAATCTCCTTGGGAACACCAGCGGGAAGTGTCGGTTGAGAAGGGGCCGCCGTGCTTGGTGGTCTTACGGGAACGACTCTTCCGGGAACTCGTCCCGGCCTTTGGGCAAACACCGTTCCGAACAGCACTCCGGCAATCAGCATTCCGGTAATAATCAGCAACAACAGCATCCCAACGTAAAATTTCAAACGCATGATTTTATCTCCACTTTTCTAAAACGGCTGTAGACTGTTAGGCTGTAGTTTTCCATCGAAAACCTGATACCTAAATCTACCACCTAAAGCCTATTGTCTAAAGTCTAAAACCTACGACGATACACGTCTGTAAAAAGTTTTCCTTCCTTCGCAACAATCCGCGAAATTGACCAGGATTTTTTGATCATATTTCAACCAGCTGTTTTTTTGTTCGCACGGTGCATTCTGTCACGGTGTCAATTTAGTATAATACTATCAGAACGGCAAGCCGAAATTATTGGAATCATCAAAATTGTATTCGAGACAAAATTCAAAACAGGCATTTCTCCATCATTTTTATCTTTTTACGACTCAAATTTCCCTATTTTCACCTCTCAACAAGCGACCGACATGATTCCCAAGCGATTTCTTTTTCATTTTAGTGTTCTGTGCCATTATGTCGAAACACTTTGGACGTCGAAAGGGACGACACTTGATGAAACGTATCGGTTGCCGGATTTCAGCTCTCTGGACGATGATTTTTCGCCGCAACAGGAAGGAACCGTTGATTTTCGGGTTGGCTGGAACGAAAAAGGACTGGCGTTTTCCGTCCGCGTGGAGGGGCGGAAGCGACTTCCCTGGTGCCGGGCCACGCGGGCTGAGGAAAGTGACGGCATTCAGCTTTGCATCGACACCCGGGATGTCAGAAACATTCACCGGGCAACGCGATTCTGTCACCGACTCCTGTTTCTTCCGGGGGGAAGCGGTCCGAATCAATCACAACCGACCGTCCTTTGGCTTCCGATCAATCGGGCAAAAACGCATCCGAACCCCGTGGCGACCGACCTGCTAAAAATCGGCGGACAGATCACGACTTCGTTTTATCGTCTTGATTTTGTGCTGCCGACTAACACTCTGACCGGTTATGAACCGCTTGAGCATTCCCGGCTCGGATTCCATTATTTCATTGTTGATCAGGACATCGGAAATCGGGCTTTTTTGGTCGACGCCCCATTTCCCCATGCCGAAGACCCCAGTCTCTGGGCGTCGATGGACCTTGTGGGGAGGCTTTAGGCTTAGACTATAGGTTGTAGACTTTAGGGGCACATGGCACGTTCAAGACATAGGTAACAGAAATGGTTCAATTGTTATTTGTTCAAAAAACATTTATTTTGGAGAAAAATGCTTTTTCCACCAAAAACTTCCTCACAATCTTGTCGACAGGATGGAAACTGAGGAAAATTTTTGATAAAATGACAAAATACGATAGTGGCGTCCTCGTGAGAATCGACAGATTCCAGTCGGGACAATAAATGTTACACAGGTGTTACCAGATGAATAACAATACCAAGGAGAAAAAAACAATGAACAAACCTACACGTCGTGATTTTCTGAAAACAACCGCGGTGACTGGTGTCGGTTTCTGGGTGGCGGCAGGCGTCGCAAGTAAGGCTCGGGCTTCGGCTAACGAAAAATTGGGAGTGGCCGGTGTCGGTGTCGGCGGAAAAGGAGGCGGCGACCTGCAAAACGCCTCGAGATGGGGAACCGTCGTTGGGCTTTGTGATGTCGATAAAGGACGCCTCGAAAAAGCCAAAACAGTATACGATGCCGAAACGTTTGTTGATTTCCGGGAAATGCTTGAAAAACTTGACAAGCAAATTGATGTCGTGACGGTCAGCACCCCCGACCACATGCACGCCCCGGCCGCGCTCATGGCGATGCGGATGAAAAAGCACACTTACGTTCAGAAACCGCTCACACGTACCATTTATGAAGCCCGCAAAATGGGGGAAGTCGCCAAGGAAATGGGTGTCTGCACGCAATTGGGGAATCAGGGGTCTGCTCTGGACTCCACCCGTAGAGCGATTGCCCAAATCAAAGCCGGAATGGTTGGGACGGTCAAAGACGTCCATGTTTGGACGAACCGTCCGGTTTGGCCGCAGGGACTTGATGTCGTGAGGAAAAGTCTCGAAACATTTGCCGCCGAAGCCAAGGCAGAAGCCCCTGATCTTGCCGACGAACTGATCGAGGAACAGCAACAGGGAATCGAGGAACAACTGAGAAACCTCGAATGGGAACTCTGGATTGGAGCCGGAAAATACCGCGAATTCTATCCGGGGCTTTATCATCCGTTCTCTTGGCGCGGTTGGTGGGATTTCGGAAGCGGCGCTCTCGGCGACATGGCATGTCACACATTCAATATGCCGTTCTATGCCTGCGACCTCCGGAACCCGACTTCGGTCCAGGCGATTTCCAGCGGACACAACTTCGACAGCTTCCCGCAACGCTCGAAGATTTTCTTCGAGTTCCCGGCAACTCCCGAGCGTCCCGCCCTCACAGCCACTTGGTATGATGGCGGCAACAAACCGGATCAAGCCATTTTTGATGAACTCGGAATCACCGAACCGGGTGGCAGCGGTGCGCTGATCATCGGTGACAAAGGCGCCCTTTATACCGATGACGACTATTGCGGTCGTTGGCGACCGGTCGATTGCGAAGAAATTCAAGGGGTCACCTTCACACCGACTCCGCATCCGAGAGGTGGAAACGACGTGGCACAGTCGGCGGAACTTTATGAAGCAATCATGCAGAATGATCCGACGATTTGCTCCGGGGAATACAGCCGGTTCGGTGGTCCGCTCACGGAAACGATTCTTCTCGGCAATCTTGCGGTTTGGGCTGCCAGTAAAGCCGACGAGATGGGCGAAAAAATTGAATGGGATGCCGTCAATCTCAAGGTCACCAACAATGTCCAGACCAAGGGTGTTGTCGATTTGATCAAACCGTCTTATCGTTCCGGTTATAAGCTTGATTAATTTCGTGAAATTTTCCGAAAACTTTAAGAATGTCCCGTGTTCGCGTGGGACGTTCTTTTTTTGAAGGAGGGAAGGAAGATAAAGGGAAGGTTTTTCTTCTTCCTTCTTTCCCCTTTTGTTTTTTCAAAGGTGTATCCGATGTCAACAGATGAAAAATCGAAAATTTATGGAATCGACCTGGGAACGACGTTTTCGGCCATTGCGTTTGTCAATGAGTCGGGAAAAGCGGAGATTATCCCGAACTCCGACAATGAACGGATCATGCCGTCGGTGGTCTTTTTCGATTCGCCGCAGAATATCATTGTCGGGAAAGTCGCCAAGGAATCGGCCAAGACCGATCCGCAACGTGTCGTTGAATTTGTCAAGCGGCAAATGGGACAAAGCTGGGCGTTTCAGTATGAGGGCCAGGATTACAAGCCGGAAGAGATTTCCAGCTACATTCTCCGGCGACTTGCCAATGACGCCGAAGAAATGGGCGGTCATGTTGTTCGGGATGTTGTCATCACTTGTCCGGCCTACTTCGGGGAAGTCGAACGCAAAGCGACACGGATCGCCGGGGAACTGGCGGGGCTGAACGTCGTTCAGGTACTTGATGAACCAGCAGCCGCGGCACTCAATTACGCCTTTTCTTCCGGAGAAACCGACAAAACAATCGTCGTCTACGACCTCGGCGGCGGAACGTTTGATGTTTCCGTCGTCAAAATCGAGGAAAAAAACATCACGATCATCTGTACCGATGGAGACCATCGGCTCGGCGGCAAGGATTGGGACGACCGACTGATCCAGTACATGGTTTCCGAGTTCAAAAACCAAACCGGAATCGACGACGACCTGCTGGCCGACCCGGAAACGGCTTATGACTTGCGAATGAGTGCTGAAAATGCAAAACACGCGTTTTCCCGCAAAGACAAATACCCGGTGAAAATCTCTCACGAAGGAGAGTCGGTGAAAATGGAACTTCAACGGGAAAAATTCGAGGAAATCACCCGTGATCTTCTGGAGCGAACCGTCGAATTCACGAAATCGGTATTGCAGCTGGCCCGGGAGAAAGGCGTCCCCCAAATCGACGAATTTCTCTTGGTCGGCGGCTCAACCCGGATGTTGCAGGTCGCAAGACGAATCGAAGAGGTTTTCGGCGAGGAGTTCGGAATCTCACCGAAAAGTTACGACGTGGACGAAGCCGTCGCCAAAGGTGCCGCCCAAGTCGGAACATGCGAAGTCATCCGTGGTTTTCTCGAACAGAAGGCCCGGGAAACAGCCGGCAAATCGTTCGACGAACTTTCCGAACAGGAACAGCAAAAAATCGTTGACGAAGGAACCGCGGCCTTCGGAATCAATCAGGATGACTTTCTCCTTCTTGAAGGAACCAAGATCACGAAAGTGGCGACGAAGAGTTATGGCATTCGTGCCCGAAAAGGGGACAGCGTCGTTGTCCGAAACATGATCCGGCGTCAGTCTCCCGTCCCCGCCGAACGAAAAGAAACGTTCAAAACCGCCGACGCTAACTCCCACGCTCTGGATTTGATTGTTTTCAGCAACAACGAACCCGGGGCGGATGCCGACATCGCATCATCTCAGGAACTCGGTCGAACGATTTTTGAGCTTCCTCCGAATCTTCCGATTCACTCTCCCATTGAGGTGACGTTTCGACTCAACACCGAAGGACGCCTCGAAATGACCGCCAAAGACCTCACCGGCGGCAAAGAAATTCAATCGGAATTTAAGGTCGATGCAGGAATGACGGAAGCCGAACTCGAAGCCGCCCGATTGAGAAGTCGTGAAATTGTCATTGAATGATTACGGTCTCAGAAACAGGACGAAAACAAAAGACCGCAGAATTTTTTGCTTTAACTTGGCTCATACTTATTTCAAAGTGATTATTCTTTGGTCGGCCTTGTGTTTTTCTCAATACGAATTGCAATAACCAGCAGTTCGGGGATGGCATTGATGACGACGAATGCAATCACACTTGAAACAATCAGAGAAACGCCGTAAACTATAAAGATCAATCCAATGCCGGAATTGAAACACAGTATGATTCCGATGAAAAAACAAACAATTCCAACCAAAAACATCAAGCCGGAAACAATACAGGAAATCACGAATGTAAATTTGATGATTAGGCGAAGGCAAGGATACTCGGAAAGATCAATAGGTGATGGTTTCGACTTCTTTTCTTTTGGTGTTTTTGTGGATGTTCCGGGAGCGGGAACACCGACCGATTCACTAGAGCGTATTAAAAACAGGTTTGTAGTTTCTGTGTCCGATAATAACCTGCGTGCCTGAAGTTATTCAGGCACTCTTGGGGTGAAAAAACATCGCAGAGTTCGCCGAGTCTTTGCCAGAGGT
>Ga0123353_10007621_pt1 | contig 14668 bp, 6 predicted proteins | sample TergutLab28metaG_3_FD_92763 | JGI IMG/M metagenome (GOLD analysis project Ga0123353, IMG submission 92763) | Labiotermes labralis P3 segment gut microbial communities from Petit-Saut dam, French Guiana - Lab288 P3 | ecosystem: Host-associated > Arthropoda: Insects > Digestive system > Gut ... | reverse complement strand
TGTTCGAAATAAGACTTACACACGTCATATCAGAGCAGAACGTAGGGAGTGGAGGGCGTGCGAAGCTGATCAGCAGCGTAGTGACGTACAGACTCTAAACTCTGAGGCAGTTTTTATTCGCATACAGAAGAAACTGAAATATTGCATACGTCACCACCACGTGACAAGACGGTGCCGTTAGGAATACAAAACTGAACAAAAGGGGCGTTTTTTTTCTACCGGTGGGACTTTCAGGATTTCATATTTCCTTTCAAATACATGCAGGTATTAGGATACATGATGAATATTCCACTGTGTGGAATGAATCCAACGTACTTAACAGCAATGTGTTTTGATTCCCTCTCTGCTATCACGGTAAATTATTTGTTTCAGCTTCTTACAGTAACCGCCTGTTATATTCCGCAGACAGTGTCTGGGTTAACTTCATTTTCCTCAAAAACAAAATAGGAACAGCGACATATTCAATATTAAGAATACGTAATTTAACAAAGTTTTTTCATTAATTTTTTGCTTACGTCTGGAGGATAAGCAACTCTTTTTATTCATAGGTTACTTGTATTACATTTTTAGTAAAAAATTAAATCAAGTATATGTCTTTTTAAACGACGAAGATTGGAATGCATTCGTAGTCAATACCTCACCAAGTCGAAACACGTATGTTGCGGCAAAGGGACGGCTTACTACTTGCAATAAAACACAATTAATAATTAGATTATTTAATTAGCATACCAACTAATGCATATACATAAAAATTCTTTGCATTAAAACATTTAAAATCACGAATTAAATATTTTAATGTAAAAATTTTTATGAATGTGCATTAGTTGGTATGCTAATTAAATGACTCTACGAAATGCACGGTGCAACGATAAAGATAACCATTAATTGTTTCCAGTAGCTAAAAACGCAACCATATGATAAGTGGGTCCCTGTCAACACGACATGGCGCGTTCTCAGTTTGCGGGTGATGGAACGGCCTCCAATATGGAGGGTAGAAGCGAATATATTGAATAAGCAGTTGCGGACAGCCGACAAGCGGTGGTCCTCCATCTTGGGAGTTGGGCGTGGTGCTAACAACTCCTCACCGTAAAAACGAATCTTATTACGAACTCTTCACACACAAAGCCACGGACCTGGACTGGTACTTTGTTAACGACTTAAGCAACGAAAGAAGAATATAGATTCGCAACTTGGAATGTTAGGAGCCTTTGTATGGCAGGTTCACTTACAGCAACAGCCAGGGAATTACCAAGATACAAATTAGATTTAGCGTGTATGCAGGAGGTTAGGGGCGACAAAGGGAGCACAGTGAGAGTCGGGGAATATAGTTTTTTCTATGGAACTTGAAAAGAAAATTATCGATTTGGAACAGGATTTTTTATACAATACAGAACAGTATCAGCAGTTAAGACAGTAGAGTTTGTTAGCGAAAGGGTGTCATATATAGTTGTGAGAGGTCGCTGATATACTCTCATGGTTCTGAATGTGCATGCACCAAATGAGGAGAAAAGTGATGATGCAAAGACAGTTTTTATGAGGAAATAGAGCAGGTATTTGATCATTTTTTTAAGTACCATACGAAAATTCTATTAGGAGATTTTAATGCAAATTAGGGAGAGAGAATATTTTCAAACAGACATGTGGGTATCACAGTCTACATCAGGATAGTAATGATAATGCTGTTAGAATAGTAAATTTTGCCACATTAAAAAATTCTAGTTTTTAAGAGCACGACCTTTCCGCACCGAAACATTCATAAGTACACCTGGACCTTTCCTGATGGGAAGACTCACAAGCAGATTGTTCACACATAGGTAGACAGGAGATGGGATTCGAGCATACTAGATGTACAAAGTTTCAGGGGAGCTGATTGTGCCACTGATCACTATCTGGTGGTTGCAAAAGTTTGGGAAATACTGGCAGGAAGTAAAAAAGTTGCACAGAAGTTTGATGGGGAAATATTTTGCCTCAGGAAGTTAAGTGATTTGCAGTTTAGGAAACAGTACCAGATTAAGATTTCCAGCAGGTCTGTATATACGGAGAACTTAAGTGATAGCGAGGAAATAATTAGGGCTTGGGAGAATATTTCAACCCGCTACCGACAGTCTAGGTCTGTATGAACTGAAGCAGCATAAACCAGGTTTGATGAAGAATGTTTAGGTTTTTTAGATCAAAGGAAGCAGCCTAAGTTCAGTGGGTATAGTATACAAGCCAAAGCAATGTAAATAATCTAAACAATGCAAGACGTAATGCTAGCAGACATTTAAGGAACAAAAGGAAGGAATATCTGAAAGCTAAAATTGATGAACTTGAAACTAACAGTAAGATTAAAAATAACAGAGACTTGTATAGGGGCATCGATTACGTTAAGAAGGGTTACCGGCCTAGAAAAAATAGAGTAAAGAATGAGAACTGTTATTTGATTACAGACTACCACAGTATTTTGGGTAGGTGGAGGAACCGTTTCTCTCAGCTGTTCAATGTACATGGGATTAGTAATGTTAGGCAGACAGAAATACAAGCAGCAGAACCACTAGTGCCTGAGCCAAGTGCCTCTGATTTTGAGTTGGCTATTTGAAAGCTAAAAAGTCACAAATCACCAGGTCTTGATCAAATCCCAGCAGAACTGATTAAGGCAGGGAGTAGAACAATTCACTATGAGACCCATAAACTTATTAATTCTATTTGGAATAAGGAGGAATTGCCTCAGGATGGGAAGAGGTCGCTTATTGTACCTATCTAAAACACGGGTGATAAAACAGATTTTAGTACTTGTAGGGGCATATCACTTTTGCTAACTTCGTACAAAATTTTATCCTACACCTTACCGTCAACGTTAACTCCATATACAGAGGAAATTATTGGGGATCATCAATGTGGATTTTGATGCAACAGGTAAGCTATTGATCAAATATTCTGCATTCGTCAAATACTTGAAAAAAATGGGAATACAAACAAGCAGTTCATCAGCTCTTTATAGACTTCAAGACAGCTTATGATTCAGTTAGGAGGGAGGTCTTATACAATATTCTCTACGATTTTGGTATCCCCATGAAACTAGTAAGGCTAAAAAAATGTTTCCGATTGAAAAGTATAACAGAGTGCGGGTTGGCAAGAATGTGTCTGACATGTTTCCTATGAGGAATGGTTTGAAACAAGGAGAAGTTATGTAGCCATTGCCTTTCAACTATGCTTTAAATTACGCCATTAGGAGGGTTCAGGTAACCCAGGACGGTTTGAAATTAAATGGTACACACCAGATTCTGGTTTATGCCAATGATGTTAATATATTGGGAGGAAGCTTACATGCTATATAAGAAAACGCAGAAGCTTTCGTAGTTGTTAGTAAGGAGATTGGACTAGGAGAAAATGGGAATAAAACTAAGTACATGGCCTAGTCTCTAGATCAGAATGCCGGAAGGGAATCACAGTTTGAAGAATGATAATGGTTTATTTGAAACGGTGCAAGAGTTCAATATTTGAGAACAAATTTAACAGATCACAATTCTATTCAGTAAGAAATTAAGAGCAGATTGAAGTCAGGGAATGCTTGCTATCATTCGGTGCAGAATGTTTTGTCTTCCAGTTTGCCACCTAAAATTTAAAGATTAAGATTTAGAGAACTATAATTTTGTCTGTTTTTTGTATCTGTGTGAAACTTGGTCGCTCAGATTGAGGGAGGAACGTAAGCTGAGGATGTTTGAGAATGCTGACGAGAATATTTGGTCCTAAGAGGGACGAGGTAACAGGGGAGTGGAGAAAACTACATAATGAGGAGCTTAATGACCTGTTCTCCTCACCCAATATTGTGCGGGTGATAAAATCTAGAAGAATGAGATGGGCAGGGTATGGAGCGCGTATGGTTGAGGGGAGAGGCGTGTACAGGATTTTGGTGCGAAAACCGGAGGAAAAGAGACCACTTGGGATACCCAGGGCTAGATGGGAGGATAATATTAAGATGGATCTTCAGGAAGTGGGATGTGGGAGTATGGACCGGAACGAGCTGACTCAGGATAGGGACAGGTGGCGGACACTTGTGAATGCGGTAATGAAACTTCGGGTTCCATAAAATGCGGGGAATTACTTGACTAGCTGCAAACCGGTTATCTTCTCTAGATGGACTCTGTTTCATGGAGTAAGTAAGTAAGTAAGTTATTAAGTAAATAAGTGAGCTAAAAATGCAATGTAGCATTCACTCTGAATGTTCAGTTCATTTCTGTTGTATCGCCTCAAAGAAGTAAATAATTTTAAACCAAAAAGACATTAACGACTATGAGTAAATTGCAATTAATTCTGCTGTCCTGCTTGCTAACATCAGCATCGACGTTATCCCAAGGATAAAGAGTATATTGAGTTTTCATTAGCCTACCATTCCCTTCTACAAAAACAGCAGTGCAGAACAATGTACAGTGGCATGAAATGATAGAAGAGAACTGAAAAGTTTTACCACAAATTCAGGATTTGTCATGTAAGTCGCATGAAATCATTCACGGTCAAAAATGGCGGTAGCATTACTGTGCACTACACTGCACAGAACATTATTACAAGTTCACAAAAAATTCAGTAATCTGATTAACATTCCACAGTTTTATAAGCATAAATCTACAGCTGCCAAATTATTGGAATGATGCAAGTTATATTACGCTGCACCCACTTGGTTGTTTTAAAAGACACAAAGTATAAATTCATTTTAGCAGAAGCGACAGGAATTTTGGCGAAATGTCACAACGGTCTATACAATAGAGGCTTCACGTTTATTCTAATGATAACTTTCAGTAATCCGACGATACGGATATTAAGCCATTGTTGTATTCAAGAAATAGGGCTGTTATCAGTGTTGTCAACAATTAGGAGGGAATAAATTATGTTGGAAACACATTTTCTGCAGTATATATACATATACATATATATATACAAGGTATATATAATTTATAGTGTGTCTGTGTGTGTGTATATATATACACACACACACATATATATGGGTACCAAAGGAGTAGGACGGCCTCGATGGTGTGCACCTTGCTGACAGGTACATACTAATAAAACTCGAGTAAAGCCAGATATTCCTACTAAGTCCTATACATTAATGCCCAAGTCATGGCTCCTGCGCAACGTGTAAACGGCTAAGTCATGTAAGAGCGAAAAGCGAGTTCCCGACGCTTTAAATTTGGGACTGGTCAGCTGAGGGAGACAACCCCCACAGAAAACATCAGTCCTCAAGGATACCTGGGGGTTGGGCATTAGTCTGATAACGCCATCCTAAAAAAAATTTCTATTCAGAAACCATAGCGAAGCCAAGGCCAAACTGAAACGGCCGAGGCGCTATAGAAAGAAGAAGAAGAAGACATGAATATATAACGTAAAATTCAGCCTGGAATAGCAGGTACTGCTGTCTCTTTTACATAGGACGCATATAAACGAAATGAAGCGCAAAGAATGTCCTTTGCATTCAGGTGTCTTGCATTACTCAGTACAAATATTTCAATTTGCAGTGTTGGAAGGATCAAATTATTTTTCACAAGGACTTGTCGTGCATGATACAGTGACGGACTGTGTGAATGTGTACTGCCAAGTTGGAAATGAGATGACACAGCACGTAACATGAGCTAGTCCCTTTCAATGTTGTTTTAAATATAACGGCCTTCACATTTTTTAATGTAAAATATTTTGGGGTTTTAGTACACGTAATTTAAAAGCCAATTTAACAAATATTTAACACAATTTTCTTTCCAATCCCACAGTTCTGAAGAAATTAACTTGTAATATCGGATGTCCTAATAAACTTTTGACAATTCAGTGATGTTTGCAATATCAGTAAATCAACCCTACGTGCTTTGAAGTAAGCTTAAGGATAGGACGAATAATTCTTGTATCAATGCACATTTCTTCCACGGATCTCCATAAAAGGTAGCATTCAGCATCTGACAAGCGCTCCAGAATTACATGACTACCTTGGAATTAACTTTTTCAAGATTCTACCATTTACGAAACTTCCCTTTGCAAAACAGTGCACGTTTTGGACTAAATCTAAAACTGTCTCGTTGAATATCAGAGATAAGTATGGCAAACAATTCCATTAATTTTATTCAATGCATCCTGAACTATTTCGGGCAGAACGTGTAAGAATTGTTGCTGGGGTTACTACTGGATAGGAACTCCTTTTCTCAATTCAACGCTGTCTGCTCTTCATCATTAGCACATCAAACAGGTGGTTCAAACTGACAGCAGGGGAGTTGGTTCCGGTGTGCAAACGGACCTTGAAGAATGTATGAATTTTAAAACGCCCGTGAAAGCCGATACAAACAGATGATGGAGGAGAGAGAAAGAAAGAGAGAAAGTTAGAATAGAAGACAGAGAAACGTCAGAAAATGTCAAGACCACTAAAAGCGGTAAACGACCGCATTTCTTCTGTCTTTATTCATTTCTAGAGAATGAATTCTATCAGTCCTCAGGAGACTTTGCAATCCACTTTTCCGTTCAACATAGGTTTATTTGTGAAAATATTATTTTGTGAGTGTTCTGTTGTGTCATTTGATACACCTTGAAATTCTTAACAATGAAAATATTCGTAAATGTATATTCTTCCTCCATAAACTCTAGCTGTCAAGAAGGAATAACAAACAAAGATATTTTGATTTTCAACAGCTCAATTTTTCGGTTAGGACTTCATTATTTTCAATATGATTCCAGAAACTTTCTTTCTTTCTTTCTTTCTAGCCTTTTTCTTCTAACTTCACGCCCCGTCTTATAAGATTCGGAACTGAAGTGAAATCGAACAACATTGTAATTCAAATTGGCTTCCATCCACTTGATAATGATGGAACTATTTTGTCCAGTTTCTTTTTATGTCATTTACAGAGTACAAAACAATAAAAAATCAAAAAGAATTAAAGAAACTCCGATTCCAAACAAAATGCAACAAGCAGATGCAGCTGTAAGTAACAGAGAAACGAAGTGCACGCATTGCGCGTAATTAAGATAGTTACGAGTACAAAACCGACAAAAGTTATAGAAAATAAAATCGGACTTGTAAACACTTATTTTTGTACCTTATGTAAAATAATACAATGTGACAGAGATCACAGCTTTTAAATTTATAGGCGTTTTAAAAAATGTTCTTTCGAGCTACATAACCAATAAGTGTCTTATTTGTTCCTAACTATATTAAAAATTTACTAATTCTAAATCAGAGGACTTCATGTATATTCATTACAAATCGCAAGTTTTCACTCTTAGATGAAGAGAAAGATTCAACGAAAGAAAAAATCATTAGTTTCCTCCAAGTGAATTAAAAATATCAAATTTGTTCATGGATGATCAAAAAATGAAGATTTTGAAAAGAAATATTACATGTTTTTCGATTCGGCTCAAGACCAGTGCTCCTGCATAGAATATGATTTGTTGAATACAGAAAAAATTCGCGATACAGACATATATAATTCTGCAAAGCAGGACTGGTTACGTCTGAAAGGTATCAAAAAAGACATTACATTTTAAGAAAAGACATACAATTTGGCGTTAACAAATGAAAAGTTCAATGTTCAAAATTATCAAACACACCACTGGTCTTTAATAATGTATTCGCGACTACATGTTCCGGCTCCAACTGCGAGCGTCATTAGGCTTACGAACGTCGATGATGGAAAAATTACATTGTTCAACATAAATTTTTTCCTAAATTAATTGACACTTCCGAGTCATGGCAGAAAATCGTACTTTCAACATGGGTCAAAGGTTTTAATATGCTGTTTATTTATTCTTACCTATTTCAATTTCTTCAATACTAAGAATAATATCGTCACAAAATATATATCACAGACTAATAAGGCTTCCTACCACCCCTTCAATTGCCGTTAATTTTCAGTGTTCACACTGCAAATTAAAGGGACGATAAACACACCGACATTGTATGGGAGCGATAAAACAAAGGATCAAGTACTTGGATCACGGCTTAAGCAAAGGAAGTGTCTTCAAAAGGACACATTTGTGTCATTTCAAAGACAGAAGCAGTCAGGCATATCAACGTATTACTCAATGCACTGTAATTAATGTACTGAAATAACATACAAGAATTCATGGCCAAATTCCAACTTGAACACACTTCTAGACAGTGGATGCTCTTCACTTTGTTACCTAAGGACACTGTGAGGACAGTGTCTCTCCCCAATGGAAACAAGGTCACTTCTGTCCCACTGGTTCAAGCAGTTCACACGACACAAACACAATACCACATTCGGGTTTTGCAGCTAAAAACACGTTACTACGAACACCAGTGTAATACATGTGCTGACCTAAACGTTACAGCAATGGTGACTGTGCCGCCATGCGAGTACACTGAATTTTGCTGCTTTTGAAGAGTCAGCCAGTCGACGGACTGTCACTACAGAATAGAAAAATGTTCACTGCGTTCAGAAACAACACAAGGTCAGAGGAATGTGGTACAGACTGGTTTTAGGGATGTCACTATCTATTTGCCTTCAATTGCTGTTTGATAAAAATGCCCGAGGGATTTAGAAGGCGAAGTGTTTGTTTACTTAAGACAAAAAATTCGGTTTCCATAAAATACGGGATTTGTTTGAAAAACTGAGAAACAATTGCCTTCTCAAGATGGATTACCCAATGGAATTTTTTAGTTACTCCTTTCGTAAGTCAGCTAGTTATTTAGCTAGATTATTAGTAAGTATAAAGGACTTGACTTTTACCAGTGTGTAAAATATAAAATAATTCATTATATACGTGCCAGTATACAAGATAAAATTTGCTGCCGGATCCAATTAAGAAATGAAAGGAATCTCTAACGAATCGCAGGATCTGCATTTAATGTACTTTGAGATTCGGCGACAGAAAACAGAGTGTGAGTCCGGCAGATGTAAAAGAGTAATGCAACAGTAGACAATGTGAAGAAGAATGAAAGGGGAAGAGGCCGCTTACAAACTGAAGCGACATATAAAGCAGAGATAATCAATAATGAAGAGTATATCTTTTGCAGTAAGGCGCCTACACACGCAAACGTCTAACGACTCTGCAAAATACTATTTACCAATTCTGACTTGTTAAAGTGGGATGAGATTATGTATGAGATGAATGTAACACTAACATCTTTTATTACGTAGAATACAAGATCGTATGATTTATCTTATTTATCTCATACTTCAAATACGTGAGGCTTTTGTACGGGTGCCACGGATCAATTCTCTGATCAGTCATCTGCTAACGGACGAAAATAAGCACATCCATCACTTACACTGAATGAGTGACACAACGAGGAGGACGCACTGCCCAGTTTCCGCTACCGCACATCTCATTCCCACACTTAAGCCTCCAGTGCATGTACTTCAACATTTAGTGTGCGAAATATTTGTTCATCCACCACGCTTCGCTATTACATTGAACTGTCTTCACACCTACTAGCAGGCTTCTATAGTGCACCGCGTTCTGCATTATTTAGCAGGTACATTAAATAATTCTGTGGCCTCAACATTCGTCTTTCTGCTAACTTAATAGTATCAAGGTCTTCGCTCTTCTGTGGTAGTAAGCAGGGTAGCTTAACTTTTAGTTACTGAAGTTTCCGGGCAGTCTGCAAGACCCATAACTACATCACATTAACGTATTTCGTTATAAAAAATACCATAATATCATACATATAATTAAAACTACAGCCCACGTAGTTATATTGTTACATTCAACTGTTTGGCAAGTATTTGAAGCAGAACTGTAACTGAATAAACTGTAACCAGACTATTCAGAGATGAAAGTACAATTCTGAATGCAATTATTTTCTCATTTACCCACACTACATAGCCTGCCAATTCGTCACACGTAAAACCATGGAGCAGAGACCTTCTTGAGAAGGAAACATATCATCAGCTAATAAAGAAGCTCCCTGCATCTCGTCAAAACCGAACGTCCATGACCGTCTTCCCAACGACTAGTCTCGAGTCCCTAACCTGCGCCACACCAACACAGTCCTCGTATTCCTACCGATTTCTTGAAGATTCATTGCAATAATTAAATCCCATCTACATCTAGGTCTCCAACAGAGTCTCTATATGATTTGTAAATAATATTTATTGTGAGTGGCCGAAGCCTGATGTCACACCGTCTAAGGAGTGGGTGTGCGCCACTCGCATGCTGAGATTCCGGCTCCGAATTCCGACTGGGGGATGAAATTCTAACTCTTGTGAGATGTGTGTGTTTTGTCTAGTAGAGGCATCTGCGTCGAGATGATCCCTCTTCAAAATAGTCCTACCAACTGCGGTGTGTCTCATTGATGGTGAAGTCTCAACAGTCAGAAGGCAGTGGCACATTATAAGATGTAGTACCGAGAAAAGTAAATGGTTACGAGTGAAGTACAAAACAGCACGGTATTTGATACTAAGAGTCAGTATACTTCTTCCAGACTCCACTTTCTACCCCATCTATAAGCCCAAATATTATCCACCTTTTCCATCGCACGGACCGATATTAAGCGACGTTTAGCATACAAAAACTTCAACAATCATTAATTTTGTATCGATAAAGGCTAGGATATTGTTTCAGTAGGTCACGAAAGTTCATAGCCTTGAACTCTCGATAAAGGCCTGAATTATAAAGTGGAAAAAATTTGTCCTCGTAACTCACAAAACTGACTACCCTCCACACTAATCAATAATTTACTATATTCTCCCAGTAGTTCAACGCTGCCCCTAAGTGTACACTGTCAGTCGTATCTTGCATCGTCTGCCAACCGGACGTCTTGTGTAACCGACACTTATTATCTCAGGAAGAGAAAGTTAGGAGAAATACATGGAGCACAGCAAATATGAAGCGAGATCTCACACTTCAAACAATAACAGCCTTGTTGAATATCGTTTTAAAGTTCTTCTGTTCTTATATCGTTTGGGAGGGATTCCACTTAACATGAAGTCAGTATCAACACTTAACGCACTATACAACACCACCGTAATCATGTGTTTTTATATTACATATATTTGTGTCTGTGTGGATACTTTGGTTCACAGACATCAGTTGAAATTCGCCATGCAGAAGTTGCGCAATTCTTTAGGAATGCTAATGATCACGTGGACGCATTTCAGTGCCAGGTAAGCAGCATTACATTCCTCATTCATACTGTGCGATTACGGGATATCCATTTGGAGGAGGATCATATTTCTAACAATGTTAAGAAGTAAGATTCTTAATTTGAGAATTAATTTAGAATGTAGAACAAATGAAACTGATAAATGCAAAAGAAGGGAGGAATTGAACCATTCAATCAAATTTTGTACCTATACAGGCTGAGTTGGATAAATTAATGTAACAGATTTTTTAAATTAAAAATTGTGTTTTTCCCACTATGTCAAGTATTAATTAACATTTGTATATTTTACCTTTTATAGAAAATATACTTCAAAATTTGCGATATTCAGATCACATTAAACCTTGTACTTTTATCCACAAATTACAACTGTGCTTAATAAAAAATTTTCTCATTACAGTTACCGTAAACGTGATATCGAACATCTTCTTACTCTGACGGATTCCTTCACGTGGGAAGAACTGCCGACCAGAGATCCCGATACAGGATATTTAACAACTGCTGGGTATATCCCGAGAATTCAGAGCTTTACCAAATACACGGCGTTATTCTCATTTGCAGGCCACATTATCCAAAGCACCGTACGCATTATAACGAGCCATGACACAATCTATCCTCTGTGGTTCCCCGTTGACGCATCAAAGAGCCCAATATACGAAATTATTAACGTAATGCAGGTATGTTCATATCGGTAAGTTAATTAATTCTAATTATCCTCAAAATCTGTACACCCTGGTGTTTCAAACTTCGACACCCGAAAATTTAGCACATTACAGCTAAACACCGTAGAATATCAATACAACGCCAATATTTTGGGCGAGACAGAAGTTTTGAAATACATATTTAACATGTATATACTTGTTACCTTTTCGCTAATAACGGCAGCTGTCTAAATCGTGCCAGTAATTAAGATAATAAAAGCTATATTTTAGGTCAATAAAGCGAAGACGCCACAAAACTAGACATACAACATGATTGCTATTAATAAGCGTACATTACAGCAATACCATTAGCGGTCTGGGCAGACCCTGACTGCTCCAGGAGGGTGAGGCTACCAGATCATAATAGAATCAGCATATGAAGATGGTAGGGTTACCAGACATACGCACCGGCATATTTATACTCCCCTCCCACGGAAAATATTCCTGGTATTTAATTATGTGAATGCTGTATCGACTCCAGCCTCACAGGGCTGCCGGGCGGCCACGACATGCCCCATTAAAAATACGTAATAACAATTTGAGGATCGAAAGAAATATATAGACAGGGACATTTCTATTAAAAGGCTATGTACACTGCGGGAGACACTAGTTCACCGATTTCAACAACACCTGCCTTGTGCAAAACGTTCAGTCGGTATATGTGATTTTGTGTAGGTAGCGCTCACTTGAACATTTAGATATGTTACCTGTAAGTGGCGGTGTGCGTCGTAAAATAGTTAAATTTCGATAAAAATGACTTGTAATTAATACCACACAGATTGCCTTTCGGAAAATAATTAGTCATACATTTACCCTCCTACGAAAAGTCGTAATATCGTTTCGAAAATATGACGTAAAATGCGATTTCGTGCCCTAATTTACGTGGTGGCGAACAGCTCAGTTCAAAGGCCACAAACCTAAAACAAACTAGTAGAAAACCCATTTACTATTATATTGTAGAACAAATGTAGTTATTCATCGTCGTTTCCACGTATATAATAAAAACATACAACTAAACAAACGACCGGTCTACTGGCTATAATGTAAATAATACCAAATAACACAATGCATTCTATAAGGCATGTTTCTCTGTTATAGTACGTACTTAAATTGGATTTGTGGTCGTGATTTGGCTACTGTACTCTTCACACAAGCGATTGCAGGAGAGCTGTCTTGATACTCTCTCAGATGTAATGACGAAAACACAAGTTTCTTGGAATGTTAGCCGTTTATTACAATGTTTCACAATAAGAAACACATTACTTTTCAAAAAGCGTAAAATAATTTCAAAATTCTCAAGCAATAGCTACAAAACAAACAAAACACAAACAAAATAATTAAGAAAGACGTTTAATTTTCTTATCAAAGCCTTCCTTCTAACAAAAAGAAAATGTCAGTCAGGACTCCCAGGACTTTTCTATTGACACCTAAAATTACAGCTAAGCAGCCGTTAATAACGATCTCAGAGATGTCAGAAAGTTGTTTTACTTCAGGTCCTTCATTGAAGGAAGACACTAATACAAGCACAGTTACCCACGTGTCTAACATGTTTTGTTGATCTTCTGATTACGATGCAAAACACTGTCACTGTTATGCAAATACAAACCAGTCACTAGTGTTCAGATTTCTCACTTCAAATTGATACTGCCCTTATAAAACGCAAATAATCCCTTTGGACCATGACGTATAAAACAAGACAGGCAATGTACGTGAAACGTAATATTGTCGCGCGTTCGCATGACGACCTTTACATTGGAAATGGTACAGTGCTTTATTTTATACTGTTAAGACATGCACGTCCCTGTCAACAAAAAAACACGTATTTAACGATCTGTGTTCTATTTATTGTTGCACTACGCACATCGCTGCCAGTAAAGGAAATACACTTAAGTCTTCATGTAAAATCCGTCATATTGTAGTCCGACTTAAAAAAGTTTAAGATTTTCTCGAAATTTTTTTATAAAAACGGGACGCATGCTGGTACACGCGGACAAACGGACATAACGAAATAATATACGTGTATCGTAATTAAGCGAACAGGCTTTAAAAACCCGGGATATCACCATAATTCGCCTGTGATATAATAAGTATTACACTTTACCAGTTTATGTCTATTATACATGAAACCATATCTTCTCTGGGCAGCATTATATTTCCACGTGCGACCGAAATTTTTTAATATATATTCTTCGAGGTTTGACGCGTAACGCACGATTTTCTGGAAAAAAGTATCAAACCCAATACACATGGTTTGATTTTCTTTACCAATTAGACCGAAATATCCCTATTCTGCAAGAATTCAGCGAGATATAGCACATTTTGAAGAGCTTCATGCAAGGAAACTCGTAATTCTTTTAGAATTTAATGAAAATTGAAATTTCCCGCCATACTTTACAACAATTTTCGAACATCAAAAGTCATGAAGAACCGATAAGTGTGAGTTCAGCTGTTCCCAGCAGGCGGACATGGTGAATATAACAGTCGCTTTTCGAAATTTTTAAAAAGCTCCTAATTAAGAAATAAAGTCAAATTTTATGTATCCGTTTATTACATTTCGGGCATTTTGTTTATTTTTCGCAATTCAATTTGTTTCTTTTACGAATATATACGCCAGTGGACTCCCGCTAGCCGTGTTGGATACAGATACAATTTTTTATGAATCACTTGAATTTTTCCCTTTTCTATTTGAAGGATAGAACAGTTGAAATAACGCGAAGATTAACCTTGAACTACACTTCAGTTTCTCGTCACAAGAAATCAATATAATACTAAATTGACTGTGATGGCCTTGTTTATAATATTAGAAGCTATTTAAGACTCAATTGGATTAAAGCTTCGAAATGTCATTGGTCCGCGTAAGAAACGTTGCAGCGTTATAGGTTCGAGAATT
>Ga0123353_10007618_pt1 | contig 14670 bp, 7 predicted proteins | sample TergutLab28metaG_3_FD_92763 | JGI IMG/M metagenome (GOLD analysis project Ga0123353, IMG submission 92763) | Labiotermes labralis P3 segment gut microbial communities from Petit-Saut dam, French Guiana - Lab288 P3 | ecosystem: Host-associated > Arthropoda: Insects > Digestive system > Gut ... | reverse complement strand
CCTTCCGATTTCCGGCAGTGACCAGCGATACCAAGTCTGTTGAAATGACTCGCTCTGGTCTGTCGATGATCCTTGAGGGCATTGATCTCTCGCAATTACCGAAACGGAAACGATTTTCTCTAAGGTCTGCTGTTACGCCATCGAGCGAAAATCGCTATCATGTTTTGCAAGCCTTATGTTATGTTTTTTGTATTTCCAAGTTTTGTTCTTTTCCCATTCCGTCGCGAATAATTTCCACGCCTTTGGCGAGTCGGCTAAATGCCTCTGGCGTAATGGACTGCTGACCATCGCAAAGTGCCGCCTGCGGATTGTCGTGAACTTCAATCATCAGTCCGTCGGCACCGGCAGCGACAGCGGCAAGCGACATCGGTTTGACGTACTTGGCGTATCCTGTCGCATGAGAAGGATCAACGATGATCGGTAAATGTGAACACTCCTTAATCACTGGAATCGCAGAAAGATCAAGCGTGTTGCGTGTTGCTGTTTCTATTGTCCGAATTCCCCGCTCACAAAGAATGACGTTTGGATTGCCTCCCGACAAAATGTATTCGGCACTCATTAACCATTCTTGAATCGTGTTGGAAAAACCCCGTTTGAGCAAGATAGGCTTTTTTACTTTACCCAACTCTTTCAACATTAGAAAGTTCTGCATGTTTCTCGCACCGACTTGAATCACATCGACTTCGTCGAAAAGACTCATTTGAGACAGATCCATAATTTCCGTAACGATGGGCAGTCCGGTCTGTTTTTTTGCTTCGAGAAGCAGTGAGATTCCTTCCGCTGCCATGCCTTGAAAAGCATACGGCGATGTTCGCGGCTTAAATGCTCCGCCCCGCAGTGCTTTCGCCCCCGCCTCCTTGACCTTTTCGGCAACTTTCATGATTTGCGGTCGGGATTCAACAGAACATGGACCTGCGATCATCAAAAAATGTCCGCCGCCGACTTTTACGCCACCGAATTCGATGACGGTATCCGCCGGATGAAACTTGCGGTTGGCGGCTTTGTAAGGCTCCTGGACACGCTTAACCGATTCAACGATTTCCATCGCCCCGATCAGATCAATATCGACGACGGACGTATCGCCGACGAGACCGAGAATCGTCGATTGTGTGCCTTGACTGACATGAATTTCCAGTCCCATCTTTTTTATCCAATCTTTGAGGGATTCCAACTGCTTCGGAGCAGAATTTTGTTTCAAAATGATAATCATGATCGTAGCGGTTCGTTGGAGTAAGGAGTCTGTAAAAATTGGGTGGAAATCAGCGAAACCGCTATTCCAAACCGTACAGCCCCATCTGGCTTGTCATTCTACACATCTTTTGGATAATTTTTAGCCCCTGTCCCACATGACCCGCAAGAATGTTTAACATAGGTCGCCGCCGACCTCCGGGCAGCGGTGTCGGCGATAGCCAACCGACATCCTACAGGTTGCCTGTTAGCAAAGTTGACATAATCGCATTTTTCCTAAAATTCGCTATAATCTATGCCGAAGAGAGACGTGTGGTGTTGCGCCCGTGCAAAATGGAGTTACGGCAATGACAGGCGATGCAATGGTTGATGATAAAGAGGACAGTCCTGACATTTATCCGCTTCGTGACCCCTCCACGCTCACGGAAAAAATCATCGCTCCACCAGACGACTCGGACATTTTTGCGATCAAGAACGAAGACACTGTCCGGTTTGGATCCATCATCGGCGTTACATTGGGTGAAGGCGTTACCCTATGTAACGCTTATCGTCTTGATAAACATCTTTCCCGAAATGAAACCGGAGAAACCTGGCTGGCAAGCGATCTACAAGCGAGCCGAAACGTTGTTGTTTATCTTCCGCCGCTGGCAATGCGAACAGACACGTCGGCAATGGAACCGGTCAGGCAAACTGCCCGACACGTGGAGGCACTGGAACATCCTCATATCGTTCCGCTTTTGGAAAATTTTACCGATCCCGAACATGGCTTTTTCGTGGTGTGGAAATTTGTCAACGGTAAAACCCTTGATGTCTATCGAAAAGACTACATTAAGCAGCACCAAAAACTAGCAACAACAAAGGCAATTAAAATGTTGGGCGATATTGCTCATGCGTTAGATTATGCCCACAGTGTTGACGTTATTCACGGCGATCTCTGCCTGAAAAACACCATCGTTGGTCTGGACGACAATGTTAATGTTGCCAACTTTGCTCTTTCGCCGGTTCTGACAACGCAGACGGCAGAGAGCCAACCTTATCGTGCACCGGAAGTCATCAAAGACAGTGCCGGAAATACATATATCTCGTCGGATGTTTACGCTCTTGCCGTCGTTGCCTACGAATTGTTGTCCGGTCGTTTGCCCTTCTCACCGGAAACAATGGAGGATGTTCCCTCTCCCATTCCCGGTGTGTCAAGCGCGGTCGATGCCGTTATTCGGAAAGCAATGGCAAGAGACCCCGATGATCGGTACAGTTCTTGTGGTGCGTTTGTCAAAGCATTGGAAACAAGTTGTCAGGAATCAACGAAAATCAGGTCGGTTGCTGTGCCCACGTCCTCGAAACAGGGAACAAGTATCGCCTCTCGCCTCCTATTTTGGACAGCATTGATCGTTTGGACGGCATTGAGCGGACTCTGTTTGTTGGTGGGAGCAGGAATTTGGATTGCCGGCAACGATAGTTCAGTTGCAAAAAATATCCGGTCATTGTTTTTACAGGACCCCCCGAATGGAAACGAAGAAAAACTGCTCGTTGCAGGACATGGCAACGAATCGCAAGGTAAAGACATACAAGACGGGGGCGTACAAGAGGCGTCTAAATCGGCACAGACCCCATACGTTCCGAAGGAACAGCCGCGACCAAATAATTTCAATAATCGACAAACGAATAACAATCCATCTGGGCGGCGAGGCAGAAGTCCGATTCCTCAAACGGCACAAAAGAATGTATCGCCTGATTTGGGCGATGAACTGGACAACACTGTCCTTGCGGACAAGCCAACAGAACCTTCTGAAAATCAACAACCACCCACTGAACCGGAAATGCCGCAAGAGGAAGACGACGATATTTTACCACCGCTGACGCAAGAAAAACCACCGTTGCCTGATGTGAATGTTGAAATAAAAGAACCGGACAATTTGGTATCTTCGGGTGTGCCTTCCCTTGCTGACGCGCTGCGTGAGGAAGGAGAACAAATGCAACTTCCTATTGGTGGTGTTGTGTGTCGCTTTCGTTGGTGTAAAGGAGAATCTCCTATGATGGGAGCCACCGGTTTTTGGATTCAAGAAACTCCGGTTACACAGGAATTGTGGAAAACCGTCATGGAGAATATGAGAGACCAACCCGCTGATGGCGTTCGACTGCCGGTCGTAAAGGTCTCTTGGAAAGAATGTGAGCAATTCATCGAACAACTCAACGCATCGGACTCTCTGGATGATGAGGAATTCAAGGGATGCTACTTTTCCTTGCCGACGGAGGCTCAGTGGGAATATGCCAGTCGTGGAAACATCTTTATCCCCCATGAAAAGGTACTGGAATGGTGCAATGATTGGTCGGATGATGCAAAAAATTGCCGTGTTGTTTGCGGCATTGGCAAACGGAACGGACGCTATCCGAATGAACAAGGGTATGACTACGTTGGTTTCCGGCTCGTCATCGTTCGCAACAAATAAAAAATGGGTTGCGTTCACGATTGATGAATCATCGGCTTCTGATAAAATATAAGAGTTCCTTTTAAGGTACCAATCAGTATTACAAATGATTTTCCGCTTGGTTGTCATTTCATTGTTCTGTTGTTCCACCGTTTCGGCGGCGAGCGAAGGTTTGCCGACGGATCCGCGATTGCTTTTCAACCACGGAGTCGAACTTGCTACATCGGGAAAATTCGATGAAGCGACAGATGTATTGCGTCAGGTTGCCGTTGTTCGGGACAGGTCTGTTGCCGCCAAAGCATTAGCATTACTCGGTCAAATTGCCACCGTCTCCGCAAAGCAGTTTGTGTCGGAAAATCCGGCAGAAACACCGTCGGAACAGCAGCAGACCATTTTTAATCATCTGAAATCGGCGGAACAGTTTTTTGCCGAGTCGTTGTCGCTCCTTCCGAACGACGAAGTACAGCAGTACCTCGAAACGCTTCGGGCTTGGCGGTACAACATTACTCATGAATGGGAAGAATATGATCGGGAGCAACTACGGAATGCCGAATTACAGCAACGAATTCAGTGGCTTGCAAACTGGGAAGAAAAACTGACGGAAAAAGTTCGTCCCATGACGGAAGAGTCGGATTCGCCCCGAAAATTCCAAGCCGGATACGAGACGAGCAAAGAACAAACACTGTTGGCAGAAGAGTTGGCAATATTGCAACAAATGCTGGTCAGCGATGATGAACTCAAAGAAAAATGGATGCACCTTCCTGAAATCCAAAAAATAGCCGATGATGCCGCCAAACTCTTGTCGCAGAATCAAATGGCGGAAGCACTGCCGAAGCAACAACAGGTTCTCGATTATCTTCGGACATTGTTACAGCAAGAACAAGATCAGCAGAATCAACAAAATCAGGATCAAAATCAAGAGCAGAACAGTCAGGAACAGGAACAGCAGCAAAATCAAGAACAGAGTGAGGATCAACAACAGAATCAGCAATCGCAGCCGAATGAGCCAAAGGAAGAACAAGAGCGAGCAATGAATCAGCCGCAATCAAACCAGCAAGAAGAAGCATCTGCACAAAAGAAGGAAGAGGATGCGAAAGAAAAAGCGGAGCGGTTATTGATGCAAGTACGGCGAAAAGAACAGGCAGCAGAAAAACGTCGCGAAGTACTCAGAACATTGCAAATGCAAGCCGAACCGGTCGAAAAGGATTGGTAATCCTGTACCGGATGACGGACAGCAGATTGTTCCGCTGTCCGCCGCCTTCAAATTACGCACTTTTGGCAATTCGTTCTGACGAACCAATCGGCAATACACCAGTCCGACCTTCGACCGTCTCTGCTGTTACCCGGTACGTTTCTCCCGAAGGCAAATCGGGAAGTTCATACAGAATGTCTAGCATGACATTTTCGACGATTGACCGCAATCCTCTTGCTCCGGTCTTTTTCTCCAATGCCAGTTGGGCAATTTTTATCAGTGCCGACTCCGTGAATTCGACATCCGCCTCTTCCATTTGGAAAAGCCGACGGTACTGTTTGACCAACGCATTTTTGGGTTCCCGCATGACCCGCACCAGTGCCGATTCGTCCAATGGTTCCAGTGTCGAAATCACCGGCAAACGTCCTACCATTTCAGGAATTAAGCCGAAATGGTTAATATCTTCCGATGTTACTTGCGAAAGATAATGAGTACAAGACTCTTCCCGACTCATAGGAACCATCTGATTGAATCCAATGGATTTTTTGCCGAGTCGTTGACCGATGATGTCTTCCAAACCTACAAAAGTTCCGCCGCAGATAAAAAGGATATTCGTTGTATCAACCTGAATGTATTGCTGTTCGGGATGTTTGCGTCCTCCCTGTGGCGGAACATTGGCAACTGTCCCTTCAAGCATTTTCAGAAGAGACTGCTGAACCCCTTCGCCGGAAACATCGCGGGTGATTGAAACGTTTTGCGACGTTTTGCCGATCTTGTCGATTTCATCGATGTAAATGATTCCCCGCTGTGCCTGCTCGACATCGAAGTCGGCGGCATGCAACAGTTTGAGAATCAGGTTTTCCACATCTTCGCCGACGTAACCGGCTTCTGTAAGCGTAGTGGCATCCCCAATGGCAAACGGCACATCGAGGATTCGGGCAAGGGTTTGAGCAAGAAGTGTCTTGCCGGAACCTGTCGGACCAATGAGCATTACATTCGATTTGTCGATGGTAACATCATTTCCCTCATCCCGATTGAGGAGCCGTTTGTAGTGGTTGTGAACCGCCACAGAGAGAACCTTTTTCGCATGTTCCTGTCCGACGATGTACTCGTTCAACTTGGCGACGATTTCTCTCGGCGACGGAATCTTTGAAAATGGTTTGGAACTGCTGCCGTTTCGCCTCCGCCTTTCTTGGACAAGGATGTGTTGGCACAGATCAATACATTCTCCGCAGATGTACACGTCGCCGGGACCTTCGACAAGTGGTCCTACATCTCGGTAACTTTTATGACAAAAAGAACAGAACGCACTCTTCTTGCCGTTTCCGTTGTTATCATTGCCGCTCTTACTCATATCTGTATCTGATGTGTTCGAGTGATCTTTTGACATGAAAATACCTGTGGGTAAATCGTGGTAGGCGGTTCCCTTCCATGAACCGTTGGGTCATCCATGCCTTGCGTACAATGTTACTACGTTTCTGCGGAGCCTTTGTTTGCCAAAAAATTAGTTTTTCGGGATATTTCCTGAGGGTCTATTCACCGGTTGCGATGGGGAGGTTGCGTTCAGGAGGGAATAATCCGGCTTCGGCTCGTCGGGGCTTCGGGTAAGTTGCAAGGAAAGTAGTCCCCTTATTATTCGGAATTCTTCCTTTGTTAGTTCGCCTTCCTCATGGAGTTTTTGAAAAGATTCCAGATAATCCGCCGGACGAAGTTCCGTTTTTGACAAATTGGCACGAAGTAACCGTAATACGAGCCATGATAATATCAACAATATCAATAAGACTGCCAAAACAACACTATTTAGAACAAGTCTTACAATTGGATCTCCCAGCATAACCAGCGCAACGGAAAAAAGGTCGCTCCCCTTCCTGTCCATTCTAGTTTTTCCCTGCCGGAACGTCAACAACGCGCGGTAGAGCGTTTCCAAGAGCATTTGAAAAATGCGCTACAAAGACTCCCACAACATCTACCCCCGCTTGCGTCATTCGTCTGCGGCATTGTCGCGGATGATAATGGATGGACGTTCGCCGGTGTTATTTTCAATGAGTGCCTTGCCGCGCATGATATTGCCTGTAATCACCGCTTTCCTGACCTTTTCTCCGAGCAATATCTTGGGATACGGGTCTTGAAAATCGCAACCATGTACCAAAAGATTACCGCCGAGTGCTTGAATTGCCGGAGTCGAGATTCGTTCTTTTCGCTGCTCGGTTTCTGCGTCTTTGAATCCCCATTGGACAAACGTACAATCCGAAAATCCGACGGTGCCATTGCCGTCTATTACCGCAATTTGACGGCACGGTCCCCAGAACGCACAATTAGAAAAACGTACCGCTCCGCGATTTTGTTCCATTACACGAACCATCGTCGGGTCAGGACCGTGAAACGAAACAAACTCGCCGTTGGTAATCAAGAGACCGAATGGTGCCGATTGATCGACTTGAAGGGCGGTGTAACAATCGTCGGCACCGATACCGAGAAAATTGCCGTTACATACACCGTTTTTCGTTTCGATGAAGCGGTAGCCGATGTTGTAGCCGAACGCAAAGGTATTCAGTACGTATTGCCAATCGGCGCGTCCGAAGACGAATGCTTCGCCGTTTTCCATTTGCCAGCGAAAGAGTTTCGGCTTCATCGACCACCACGGGTTGAAGTGAACGTTTTCGATGCGTCCGATGTCGTAGATCGCATCGACAAAAATACCGAGCCGCAATGGTTGTCCACTGATATTTCGGATCAGGTGCCGCTCATTTTGTGAAGCGTCAATTCCCTTGTACGCATTGAGCAGTTCGCAATCGAGGATCGCCGGATTCTTGCCACGCATCGCCACAGTGTAGGGATATTCAACAGGAATATCATTTTCCTTTTGTTCGGGATAATAGAAGCAGACCCCCTTCAGGGTGCTGTTCGTATTCAGGGTTAGGAACGCCGGGTCATCCGGTTTTCCTGCCCCGCCGTGAACGAGAAACGTTGTTCCATCATCCATCGGCTTGGGCAACCCTCTGTCTCGGATGCCATTGTGTGCGGGAACAGATTCCCAAACACCTTTTAAGGTAACGCCTGGTGGTACGTTCAGTGCGCCGTTCAATCGATAATTTCCACGGGGCGCAAAGACGGTTTGGGTTTCCGAATCAGCCGCCGCGTCCAGTGCCTTCTGAAACGCCGCGGTATCGTCGGTTTGTTTGTCGCCGACAGCCCCGTAGTCCTTGACGTTCAGGAATTGCGACTGAGCAAAGAGCGTTGTTGAAAAAAATAGTGCGACAGCGAAGAGGCAACGAAAGTATTTCGGCATTTGTGGAAGGGGGAAAACGGAACGTTTCAGTGTGGTCATGCCGCACAAAAGCAAGCAATGCCAACGTGTCGTATTGTAGCATTGTGCTTTTGCCTGTTTGTGTCAGGTGGTCTATCCAAAATTTGAATAAGTACTGCCCACCAGATGACAATACAGGCATACGTTAACCTACATTACCCATAACTTTACTCATGACTGATCAAAAAAGCAACCCCTTCCTCGGAGAGACTCTCATTACAGGTGCAGGATATGTTCGATGACGGATACACAGAAGTCATTTTTCAAGACCTGGACAGAAAACTTGCCGTTGGGATTGCCAGAATTTTGAGCAAAGTTTCGCCCCGTATTATGCGGATAGCGGGGTGCTTGCGCACACCGCTCATTACATTTGGTTTAGTTCGCAAGTTTTTACCGTCGTTACTTCCGAAAGTCACCCGGTTTTCCGGTCGGAAGCAATGAGAAAATCTACGTAACATGTATCTCCTCTACGGGGGAGCGTCATGACGTAGGCTTGTAGCCGTTTCTGTACTGGCGTTCCCAAAAGGTCGTCAGCATTGTGCGCTTTTTTGCGCTCGCTTCAGTGACTTGGGGTGAAACGTTACTTGGGTAAATTTGGCGTTTCCTCCTTCTTTCAGGTAGATTTTGCCTCTTGCCGTTCTTGCCATAACAAAGGATTTCAATTTGCGGAGCTTCAACTATGTTTAGAACATTCAAAGGATTGGCGGTTGCTCTTGCACGGGTAGGTTTTTGTATTGAGCGCAAGAGCGGCGGGCATAAGCCCGCCGGTTGCCCTACCAAGAGACTCTCCCGACGCATCACCGGCGGGCTTATGCCCGCCGCTCTTGTGCTCGTGTGCCTCTTCTCGTGCACTGCTCTTGCACAAACACCGATTACCATCACCGAGCAGGACATCTATGATGGTCTCGACATAGGTAATGCATGGCCTCCTACCATACCGGATTATCCGTCTGGTACTTACGAACACAGCACCGGACGAATCGCACTGGACGACACCGGTGGATATATCTATCTCTGGGGTTGGGATGGTCTTATCTTTCGGAATAACACAACCACACTCAACGGAGGGGCGTTTTTTATTGGCAACGGCGAATACGATTTTAGCAGTGAAGTAACTCTCGGCTTCGCTGGCGGATCGCCTCCCATTCCTCAAAGAGGGTTATGGTTTATGGACAATTCGGCGGTCGATGGCGGGGCAATCTTCCTTGATGGTGGGGAACTCACCATCGGGCAGCGTTATTCTGATGCCGACCTTTTTCCTCCTGGCTCTTTGCCCATTCCAACCGCCGCCGAATTCCGAGGTAACAGCGCATCAGGAGACGGCGGAGCCATTTTCAATAATGGAGGAATCTTGACGCTCAATGGTGTCAATTTTTACGATAACACCGCTGGCGGCAGAGGCAGTGCGATTTACAATGCCGGTGGAGTCGTCAACATTAACACCTCAGGATTCGACACTAATGGAGCTAAGGTCATTATGAGCGGAAGTGGACCCGGTGCCATCATTTATAACGATGGCGGAGAAATCAATATCAACGTCGGACAAGGTGGTTTTGATGGCGCATTGAGCATTGCCGGAGGCTTGGGAACAGAATCGATCAGATTCGCTGGTAATTCTTCTTTGAACCTCACAGGTCTTGGGGTCATTGGTTACTTTCCGCCTTATAACGAGTATCCATTGCCCGTTTTTGCTCCCATGTCTGCCGAAGCGGGAGCGAATGTTACGATCAACACAACGGCAGCAGCTTGGTCTCTCTGGGGGGCAAGCCATGATTTGTCCGCTGCGGACACGGTTGATTTTACAGTCGGGGGACCTGGCTGGCCTAACCCTGATTCTTGGTATAGAGTAAGACTTGGATTAGGTACGCAAACCGTACTCAATCTTGGCAGCGGCGGCACGTTCACATTGGGAAGCGGGGCATGGCTGGACAGTCTTGTGTATGGTCCGAGTAGCCCCGGATACGATGGCGTTACAATCATTACGGACACCTTTCACATAGAGGGCAACAATAGCCACGATATAGCGTTGCAGTTTACCGTTGGAATCAATGAGGCAATTTTAACCATTGATGCAAACCACTTTACCGGTAGAAAAATTGGCGGCAATTCCGCTGTCCTTGTGGACTGGTGGGGCGGAGGGGGACTGCCCAACAAAACACTGGTCAATGGAGAAACGTGGATTCTTGCCGATACAGGCACTCCCGGCACAACAGCGAATTCAGCACGCTTTTTCTTTGCCGACTGGGACTATCAGGCTATACACTCGCAACCAGCGTTTACCAACTACGTTCCATGGCGCGGCAGTACCGGTGGCTATTCGGGCATCACGTTGGGGCTTGCCACCAATGCCGATCAATCGCAATTACTCCTCAAAGCAGTCGACTCAACGGCTTATTCCGATGCCCTCTATTGGACGGGCTGGAATACCATTATAGGAGAAAATAGTGTCTGGGCAGTCGATAATACATGGATTCCTTTTACTACACAATATCCTTTGGTGGGTGGACCAGAGCGAATGTTTTATGGCTATTTTTCTAATGATAATTCCAACTGGTTTGGCGAAATCGGCGGTGATGCCACGAGCAGCGGCATTATGGTTCCTTGGTTCTTAAACGGTACAGGAACGGACGGAGATCACGTCATTTTTGCCGACACCATCATCAGCAGCGGTGAGGTAGTGGCAACTATCGATAACAAAGAGGTCATCGTGAGTCATGGCATTTTGGGGGCGGGTCCTATTGTTCGTTCGATGGAAGTAACTGGCACGGATTATGTATTCGACATTACTGCCGGAGGCAACATTTTGACCGCCGTCGGTAAGAGTGGCGTTGGCGGCAATATTGATTTTGGTACGGCAACACTTCTAACGGCTTTCCATGCATCCGGTACGACGATTCAAGCCGCCGGTGCGATCACCTTCAATGCCGGCAGTGGTTTGGAACTTGACACGACAGGAGCGGATGGGGTCAATGCCATTCTAACGCTTGATGCAACGAGCGTTACATTGAATAGCAATATCTATCTAAACTCTTTACTCTCTACGCTTTCGGACGGTTTTGTGCTCGTTGATGTCGGGACGAGTGCAGTGGTGAATCCCGGTATGCTCTACGAACATGACGGTACGGAGTATCAGTTGTACACGGCGGAACGGTCAGACAATCCCAGCGACAAAATGTACGGACTTGCTCTCGTAGGGGACAAATTAGTCCTAGAAGAAATCAGTGCGGCAGGGAATTCCACCGACCTTACATGGAAAGGAACAGCGGCACTGAACGAATGGAATAACACCAGTGCAAACTGGCAGGGAATGGTCAATGACATTCAGGTTAAGACCTTTTTGAATGGCGATACCGTAACATTTGACAATACCGCCGCTAATAAAAATGTTACCGTTGCAAGCGGCGGTGTGAGTGTGGATTCGATGGACGTTACCGGCACGGGTTATACGTTCAATATGACGGTCGGAGCATCTCCCGCCATTGCCGCCACCGGAAACATTAACCTCGGTAGTGCAACGCTGAACATTACCGGTTACACGCCGGGCAATCCGAATCCCTACACCACGTCCGTGAGTCCTCAAACCATTGTCAGTGCAGGAGGAACTTTGACCGGCTTCAATTCCGCTGTTACAGTTGTGAATCAGGCAAGTGTCGATTTTCTCGCTGCTTCGGCATTTCAAGAAGGGAACGCAATCAAGGTTGAAACACGGTTAACGTGGGATTCAACTGACCCGAATCGCAAAGCGCACGGCGATTTTACGATTGCTTCCGATACATTTACGCTCGGTGCAGTGCTTGGAGATAATTCTGCTTCGACCAACAGAAGAAGCGACTGGGACGGCAATTCGTTGACCAAACTCGGTGCCGGTACGCTCTTTTTGAACGGAGCCAACACGTACACTGGCGATACCACCGTTGCTGCCGGTACTTTGGGTGGTAATGGTTCTATTGCCAGTAATCTTGTCATCAATGGCGGTGCAACGTTTTCTCCCGGCAATAGTATCGGTACATTCACCGTCAATAACAAAAATGTTACGTTCAAGACGGGAGCGACGTATCTGTATGAAATTGACAAGACCGCTGTCGGTCAAAAGAGCGACCTTCTCATCGTGAACAACGGCATGGTAACAATCGAACCAAATGCCCAACTCAAGATTGTGTTTCTCGGTGGAACAGGTGCAGATGATGATGAATTCCAAGTGATCCGAGCATCGTCATTTGCTGACGCAACGCTCTTTACGCTTGTGGACACTTGGGCAACAAGTTTCAGTCAGGAAATTCGTTCTACCGGTTACTGGATTAGTTGGATAGGAAAAACACCGAATTTTGTCGATGCTGTCAAGGGTTACGGCACGCCGAATGCGATCAATGCCGCCGCGGGAATGGACGGAATTTTCGACATTGATCGTACAGGGGACGTTGCCGAGTTGTACGACGCGCTGGCAGGCATGGACGCAAGCAAGCCGAAAGACTTGGCGGATGCCTTTGCCCAGTTACACGGTGAAGTTTTTGCATCGAATAAGGAAGCCGCCGCACAACTGCAACGCCGATTCCTGCGGCAGTTACCCAGCGCACAAAATCGACTATTGTGCGATGGGTTGTGCATCGGCGAATGGCACCGCTGGGCAACCTTCACCGGAGAATATCTGGGACGTAAAAAGATCGGTGCATACAGTGGTTACGATTTGCGAACGGCAGGCGTTGCGGTCGGCGTGGATCGCCATATTACCACAAACATGATATTCGGCGGGGCATTCGGCTACGATAATGCGTTCCAAGATTTCCGCACGATTCGTTCACACAATCAAATGGATGTATTCCGCTCGGCATTGTACGGCGGATGGTGGAATGGAAATACGTTCGTCGACGGCTATGTCGGTTATACGAAAAACTGGCACAAAACTCGCCGGGACGTTAACATTGGTGCGTTCAACGCCAGCGCCCGGAGTAAGTACGACGATGATATGTTCTCTACTGGTTTTGAAATCGGTCGTGAGTACGGTTCCCTGACACCAAGTTTTGGACTGCATTATGTTCATCTGTCTGCTCCGAGCGTAACGGAAACCGGCGGCGGTGATGCGAGCCTGCACGTTTATGGTAGCAACTATCAATCGTTGCGTATGCCGGTGGGAGCGAAATGGAGCCGCAACATAGTGGACAATGCCGGTCCTGATATTGATATGGTGTGGACACCGGAAGTGAGGGCGTTTTACGTTCGGGAATTAGCGGACGATTCGGCGAGGGTTCGGACTTCGTTTGACGGTGTTCGTGAGGTCAGTTTTGGAGCCGAGAGTGGCAAGTGGGGGCAGGACAGTTGCCGCTTGGGTGCAGGATTGGAAATGCGGTTGACTAGCCGTTTGAATGTCGTGAATGTCCGTATCGATTATGATTACGAAGTCTATAACCACACTGCCGCCGACATGTTTGCTACTACGCTGGGCGTGAGTTGGTAAAGTGTCTGCCTTGTATTCGAATGATGTCCCAAAGGCAATTTGAAAAGCAAAACAAAACACTATGTCCAGCCGATGGTGGTCATGGATGAGCAGCCGGTGCAACTTCTCAAGGAAACGCGAGTGCCGATTCCGGCGACACGACATCATGCGAGGCGAGTGGATTACGAATATCGTCCTTTGCGTTGTTGTTGAACGATGGAGGGAGATTCCATGTCGTCGAGTTCTTTCATCAGGTTCGTTTTGCGGCGATGTGTTGTACGAATTTCTTCCATGACTTTTTGCCAGTCGTTGCCGCGTCCCGCCTTTACCAAGGCTTTCTTGGCTTTGCGGAGTGTCTTGACCGCCATCGAATACTGACGAGAAACCTCCATTTCGTGTTCCGCTTGGTTACGATAAATCCGAAACGCTCGATCCGGATGCGATTCGGCAATCGCGTCGGCAACCTGTTCGTGGTTGATGTCACGACGTTGAGGCGTCTTGGTCTTCTGATGTTCGTCGTACCATTTGACAACATCGTCTGGTTGACGTTCGTCGATTGCCCATTCGCAAAGAACATCGAAGAGCGGTCCCGGTCTCTTGGTATCTGACTGAAAAGAGAAAAAGGGAATCGGCCATCGTTCCAGTTCACTCGGCGTCGGCTTTTCGCTTTTGAACGATTTTTTGACCGCCGCCGGAAACTCGCCGCTTTGCAAGAATTCCTGTACCGATTTTCGCACAGCCGATTCCACCCCCTTGATCTTTTTCACTGTGAGCAAAAACTGCTTGAGTTTTTCACGCCAAGGTTGTTCGAAAAACTCCGCCGCTTGGATCGACGCCAAGGTCGGCCAATCCTTGCGATTCTCTGCAATCTTTTTGAGTTGGTCCGGCCAAGGATCACGGTAATATCCTCGGCGTTCCTTCTCGGTCATGGCTTCCGCTTGACGTCGTTCGAGGGCGATCTTTTCCGCTTCGTCGAGATGGTCAAATGCAATCAGGCGATCAACTAACATTTTGAATTCATTCGCTTGAGGAGCCTCTTTTCGTAACAGATCGGTTGCTTCTTTCTGCCGATTGGCCTTGTCAAGCGTTTCAACAATTGTCCGCAACCGCCAACGATGTTTTTCGG
>Ga0123353_10007613_pt1 | contig 14674 bp, 9 predicted proteins | sample TergutLab28metaG_3_FD_92763 | JGI IMG/M metagenome (GOLD analysis project Ga0123353, IMG submission 92763) | Labiotermes labralis P3 segment gut microbial communities from Petit-Saut dam, French Guiana - Lab288 P3 | ecosystem: Host-associated > Arthropoda: Insects > Digestive system > Gut ... | reverse complement strand
TAAATAAAAACCCCCCCCCCCCCCCGTTTGCCTATATTGACAGGCTGTGAAGGCATTGTTTGCGAAAGTTTCGACATTTTTTGGCTCCTTTTTTGTTAGGAATGTGATTGACCGCTCCTATTTTACCATTGCGGAAGCGGATTGCAAGGGAGAAAGGAGAAAAATGGGGAAAAACCTAATTCTCGCCTCATTTTAGTGCCGGAGTCCCGGCAAAATGGTTATGTGGTATAATGGGGGCAGACTTAACGATGGGAGCAGAGCAATGCCTGAGAAACCGTTGACTTATGAGGGAATCCTTGAATTGTTTCGGAAAGCCGACCGCCGGATAAAGAAAACCGAACGGCAAATGAAGGAAACTAGCAGACAAGTGAAAGAAACCGGCCGACAAATGAAGGAAAACGACCAGTGGGTCAAGGAAACCAGGCAGACACTAGCGGAAACCGCGCGACTGCAAATGAAGGAACACGACCAGTGGGTCAAGGAAATCAGGCAGACACTAGCGGAAACCGCGCAACTGCAAAAAGAAACCGAATGGTGGGCGAAAGAAGCACACAGAAAGGTATCCGCTCTCGGTTCGCGCATCGGCGAAATCGTCGAGAATATGGTGGCTGGAAACATTGTCGAAAAGTTTCAAGCATTCGATTATGAGATTATACAATGTGCGCCGAGGGTCAAATACGAGTACAAAAAATTAGGCATGCGCGGTGAAATTGATCTGTTTTTGGAGGATGGAGACGTTGCTATTCTCGTTGAAGTTAAAACGACATTGGAAACAACGGATGTCCGCAAGCATATAAAGCAATTGGAAGAATATCGGCGTTGTGCCGATGCAAGAGGGGATAAAAGACGTTTTGTCGGAGCGGTTGCTGGCGCGGTTGTCGAGGGGGAGGCGATGGAATTCGCCCATGAAAATGGAATGTACGTGATCGTTCAGTCAGGCGAAGCGGTGGAAATTGTGCAAACGCCAGAAGGATTCAAGGCAAGGGAATGGTAGTCCCGTGATGACCGGTCTTGAAAATTTCGCTATGTTGTGTAACATATCAAACAATGAAAACAACAGACAATAGACAACGGCTTACACCACTTGAAAGCGTGCATCTTGCCGACTACCCGAAGGCGGACGAACATTTGATCGACGAAAAGGTATCGAGCGAAATCAAGTTGATGCGGGAAATCGTCTCGCTGGGGCGCGCCGCCAGATCGAATGGACAGTTAAAGGTGCGGCAGCCGCTCGAAGGGATGAAGGTGATGTTCTCCAACGCCGAGGTCGCTGGCTTTTTTTGGGGTTCGGATGTCATCGACAATGTTCGGGTCATTCAGGACGAGTTGAATATCAAAGGAATGAAGGTACTCGAAGACAAGAAGGAATTCGATGAGTACGTTTCCTTTACGTTGTTGCCGGACTTCAAGAAGTTGGGTCCGAAATTGGGTAAAAAGTTGCCGGAGGTCAAAAAGTATCTTGCCGAAGCAGATGGTGCGGCAATGCTTGCCGAGTTGGACAAGAACCAGAAGGTCGTTATCAAATTGTCCGACGACGATGTGGAACTGACGAACGAAGAGATACAGGTTCGTCTGACGGCAAAGGAAGGTTGGACGGCAGCGCAGGGACCGAACTGTGTGGTTGTGCTCTCCACCGAACTGACGGAGGAACTCTTGGCAGAAGGACGAGCGAGAGAGGTTGTCCGATTGATTCAGGATCGCCGGAAAGAGTTGAAAATGAACTACACGGACAGGATTTTGGTAGGCATTCAAACGCCGTCCCGCACGATTGGCGAGACGTTGCACAAGCATATTGAGTATATCAAAGGGGAGACACTGGCGATTGATTTGAAGAAGGGCTCGGTACCGAACGCGGAGGCGTTTTCGCATTCGATTGACGGGGAAGAGTTGACGCTTGCTGTTGCGGTGGCAGAGTTGCAATCGTAAGCCGCCATCGTAGGATTGCGGATAAAGCCTATTTCCCCTCCGGTGGAGGGGCAGGGATGGTTTCCGAACAAGTTTACTGACGTTGCCCTATTTCCGAATCACGGTAAAATGGTGCCATGACATTCGCATCCCGCACCGCAACGGTTTCCCGGAACACCCAGGAGACGCAAATCTCGTTGTCGCTTAACCTCGATGGCACCGGTCAGTCGGAAATCGCCACCGGCTTGGGCTTCTTCGATCACATGCTCGCGCTTTTTGCCGCCCATTCGTTGATCGATCTGACGCTCCACTGCACCGGCGATCTGCACGTGGATGGACACCATACCGTCGAAGATACCGGTATTGCCCTCGGTCAAGCGTTTGCAGAGGCACTCGGCGACAAGACCGGTCTGCGGCGGTACGGACATTTCACCCTACCGATGGATGAGTCGCTCGCAACCGTTGCCATCGATTTTTCGGGGCGTGTTTGTCTCGTTTACAATGTTGAGTTCCAATCGGCACAGGTCGGGCAGTTCGACACGGAACTCGTACACGAATTCTGGCAGGGGTTCGCCAATGGGGCGAAGTGTACGTTGCACTTGATGTTGCACTATGGTACGAACGGACATCACATTGCGGAGGCATTGTTCAAAGCCGCCGCTCGGGCTCTTCGGGAGGCGGTCGAAATTGATCCGCGTCAGCAAAGCATCCCGAGTACGAAGGGGATGCTGTGATGAGACGGAGAACGTTACCGGCGAGCCGCGAACGTCTGATCGCACAAAAAAGCCGAAAGGGAACTTGACGAAACATCGTCACTATCGTAGAATCAATGGTATCGAAGTTATTACCCCTACAAGAAAGAAAACGCAAATGTCAACGCACACGGTAACAACGTCAAAAGGTTGGTTTGAACGCCTGGGCAATTCGTTCGGCGGGATCATCTTTGGTGTCATTCTCTTCATTGCCGGTACGATTCTCCTATGGTGGAACGAAGGCAATTTCGTGAAAACCCAAACCGCCCTGAACGAAGCACAGGGAGTTGTTACCGAGTTAGGGGACATCAACACGCTGAATACGGCGAGCAACGGACAACTCGTCCATGCCACTGGTCAGGCAGTAACGGATGACATGCTTGCAGACCCTGTCTTTGGTATCTCCACGAACGCTATCAGTCTTGAACGTGCCGTGGAGTATTACCAATGGGTGGAAGACTCGAAAAGGGAAACGAGGCAAAAGTTAGGCGGCGGCGAAGAAACCGTTACCACGTACACTTACAAAACGGACTGGGCGAGAAGTCCGGTCGATTCCTCTTGGTTCAATTCTCCCGACGCACGCACAGAGCATAAAAACACTGTCCTTGCCACCTTTGAAGATTTCAAGACGCAAGCGGTAAATGTTCAATTCGGGGCTTATCGGCTTCCGAAATTTCTCATTGATTCCATTAGCGGTTCCGAATCGTACACCGTTGAACTTTCTGAGGACGTGATTGAAAAACTGAACCTGCAAATTATACCTTCTGATTTCCTGACTGCATCACTTCCCGGGCATGAGGTTTTAATGCCACCTTCGTCGGAAGCACCGGCACAAGGCTTACTTTTGATAGAAGAAGAGAATGGAAGTGAGGAAGGTGTGACCACTCCATCAGCACAAAGCTTACTGCTGTTTGACGAAGAAGACGGTGAAAAAACCGTTGCGCCCGTAACGCCGACCGTTGCACCGCCGTCATTGCCCCAATGGGTCCACGTGAGTGGCAGTACAGTCTATTTGGGACAGTCCCCGGCACAGCCGACCGTTGGAAATGTTCGTGTTACGTTTAAATACACGAAACCCGTCAATGAAGTCAGCATTATTGCCAAACTGAACGGCAACACATTTGAAACTTTCATCGCCGCCAACGGCAAGCCGGTCAGTATGCTGTCGATGGGAACGCACAGTGCGGAGAACATGTTTGCGTCTGCCCATGCCGCCAACACTTTCATGATGTGGATTTTGCGTATCGTGGGAGTGATCCTTGTGATTTTTAGTCTGCGGATGATCGTCGCCCCATTGGAAGTGCTTGCCAGTGTGGTTCCCTTCTTGGGCAAACTTGTCGGAATTGGTGTGGGACTTGTCTGTATGTTGCTCGGAGCGGCTTGGTCGCTGTTGATTATTGCACTGGCGTGGCTGTTTTACCGTCCGTTGATTGCAATCCTCATCTTGGCGGTAGTGGGGGGGCTTATTGCGTTTCTCTTTACCAAACTACGGTCGGACAAGACGGGCGCAAAGGTTTAGGGAAGGTTTTCTGTCCGGGGACTACGTCCCGTCTCCGGCTCTTTTTTGAGCAATCTTTCGATTGTACCTTCGTCATTCCGGGGTATAATCATTGCCATGCAACCGAACCTTTTTTCCGACGAACCGGAGTCGCCGAAGTTACTGCCGTGGGAGATCGATGACCTCAAAAATCGGAAAATTGCAAAAGTTGTCTTTCCGGCAGGCTTGCGCCATGCCGCTCTGGATTATCTTGTACCCAACCATCTCGCCGCTCAAATCGAACCCGGAATGCGAGTGCTCGTGCCGCTCGGAAAGAGCAATCGACCGCAAATCGGCTACTGTATTGACATTCAACCGTGGGGTGTTGTCGATCCGTGCGTCAAACTCAAGCCGGTGCAGTCTCTGCTCGACGAACGCCGATTGCTCGACGACAAAATGCTCGAACTCACCCGATGGATTGCACAGTATTATCTTTGTCCCATCGGACAAGTTTTAGAGGCAATCCTTCCCGCCGGAGTGCGGTCGCATGCCGGGACACGATTGACGACCGTGCTTTACATCGACGGCAGACGGCAGACGGCAGACGGCAGCAAAGAAGAGACGGCGGCAGATAGTATCCTTACGAAAAAGCAACTCTATATTTTGGACACACTTCGGCAAAGTGCTGAACCGCTGTCAATGAAGGAGTTGCAACGCGCCGCCAAGTGTTCTGCCGTGCCGATTAACACGCTTAAACAACTTGGCATCATTCGTGTTAAAACAATCCGGCTACAGACAGACAGCAGACGGCAGACGGCAGACGGTAGCAGAGGGGCGGTGCCAACCTATCAACTCAACGCAGATCAACGCCGAGTGTTGTCCGAGATTGTCGAAAGCATTGCGCAACATCGGCACGCGGTGTTTTTGCTTCACGGCGTTACCGGCAGCGGTAAGACCGAAGTTTATATTCAGGCGATTCAGGCGGTCGTTAAACGCAAGAAGCAGGCAATCGTTCTGGTGCCGGAAATCAGCCTCACGCCGCAGACGGTCGGACGCTTTCAGAGTCGATTTCCCGGCGTTGCGGTGCTCCACTCGCACCTGACCGATGCAGAGCGACATCGGCAGTGGTCGAGCATCGCGGCGGGAGAAGTGCAAGTCGTCGTCGGTGCCCGAAGTGCGATTTTTGCACCACTGCCCCGCCTCGGGCTCATTGTGATTGATGAAGAACACGAAAACTCCTTCAAGCAGGATTGCACGCCGCGATACCATGCCCGGGAAGTGGCACGCAAGCGGGCGGAAATCGCAAACATTCCGCTCATCCTCGGTTCGGCAACACCGGCATTGGAAAGTTGGCACGGGGCGCAAAAGGTAGGCAACCGACCGCCGGGCGGTTGGTCGGCGGTAGCCGACTGGCGCGCCGATACGTGTTCCGATTGCCAGTCGGCTGTCGCCGACGTTGCCGCCCGGCGGTCGGCAACCTACCAAGAGTTTCGACTACTCTCCATGCCGCACCGCGTCAACAATCTCCGATTGCCCAACGTCGAAATCGTTGACCTCCGTGAAGAAGTTCGGCTCCAAATGACGCGGGGTGCCATTCATCGGCAACTTCATCAAGCGATTCAAGCAACGCTCGCGGCAAAGGGACAGATCATTCTGCTCCTCAATCGCCGGGGGTTTTCGACGCAGATACAGTGTCCTGCCTGCGGTGAGCCCGTGAAGTGTCCAAATTGCGACGTTTCGCTCACGCACCACAAAACGGTAGAAATTGCCCTGTGCCATTACTGTGATTATCAGATTCCTGTGCCGAATGAGTGTCCGAAGTGCAGGTTTTCTAGCATCCGCTACACAGGGTTTGGAACGCAGAAATTAGAGGCGGAAATCAAGTGGCGATTTCCGAACGCTTCGGTTCTGCGAATGGATACCGACACCATGCAGGGACCCGGGGCGCACGAACGGGCTCTGTCGCAGTTCCGAAGTGGAAGCGTCCAGATATTGCTGGGCACCCAGATGATTGCCAAGGGACTCGACTTTCCGAATGTTACGCTTGTGGGTGTCATCAATGCAGACACGGCATTGCATTTGCCCGATTTTCGTGCATCGGAACGGACATTCCATTTGATCACGCAGGTGGCGGGTCGCACCGGTCGCGGCGAGCGGGGCGGTCGGGTGATTATCCAGACGTTCAGTCCCGACCATCCGGCAATACAGGCAGCGGCAAAGCATGATTACAACAAATTCGTACAAGAAGAATTGCCTGTTCGACAAGCGTTGGGTTATCCGCCGTACAGTCGGATGGTTAGGATTGTGGTACGCGGCGAACATGAGGCGAATACGTTAGCATTTGCAGAAATGTTTGCGGAGAAACTACAAAGAGCGGGGGGCATAAGCCCCCCGGTTGGGAGCAAGTTCACCATTTTAGGACCCGCCCCGTGTCCTTTTGCGAAGTTACGGAGTAACTATCGCTTTCACATTCATTTACGTTCGGCATTGGGAGATGCTTTGCGGGAGATCGTCCGCTCGGTATCACTTGCCTTGAAAACGCCACCGGAAATCCAATGGATCATCGATGTTGATCCGGTGGATATGCTGTGATACAATGAAAATATGTCTGCGTTTGAAAATCAACAGTCACACACCAAAAAATGAAAATACTCAATGGCAAAATCATCGCCGAAGAAATCCGCCGTGAAATTGCGGCGGAAGTCGCGGCATTGAAAGCCGAACGGGGAATCGTTCCCTGTCTCGCCGCACTGCTCGTTGGAAATGATCCGGCAAGTCAAATCTATGTCAGCAACAAGGAAAAAGCGTGCCAACAAGTCGGCATCGAAAGCCGGATACTCCGTCTGCCCGACGCAACGACCACCCCGGAACTGCTCCGAAACATTGCCGAATTCAATGCAGACCCTTCGGTGCACGGCATTTTGGTGCAACTGCCGCTTCCCAAAAGTTGCGACGAGCAGCAAATCCTCGATGCGATTGACCCCAGCAAAGATGTCGATGCGTTTCACCCTGAAAACGTCGGCTTGCTGTCGCAAGGTCGTCCCCGGTTTTTGCCCTGCACTCCGCACGGGGTACAGCAACTTCTCGTGCGGAGCGGCATTCAAACAACAGGACAGCACGTCGTCATCGTTGGGCGCAGCGACATTGTCGGTAAGCCGATGGCACTCATGATGGTGCAAAAAAGTGCCGGTGCCGACGCGACGGTAACGGTCGTGCACAGTCGCACGAAAAATCTTCCCGAGTTGACCCGGCAGGCAGACATTTTGATCGTGGCGATCGGCAAAGCCAAGTTTGTTACCGGCGCGATGGTCAAACCGGGATCAGCCATCGTCGATGTTGGCATCAATCGCTTGCCGGATGGCAAGATTTGCGGCGACGTGGACTTCGACACAGTGAAAGAGGTTGCCGGTGCCATCAGTCCAGTGCCGGGCGGGGTCGGTCCGCTGACGATTACGATGTTACTACAAAACACGGTTGCCGCCGTGCCGAGAGAAGTCTTTTGACTCCCGTATTTTGTACCCGGTACGGACAAAACGAGTCAAGATACGCAAAGAGCGGCGTGGCGTTAGCACGTTAGGAATGCTCCCCTCGAGCGAAAACTGTCACTCGAAACTGCCCCAACGGCAAAGGTAGGATTGACGGGCGAGTAGGTTGTGGGAGTTTTTTGCAACACAAAAACCGCCCCAGCGGGGCACGATACCCTAGCCCAGGGCAAGCGGTACTCCGCGCCGCCCTGGGTTATAATGTGGCAATACAAGTAGCCGCCCTGAAAGGGCAAGAGAATGACGCAATCACTCACTCGACTCATCGTTCACGCCATTTTCAGCACGAACAATCGCGAACCCATGTTACTGGCGGAAGTCCGCCCAGAATTGTATGCGTACATCGGTGGCATTTTGAAATCATTGGGTTGTGTGCCGCTCTCCATCAGCGGGACGAACGACCACGTTCACTTGCTTTTCATTCTATCGAAAACAATCCCATTGGCAAAGGTGTTCGAGGAAGTCAAAGGGACATCATCACAATGGATCAAAACGCAACCCGGTGTCTCGAAAACGTTTGCTTGGCAAGGCGGATACGGAGCGTTTTCGGTCAGCGAATCGCAACGTGAAAAGGTGAGCGAGTATATCGCTCGGCAAGAAGAGCATCATCGCAAACTGACGTTCAAAGAGGAGTTGCTGACGTTGTTCCAAAAGCATCACATCGAGTATGACGAAAAATACTTGTGGACGTAATCTTTTCTCTTGCCCTTACCGGGCAGGCTCGTCCTGCAAGGTTTTCTGCGAAAGGCTTTTAACGTTTTGACTTTATAGCGTTCTTCCTCCTTTCTACGGAATTCTTGGCGCAACATTCTGTCCTCTCTTTTGGTCAATGGTGTTGCTCTCCTGGGGCAAAGGTATCGACACAACTTGTTTTCGCCCTGAAACGAAATCGCATTCCGTTAGGAATGCAACGCTCGGTAGAACAAGCATTCCCCCCGCGCATTTTGCATTCCGTAGGAATGCGTCCCGACCTACCGAGAGGGGCATTCCTAACGGAATGCCGACAATAGAGAGGCAACATGTTTCTACCGAGGGAAGCATTCCTATGGAATGCAACGCTCGCAATCATGATCTCTCAAAAAGGACACTATACTGTAACCGGTCAGACAATGCCCTTTTTGGAATAACCACGGAGAACACGGAGGTTTCACGGAGGGCACGGAGTTCCATTGAGAATCTCCGTGTCCTCTGTGCCTCCGTGTGAAACCATAATGTTAGGAGTGATGGGCGAGCGGTCTCTACGCAAGTTTTACGGTATCTGTTGACACTGTTGACGATTACAAAATATAATCCATCGCATACATGACTGCCGATAGATTCAATGCGTTCTCTCTTGCAATTTGACCAAGAGTGTTTCTCAGTTCCTGCTCATTTCGTGCAGATAGAATCCTCTGAACGCTACTTTGGGGAACGCCGCTGGGAAGCATGGAGGCAATGGACTTGATTGCCAACGCCTTACGTTGTTCAAAATTTGCGTTCAACATCGAATTGATGAGCGGAATGGCTTCGGGCGGCAATTTATTACCGATTTGACTGACTATTTCCTCCTTCAAGGCAGTTTTCCCTTGATCGACAATAATGTCGAAGAACTGCTGAGCCGGTGGCAATGGAATTGGCGAATTCGGATACGTTGCCTGTTGTCCAGTTGCGAGTCCTACTCCCGAATTGATCACGGTATTGATTGCGGAACCGATGATTTCTTGCTTGCTGCCACCCATGGCAGCCGTACCCAATGCCGAACCCACCGTCGCACCAATCGCACCACCCACTGGACCGCCAAAGACTGTTCCAATTGCTGTTCCGGCGATTGGAAGAGCCTTACCCAAAAAACCCTTGAAACCACCACTGGAACGACTCGGAGGTCTCTGTTGTTGTGCCTGAATGTTTCGAATAGTCTGCTGATTGCTCTGAATAATTCCATTGCCGACATCATAGATACTTCGGCTCACATTCGCAAAACCTGTTTGCATGTTTCTGTTTGTCAATGCAAAATTCCGATTCGTTTCATTTCGAAACGCCTGAAGCGAGCTATGCATATTGCGCACATCACCACCGACCTTCCGAACTTCATTTGCGACCCCATTGATAGCATGCAATGTTTGTTTTTGACCGTAAAGGATGGCACCCATCTTTTCGAGATTCTGGTCGGCACGGGCAATAAGTTGGTCCCCTTGCCAAATTAAGACCTCTTGCCCATCAACAATTTTTTTGCTCACTTCGAGATTTTCCACCGCCACCTTGAATTGCTCTACTTGTAGATTATAACTTCGCTCATTTTGGTCGATCATCACATTGAGTCGGCTGACGATTTGCACAGTGGAGTTCGCCACTTCATTAGCCACGTTATCCACTTTATTTCCCAACTCGACGAGATGCCTACCTGTTTCGATAAAACCGTCAACTAGGGTTTTCTGGACTTCGTCTAGGTTCCGGTCCATTCTTTCAAGCCACAAATTCGATCTTTGGATTTCTGCATTAATGTTTTCAAGATTCACATTGACCTTTTGCAATTCCTGATAAACGAGAACAAGGTCATTGTGAAGAACATCCATTTTTCCACGAAGCATCTCGAAACCAGCATCCATTCTGATTCCGAGCCTCGTAAACTCTTCTCGCAAGACTCTCCGCGTCTCTGCCGCCTCGTCACGAATTGTTCTGACTAGTTCCCGGTGATTGTTGATCAAGGTTTGCTGGATGGAGTCCAACTTCGCCATCAATTCCTGATGCCTTTCCTCCAATCGAAATCTGCCAATTGCGTCATAAGCCCGCCAGGGTTCAAGGGCTTTTCTGTAACGGTGAATACGGGTAGCAAGCAAAAATGCTTCCGCGTTCTCAATGATTGGTGCTGTTTTATCAGGGTAAACTTTGTTTAAGTCCGTACACAAATCCTCCCACATACCGAAGAGTACATTAGCACGTTGTTGTCTTAATTCATTCGTCGTGTACTTCGCATCGAATTCTTTTTTTTCCCTGGCAACTGCAATATTCTCGGCAAGTTTCATGATGACTTCAATCTGTGGCGCATCGGGAAACATGCCAATAAAATCATCGTAAGTGTCCTCGTCATCACAGAGCATGGCGAACTGTGCCATCAGGGTCTGCAAATGCAACTTGGCGGCAAGACCTTGGTGTGTATCGGGATAGCGACGCAAAAAATCGAGCCAGGCGGCAGCGCGATTTTGCTCCCTGTAGAGATTGAAAACCTCTTGTAACGCCATTTGCGACTGGAATTTTTGCGGATATTTTGCCAGAAAGGCGTTATAGCCCTCAATCGTCGGATTCTGTGTCAGTAGGAAATACCGTGTTAGGAATGCCAACTTTGCCGTTTCCGTATTAGGATAGCGTTCAATCAATTGATCAAGCATACGGGCATCCGTACGGTCAGACAAGTCGTTCCAAGCCCTTTCGGCAGCCTGCTCCACCGCACTTTGAGCCAATGCCGAATCCGCAATGAAGACGACAAAAAGGAAAAACGAAATTGAAAAAATGGATTTACGTTGCATAGTTTTGTGAAATGGTCAATGGTTAATGGTTAATATCGTCAACCAATACGGAAATAAGTGAGTAGGAGCGAATGCGATATTCAGGGGGAAGAAGGCTTTACGCCGAATGTCCATCTGTGCAAAGACCAAATTTGCCAACGGTGTTCGTTCCTCTTCCACCTGCTTGTAACGATTGACTTCCCGTCAGGAGAAATGTGAAGCAAGGTATGGTAGTCATTTTCTTTATCGTTCAGACCGAGTGTTATTATTAACCTACCTGTTTTTACGTCAATTATATTGCATCCTGGTCTATTCGATCCTGAAAAAACAGCGAAGTCTCCACCCGGAACAATTGCAAATTTGTCAACGCCGGAACTAGATCTAATATCAACCAAATTCCCCGTGTTGATATCAATAAAACAGAAACCGTGGACATCATTTAAGGCAAGAATGGAGTTGCCGGAGGTAAATGCCATGCTGAATGCTGCCCAATAGTTGTCGCCGGGGTATTTGACTGTGTGGAACGGCCTTTGACCGCCAATTTCCCAGAGTTGTACCTCACCATCACTTGCAACTGCGAGTATTTTGCTATCGGATGAAAAGGCTACAGCGGGAATAGATTTCTGTGCGGATATTTTTTGTATTTCTGTTCCAGAATCCGTGTTCCAGATGACGACAGTATTCGCCCTACTATCCTCCGAGATGCGTGTTACTATCATTTTTTCATCATGGGAAAAAGCCATCACGTGGGGTACGCTTTCCATAGTCAAAACTTTTTCCTGTCCGTTCGAAACGTCATACAGAAAGATGTCTTTGGACGATACAGACCATCTGACTGCAAAATATCTATCCCTGGGTGACCACGAAGAATGAGTGGATAGCTCCTCCACCCCGCTTTTCTCAAATTTCGTTTTTAATTGCCGCTTACTGTTATCCCATACGACGTACTGGTATCGGCGGCGTTGTTCTTCGTCGCCATCGTTTATACGTTCATAGAGAACGGCATATGTTCCGTTAGGCGTAAAACTTATGCTTTGATATTCTCGAGATGATCCTAACGTTGGCATGATTTCATAAATGTCTTCACCTGCACCTACATCCCGAATAGACGTTAGTAAGTATCTACGACCAACGGATCTATCTATCCATTCATTATAAGCAATAAGAATTTTTCCTGTTGCCGGAATGCAAGAATCCACCATCAGCACGTCTTTATCCCACAATACTTCTTCCCGGACATTCTCAAAAACCTTTGCCCTTTCAGCAAAATCAGCTTCTTCCCTTATTTTTTCTAGAAGTTTTTCCAGCGTTTCTTTCCGTTCTCTCTGAAAGAATCTCGGCAGATATTGTCTGGTTTCTTCGTCGTCGCCGTATCTGTCCCGCGCCCTATAGTAAGTGATCTCCCGAAGCGCAATGAAATCTTCTGCTTTGTCGAGAATATCATCCCTTTCTCTTTTGTCTTCAAGAGTTGCTGCTCTTTCAAGAATAGCGATCATTGCCTGGTAGTAAAGAACATCCAATTGGTCGAGTAAATTCACTGTATGATCGAGATTTTTCTTGAATGTTTCGGGATCGGCATCAAAAGCATCTTCCAATCTTCCTTCAATCCGATTGGCTGTCAGATGATTCTCTTGTGCCAGAGTCCGCCATGTCCTCGGTATCATCCCCTTGGCATTACGTAAAAACCCCCACTTTGTGTTCGCTAATTCCGTGAGCGTTTTGACTTCGATTTCTCCGCGTCGCCTTATTTCGCCCGCACGAACATCCACTGGATTTGGTCGGTCTTCGTTTCGCGTATAAATGAAACGGAGTTCCCACGTGTCCGTCCCTGGTGGTTCTTTCCACTCAAATTCGCCGTCAGAAGAATCCCAGCCTTTGCCCACGCCGTAGGTGATCCCTTCAAAACCAGGAACTGCCTGCCATTCGGAATGTCTGGTGCGGTATTCCAATTTCAGCCAACCGCCTTCAGGAAAGCCCTGTGTCGTCCACCTAACTGTAATCGGCGCACCGCCAAGTGCTATACCCGGTGTCGGTGCCGTTTGGGTAATAATCAGACCATTGAAATTCCACGACGGGCGGGAAATGCTGTAAATGAATATTACGCCTTGGATTCCGACCGTTCCGTCGGTGGCGCGTATTCTCAAAGTGTTGTTTTTTTCCCTTGCTGAACTCATCGACAATTTTTCGAGGAAATTACTAATACCAGCGAATTCGACGATGAGGTTCCTGCCCGATTCGTCTCTCGATTGACTATTCCAGCGAACAGCCGCTTTGCCTTTCACATCAGCATTTGAGACACACCGAATTTCCGCCACGACTGTTTTTACGCCTTCGGGTTTTACGCCTTCGGGCAGGTCGAACGAAAATACAATGGAATCGTCCTCGGCAAGTTTCCAGAACTGTCTCCCTGTCATTTCATCTGTTTCGATGCCACCGCCGTCAAGGTCGGCATCGACGGCACCTTCAGGCGATACAGCCATGCCGTTTTGTAGCGAGATCGTCAGCATGCGTGTATACGTTAACTCGGAATCGTTGCCCTCGGCGGCAAAAGTAGCGAAAGCACTAGCAAAAAAAGCCGCTACAAACAACATCTTAAAACTGCTATTTTTCATCGTAGAAAGCAAGAAACGATTAACACTAACAGGTGCTGTGAGCGGTCATTCTACACAATTTGTTCCCCGACACAATACCTGCCGACAGATTTTCCGAAAAAAAATGTGGAAAAAATTTTCTTGCACATTTTCGCCGCCAACGGCGGCGCACAAGGTAGCCGGGGGTGAAGGTGTATTCACCGAACCCCCGGAAACGGAATACCCCATCCCTCTGCACCCCAGCGGGGTGCCACAACAGTGCGTGTTGTGCGCCACCGTTGGCGGCGATTGTTTTGAATGTGCTTGTCCGGGGGTTCCGCTCCGCTGTACCCCCGGCTACCTTGTGTGCCGCCGTTGGCGACAGGCGACATATTAACCCACCGAAACGACAAGCGAACGCCGAAAACTTGGCAATCTGAGTGCTTGACCCGCCGGTCTTTCCGTCCAACGGTTTTCCCACGGATCATAGAACCGAACCCGCTTGCCCTCGGTGTCAAGACCAATGGAAAGATCCGCCAACACTTCGGGTTCCTTTTCTTCTTCGAGTTCGGTCTTCCATGTATTCTGTTTGTCGCGGCACCAGACCATCGTTTTCGTCTTGCCCTTGAGACCGTACAGGTACAACCGGTCATGTTCGAGTTCGAACGGTTGAAAATTCTCGGCGGGCGGATCCAGCCCCGCAACGGCGGCATCGAAGCGTCCGAACTGGAACCATACATTGTTCGCTGCCACATAATGATCCCAGTGCCAAATATGTCCGGGACCGGCGGCACCAGTGAAAAACGGAGCAAAAAGCACATCATGCAAAATCGTGCCGGCTCTGTCCTTGCGGTAAAGCAGGAAGGGTCCCGCGTGTCCCGGTTCGACAGCCCCCCCTTCGGCAAGAAGCACCGGCTTCTGGATATTGTACGAAAGGAGTTCCTTG
>Ga0123353_10007611_pt1 | contig 14676 bp, 7 predicted proteins | sample TergutLab28metaG_3_FD_92763 | JGI IMG/M metagenome (GOLD analysis project Ga0123353, IMG submission 92763) | Labiotermes labralis P3 segment gut microbial communities from Petit-Saut dam, French Guiana - Lab288 P3 | ecosystem: Host-associated > Arthropoda: Insects > Digestive system > Gut ... | reverse complement strand
ATCCTCAATAATATCGGGGTGTGGCGCAGTTGGTAGCGTGCGTGCTTTGGGAGCATGAGGCCGAGAGTTCGAGTCTCTCCACTCCGACCACGAGAATGTCAAGCTAACAAGACAAAATTTGTTGTCAGTGCTTGGCGTTCTTTTCGTTGGTATCGCTTCGGAGTTCACACTTTTAAGTGTTATTTATGGCTACCTGTGATATACTTTCACCACTATAGTGTGAAAAGGGGGAGATTTTATGTCAGGCGATAGTTTTAGAAAATACGTTTCCGGGTTTACAGGTACGGCAGTTTTAGTTTTCATGGGCTGCGGAAAGACGACTCTCCTGTGTTCCCGCTTTTTATATCGCTTTTTTGCGATTGTATGATATAATACCTATTTAATGAGAATATAATGACATTTATTGGTTTCCGGTGTTCGGTATGAAAGTCCGTATTGGAGGATCAAGATTTGAAATTTTTCAGAAAATTGCAGTCGACTGTACACCACTACATTCTTTCGGAAGAGGTTCCCCTGAGAGGGCGGACCTTCAACATGATCATTAGTATCTGCGCCGTATTCGCCTTGCTGAACAGCTTCACCTCCCCGGAATCAAAGGTCGCCCTGGCAGTATTATTTCTCGGAATCGTTGTACTGTGCATATTGACAAACAGGACCGGCAACTATCAGGTGGGCTCCATCATTTTCGTTGCTGTCATCGGGTTTATCTTTTTCCCGCTGCTATATATCACCAACGAGGGCATCACCGGAGCCCAACCTATCTATATCGTTTTCGGCGCAGCTATTATCTGTCTTCTTCTGCGGGGCAAAGCCTGCGTTATCATGCTGACGCTTTATTTGCTGTGTGCTGTCGGATATATATCGTTTGACTATTACAATAAAGTGAACGGGCTGAATTACATAACCCAGTTTTCATCCGATGAAGTGCGTTATTTCGACAACATGCTGGGCGTTGTCGTATGCAGTGTTGTTATAGGGGTCGTTATCAGGTTTCAAAACAGGCTGTATAACCTTGAGAAGAAAAAGACCGAAGAAGCAAACCGGGCAAAAAGCGAGTTCCTCGCAAACATGAGCCATGAGATGCGCACGCCAATGAATGCCATCATTGGTATGACCACCATTGCGGAGATGTCCGACGACGTCGTTAAAAAAGACTACGCAATACAGAAGATCAAAGAAGCGTCAACTCATCTGCTCGGCGTTATCAACGACGTTCTCGATATATCCAAGATCGAAGCCCACAAGTTCGAGCTTTCCGCTTCATCGTTTTGCTTTGAGGATATTCTGCAAAGAGCCGTGGACATCATGAGCTTCAGCGTGGAAGAGCGCAAGCAGAATTTTCATGTTAATATTGACCCCAATATTGCGTCCCTTTTCATTGGCGACGGTCAGCGGTTGTCTCAGGTCATAACAAACCTTCTGTCCAATGCCGTCAAGTTCACTCCAGATGAAGGGTCGATCACTCTTGATGCAGTTCTCCTGTCGGAGGATAACGGCATGTGCCGCCTTCAAATCAGCGTAACAGACACAGGTATCGGCATCGACGACGAGCAAAAATCTCGTCTTTTCCGCTCATTTGAACAGGCTGATACCGGTACGTCGCGCAAATTCGGCGGCACGGGTCTCGGCCTGGCAATTTCAAAACATATCGTGGAACTGATGGACGGAAAAATCTGGCTGGAATCCCAACCGGGAAAAGGCGCAAAGTTTTCTTTTACCGTTTTGATAAAGCGGCAGGAACCCGGAGAGGAGGAACAGCAGTGCGGAGACACCGTCAAGGATCGGGATCGGGATCCTGAACTCGTGCCTGAGGATTTCTCCGGGTTTACCGTTCTGCTTGCCGAGGACGTGGAAGTAAATCGCGAGATAGTCCTGGCTTTGCTCGAACACACAAATCTGGAAGTGGAGTGTGCCGACAACGGACTCCGGGCATTTGAAATGTTCAGGGATGCTCCGCAGAAGTATGACATGGTTTTCATGGATGTGCAGATGCCGGAAATGGATGGATATGAGGCGACCCGCAGCATACGCGCGCTGGCAGTTCCGGAAGCCGTACGCGTCCCTATCGTTGCCATGACTGCAAATGTGTTCCGCGAGGATGTTGAAAAGTGTCTTGACGCCGGCATGAACAACCATGTCGGAAAACCTCTTAGTTTTGACGAAGTCATGAGTCAACTGCGGTTTTATTTAAAGGGATCCTGACACAACAGAACCGTCCCCCTGTGTTCTGACACAACAGAACCGTCCCCCTGTGTTCCCTGTGTTCGCGTCCCCTTGTGTTCGGTCGAAATGCCGCTTGTAACACCCCCGGATATTGAGTATAATACGGGAATCAGAGGGTTATCGCTTACTTATGAAAGGATATGGGTCACCATGTCTCAAATTTGCCGAAAAATATGCCTTGCAATAATATCACTGTCGATCCTCATGTCATCCTGCGCGCAGGACACAACGACGGGGTCGGCAAACGATTTGCAGCGGTACACATCGTTTTCGAGCATACCCGGTGTTACGCAGGAAGAGACAGCACTAATAACCGCATTGCAAAACGACCGGACTCACTTTGTCTACGGAATGACCCAGACTACCGAGACATTTTACGATGGCAATACCATCAGCGGATTTACCGCGTCATTCTGCGATTGGCTCACCGAACTGTTCGGCGTCCCGTTTATACCCGGGATATATGATTGGGGCGAGCTCAGTACGGGGCTGGAAAACCATACTATCGATTTCACTGGTGAACTGACTGCGACAGAAGAGCGCCGCCAAAACAACTACTTTATGACGGACTCCATCGCGGAGCGTACGATCACATATCTGCGGCTTGAGGACGCTGTGCCGTTGTCCGAACTCGCGGCGACGCGAAAACTTAATTTCGCATTTCTCGCCGACACTATAAACCGGGCTCAGGTGGCCGCAGTGTCCGACTTTGAGTTTGAGTCGTTTTACATCGACGATTATGAAACCGCGTATGAAATGCTCAAAGACAGAACAATTGACGCTTTCCTGACCGAGGGGGTCGCCGAAGCCGCTTTCGGTCAATACAGCGATATCGTATCCTCCGTGTTTATCCCGCTTATCTATGCTCCGGTCTCTATGTCAACGCTGAATCCGGATTTGCAAGTGATAATATCGGTCGTTTGCAAGCTGTTGGAGCAGGACAGCAGCATCCACCATATGGCGGAGTTATACAAAGAGGGGCAGGAAGCCTATCTGGTACACCGGTTGTACATGCACTTGACCGAAGAAGAAATTGCATACATCGAAAAAAACAAGTCCGGCGTTATACCGTTTTTAGCCAGATATGACAACTACCCTCTGTGTTTTTACAACACCTATGACAAGCAATGGCAGGGGATCGCTTTTGACGTACTGCTCAGGATAGAGGCGCTCACCGGGCTCACATTTGAAATATCCAACGCACCGGGGACAGAAATGGCAAAGTTGTTGTCCATGCTGGAGAACAAGGAAGCTCCGATGATCACCGAGCTTCTCCGCACAAAGGAGCGCGAGGAAAACTTTTTATGGCCATCGTCTTACGTCATGACCGACCACTACGCGCTCATATCGAAGACAGAGACCCCGAATATAAGCTTTATAGACATCCTTAGGGTAAAGGTAGGATTGATTGAAAACGCCGCATTCTCCGATCTGTTCCTGTCATGGTTCCCCGACCACAAAAACATCGCATGGTACGCCTCTCCCGCCGTCGCCTTCGAAGCTTTGAAAAAAGGCGATATCGACATGTTCATGGGAACCGAGAATATGCTCCTTCTGGAGACAAACTTCCACGAGGAACCCGGTTACAAAGCCAATATCGTTTTTGAACGGGCATTTGAGTCCACTTTCGCATTCCTGAAGGACGAAGCGGTTTTATGCTCCATCGTCGACAAATCGCTGCACCTTATCGATACAAGCGGAATATCGGCGCAGTGGACGCGCAGAACGTATGACTACCGAGCCAAGCTTGCTCAGGCCCGCGTCCCCGTTGTCTTTTTCGGAACCGCCGCGGTGAGTTTACTGATTTTGCTGCTCTTTATCTATCGCAGGAACAAAAACGAAGGCGCGCGTCTGGAACTGCTGGTGCAACAGCGCACCTCCGACTTGAAAATAGCAGCCGACGCACAGATGAGTATGCTGAGCAAGCTGGAGCAGGCGGTCGAAGATGCGGAAGCGTCCAGCAGAGCCAAGAGCGTTTTTCTTGCAAACATGAGCCATGAGATACGAACGCCGCTGAACAGTATCATTGGCTTCAGCGAGCTTGCGATGGACGATGTACTGACGCCCCAGACACAGGAACGTCTGGAGCAGATCATAGAAAACTCCAAATGGTTGCTGCAGATAATCAATGACGTATTGGATATTTCAAAAGTCGAGTCGGGCAAAATGGATATCGAGAGCGTACCGTTTGATTTGGGCGAACTCCTGACGCACTGTCAGTCGGTCATAATTCCGAAGGCGATGGAAAAGAATATCAACTTGCAGTTCTACGCCGAACCGTTTATCGGCAGGACACTGCTCGGCGATCCGACGAGGCTGCGCCAGGTCATTGTGAACATTCTTTCCAACGCGATCAAGTTCACCCATGTCGGCTCGGTCAAAGTATCGGCAACCGTATCGGATATGACGGAGTCCAGCTGCAAGGTGCTTTTTGAGATCCGCGACAGCGGCATTGGCATGGCTATGGATCAGCTTGAAAGAATATTCAAGCCTTTTGAACAAGCCGATACCAGTACGACACGCAAATACGGCGGCACCGGGTTGGGACTGCCCATAACAAAGAATATCATTGAGCTCATGGGCGGTGAGTTGAGTGTGGACAGCACCCTCGGCGTCGGCAGCAGCTTCCGCTTCGTACTGCCTTTTGATACAATTGAGACGCCTATCGATTCAGGCACACAGAAATACAGCGTCGGAGACATCGCGAGGCCCATATTCAGCGCCGATACCATAGTGCTGGTCTGCGAAGACAATAAAATGAACCAGCGTGTCATCCAGGAGCATCTCAAGAGGGTCGGGCTTCAGGTCGTGATCGCTGAAAACGGAAAAGTCGGCGTGGATCTGGTCAGGGGGCGGCTGGAGAACAACGAGAAGCCGTTTGATTTGATTTTTATGGATATACATATGCCCGAAATGGACGGTCTCGAAGCCGCGTATTGCATAATGCAAACAGGCGTGGGGTCGCCCATCATTGCTTTGACGGCGAATGTCATGAACAACGACCTCGTGGTCTACAACGAAAGCGGCATGAATGACTATATGAGCAAACCATTTACCTCGCAGGAACTGTGGGCATTCCTTTTAAAGTACCTCGAGCCGATTGATAATCCCTGGGCTACCTTTAAGGACAGTGTTACTGCAGAGACCGCCGAGAACGCCCTCTATACACAGCTCAAGCTCGATTTTCACAGAAGCAACAGGCACAAGCTGACCGAGATCACAAGAACTCTTGAGGCAAATGACGTCCAACACGCGTACAGGCTGGTACATTCTCTGAAAAGTAATGCAGCGCTGATAGGACGCCCCAAGCTCCAGGCAGTCGCGGCGGAAATTGAGCAGCTACTCACTGATGGGGAAAACAGAGTTGAAAAGTGGCACATTGAACGCCTCGACGAGGAGCTGGATACCGTGCTCAGGGATCTCGAGCCGCTTCTGAGGCACTCGGACAGACCTGCCAGAAAACCTCCCGGCACGATGACCAGAGCCGATATAAAAGAGCTGTTTCGCAAGCTTAAACCGTTACTAAGCAGCAACAACACTGACTGCCTGGATTTTATCGATGATTTACTTGGCGTGGAAGGAAGCGAACCACTTATCGAACAGATGGAGAACTTCGAATTTATCCCGGCTGTGAAGACCCTTGCCGAGCTTGAACAAAAGATGGAGGAAAGTTAAATGGAAACATTTAAGAAAAACAGCGTACTTATCGTGGACGACGAGCTATTGAATCTGAAAATGCTCCGCGGTATTCTGCATGACGATTACACGGTTTTTACGGCAAAAGACGGGCCTTCCGCAATAGAAATGGCGATTGCAAACACTCCCGACCTCATACTTTTGGACATTGTCATGCCCGGAATGGATGGATACGAGGTGCTGGACTGTTTGAAAAGCCACAGTGTCACACGCAAGATCCCCGTTATCTTCATCACCGGGCTCGACAGCGTGGCCGAGGAGGAGAAGGGTCTGTCAATGGACGCGGCCGATTATATCGGCAAACCTTTCAGCCCGGGCATTGTTGCTCTTCGGGTTAGAAACCAGATCCAGATCACTAATCAGATACGCACAATAGAGAAACTGAGTTATCTGGATCAACTGACCAGCATACCCAACCGGCGCAGCCTGGATCAGCACCTGCTTTCGGAATGGGGCAGAGCGATCCGCGATCAGATCCCGCTCAGCTTGCTCATGATCGATGTGGATAAGTTCAAGCTGTATAATGATACATACGGCCATTTGCAGGGGGACATAGTGCTGAGAACGGTAGCCGGCACGATCCTGCAAACACTGCAGCGCGCGGGGGACTTTGCCGCCCGCTATGGCGGCGAGGAGTTCTGCGTGTTGTTACCCGGAGCAGATCTGATAGGCGCTATGAAAGTCGCCGATCAGGTGCGGGAAGCCGTCTCGTCGCTGACCATACCCTCCGAAAACGGAACATCCAGCAAGGTGACCATATCCGTGGGCGTCCATTCGCTGATCCCAAGGGTGACCGATACTATCCCCGATCTTATAGACAAAGCAGACCACGCGCTATACGTTGCCAAAGAAGCCGGCCGCAACTGTGTGCGTGAGTACCCGGGAGATCCCGAATAAACCGATTCGGACGTCAGGTTATAAACAGTTTTTTCAGACTGACTCGCGTAAAATAAAAAGGGGGGATAACGTGAGCCGAAAGACCGCGATTTTCGTCTGCATTGTCATGTTGTTTTTATTGGCCGGCTGCGCAAAAACATCAAATAATACTTTCGATATAGAAGCGATCCAGTCATATAAAGATATTCCCGGCGTCACCGACATAGAGATCGCCGCTGTAGAGGCGCTCAGAGAGTCGCGGCCGGGGTTTATCTATGGTCAAATGGCTGGAACGGAGTCGTTCCCTCTGCCGGACGGAAGCTATGCGGGTTTTACTGCAAACTTCTGCGATCTGCTGTCACAGCTCTTTGAGATGGATTTCAGGCTTGAGCTTTATGATTGGGATTCACTAAAGCAAGGGATCGACAGCAAGCAGATCGATTTTACCGGCGACCTCACGCCGACACAGGAACGTTTGCTTGTTTATCATATGACGCACCCGATAGCCGAGCGGTCGCTGCGTGTATTCCAGCATGCCAGAAGCGCGGATATTCTGACAGAAAAAGACATCACCGGTATGATTGTCGGTTCACTGACTGATACTACCGATACGGATCATATCAGGGATTTTTACCCAGATCTGATGTTCACCGTCGTGGATGTGGAGAGTCTCGAAGCAGCCGCGTACATGCTGTCTATGCGTGAGATCGACTTGTTCGTGACCGAAGCGGTCGTCGACCCGTTCTTTGACAACTATAGCTACATCAAATCGAGGGAACTATTTCCTCTTGTATATACATCCGTGGCTATGACGACGGCAAACCCGGACTTAAAGCCGATCATCGACGTCGTCAATAAATATCTCATCGCTGGCGGGATCGACGTACTCTTCGATTTTTACCGGGCGGGAAATGACGAGTACACGCGCACCAAGCTGATCAGGTCGCTTACTGAAGAAGAAAAAGAATACCTGCTAAACCTTGAAACAAGCGGCGCCACCGTAAAAATCGCGCTGGAACAGGATAATTACCCCGTCAGCTTTTTTAACAGGACAGACCAGGAGTTTCAGGGGATCGCCGTGGACGTTCTGGCCAGAATAAGCGAGCTTACGGGTATCACATTTGAAACGGCCAACAATGTAAGCAACACATGGTCGGAGATACTGGATATGCTCCGGACAGGACAAGTCTCCATGGTTTCGCAACTGCTTCACTCTGAGGACCGAAAAGGCCTTTTCCTGTGGCCTGACGAACCTTATGCCTCGGCCCATTACGCGCTGTTGTCCAGAGCGGAGTATCCAAATCTTGCGACATACCAGGTAGTGAGGACCAGGGTGGGCACCATTGCAGGCTCCGCATACGAAGACAGGTATAACGAATGGTTCCACGGTAACGATAACCTCATTACTTACAACAACCAGGATGATCTGCTGGACGCTCTTGAAAGCGGTGAGATCGATCTGTTGATCGGCACGAATTATCTTTTACTGATGCAGCAAAACTACAGGGAAAAACCAGAGTTCAAGATCAACATCCGCTTATCCGCACCGAGTGATTCATACTTCGGGCTCAACATCATGGAAGGAACACTACGCTCCATTGTCAGCAAGGCACAGTCATTTGTGGATACCGATACTATTTCCAACGATTGGACGAACCGGAGCTATGACTATTCAAAGACAATAGCCCAGCAAAGATCGACCTACTTTCTTGTCGTTGCATCCGCTTTGGCAGCTGTTTTGGTCCTGACCGTTGTTTTTCTTGTGAGAAACAGAAGAACAAGCATTTATCTCGATAAGAAGGTAAATGAAATGACTCTGGATCTTCGCACGAGTGTGGCAAAAGCGGAAGAAGCGAACAAGGCAAAAAGCGCATTCCTGAGCACAATGAGCCATGAGATACGCACACCCATGAACGCAATACTAGGTATTACCGAGATCCAGCTCCACAACGACAAGCTTGACGATAACGTGAGAGACGCGCTTGGTAAGATATACGTTTCAGGAGACATGCTGCTGGGCATTATCAATGATATCCTCGACCTTTCAAAGATAGAAGCGGGCAGGCTGGAGCTTATACCCGCAAAATATGAGATCGCCAGTTTTATCAGCGACACCGCGCAGCTGAACATGATGCGTATCGGCAGCAAGTCGATCGAGTTCGAGCTCTTTGTTGACGAAAACATGCCCGCTTATCTGCTGGGCGACGAGCTGCGCGTAAAACAGATCCTGAACAACATCCTCTCAAATGCCTTTAAGTACACTATGGAAGGCACGGTCAAGCTTTCTGTTTCAGAAGCGCCGGCGAAAGGAAACAAAGAAAAGACAACACTAGTCATAAGCGTCAGCGATACCGGGCAGGGCATGACGAAGGAACAGGTCGAGAAACTTTTTGACGAGTACTCGCGGTTTAACACCGAGGCCAATCGTACCACAGAAGGCACCGGGCTCGGCATGAGTATCACACGTAATCTTATACACCTTATGGACGGCGAGATTTCCATAGAAAGTGAGCCCGGAAAAGGCACCACATTCACCGTTCGCCTGCCGCAAGGCATCATCAGTGATGAGATATTAGGCAAAGAATCGGCCGATAATCTGCATCTTTTCCGCACAAGCAGCAGGGCGCAGATGAAGCGGGTGCAGATCACCCGCGACCCGATGCCATACGGGAGCGTTTTGATAGTGGACGATGTGGAAACAAACATCTATGTCGCCCGGGGTCTTATGATGCCGTATAAGCTGATGATCGACTCGAACGACAGCGGGTTTGGCGCAGTTGAAAAGATAAAGAACGGCTACGTGTTCGATATTATCTTTATGGATCACATGATGCCGAAGATGGACGGTATTGAAGCGACGCGGATCATACGCGAGATGGGATATACCGGTTCCATAGTAGCTCTGACCGCAAATGCCGTGGCGGGGCAGGCGGAAATATTTTTGAAAAACGGATTTGACGACTATATTTCCAAACCCATCGACGTGCGCCAGCTAAACACCGTGCTAAACAAGCTGATACGCGACAAGCAGCCGCCGGAGGTCATAGAAGCCGCAAGGAAACAAGCGGCCGAGACTGAGCAATCCGCTGACGATGCGCAGCAGCAGTCCGTCGACCCGCGTTTTGCGGAGATCTTTGTGCGCGACGCGCTCCGGTCCCTGTCGACTTTGGAAACCATAGCCGCTAAAAATGACTACTCCGATGAAAATGATTTGCGGACCTATACCATCCATGTACACGGTATAAAAACCGCGCTCGCGAATATAGGCAGGATGGAGCTTTCTGCAGCAGCGCTGAAACTGGAATCAGCCGGGCGCGACGGAATGCTCGAAATAATAGCTTCCGAGACCGGCAGTTTTTTAGTACAACTGCGGGCTTTGGTGCAAGAGCTCACCCCGGACAAGCAAGACGAAAGCGATGGCGCCGCAGAAGGCGATCCTGCATTCCTGCGCGAGAAGTTTCTCGCTATCAAAGCTGCTTGCGGGGAATACGACGAAAGTACCGCCGAATCCGCGATATCGGAGCTGAGAGAAAAGTCATGGCCACAGCCGGCGAAAGAGCTGATCGAAACGATCGCAGAGCATCTGCTGCACAGTGATTTTGATGAGATCGTGATCGCACTGGCTGACTATGAGTAGTTCGCTAAAAAAGAAAAACCCGCCGGGACTTGTAATATGAGTCCCGGCGGATTTATTTTTCTTGACAGGCGGCAGGCGCCCGTGTTATCATGCACCACAAAGCCTCACTCAGGAGATATAACGTGATAAATCACGCTATACCAGAGAATGTGCCAATCGCTCCCCACCTTTGGTGGAAACCGCGAGTTGATGCACAAAAAGTCCATTCCTTATCATGGACTCCTTGTGTCTGAACTATGCAAATGAAATGGACTTTAAAATGAAAGTCAGCAACAACGTCATAATCATTATTAGCATTACCATTATTGGTAGTGCTTACCGGCGTTGCGCTGATACACTGAAGCTGTAGTCTGACCCATCCGACCTTCAGGAAGCTTCATCAGCAAGACGCTGATGGAGCTTCTTTTTTGGTAGAAAATTCAGGTAAAATCAGGAGGAAGAACATTATGACCAATAGACAAGGGCTGCCTGTAGTATTCGCGGCGATCGCCATCCAGCTTACCGTGGGTATTTCTTACATTTGGAGCGTATTTCAAACAGGTATTGCGGACAGTATTTTTGGCGGCGACAATGCCGCCGCAGGGCTCGCGTACTCGCTGTTACTTGCCATGCTGGCTATCGGAAGCGTGATCGGCGGTAAGCTGGCGGTGAGGTATACAACGCGCCGCGTCGTGTTCATCGGCGGTATTGCTATAGGTCTGGGGTTTTTCCTTGCTTCGTTTTCAAGTGCGGACTACCCATGGCTGTTGTGGGTCTCATACGGCGTTTTGGGCGGACTTGGCATGGGCTTCACATACTCCACGACTATTGCGTGCGCTCAAAAATGGTATCCTCATAAAAAGGGGCTTGTCACGGGCATCATAGTATCGGCGATAGGTCTGGGCGGTGTTTTATTCACGCCAATTCTGGAAAATCTCATTTCATCCTTTGGCGGAAGAGGCGTTGGAGAACTGAAGACATTTATGGTTTTGAGCGTCGTTTTCCTTGTTGTATGCACCGTCGGCAGCATTTTTATGAAAAACCCCCCGGATGGTTATATGGCAAACCCGGCAGTATCAAACGCGGCGGCTGCCAGTGAGGTAAAGAGCTACTCTCCTTCGGAGATGCTGAAAACACCGCGGTTTTACCTGACCGCCGTAACTTTTCTGCTTGCCTGTATGGCGGGTCTTATGATGATAGGTTTTGCCAAACCCATCGCCGAGGCAAAGGGGCTTGCGCAAACCGCAACTATCGGGGTTTTGGCGGTTTCCATGACGAATTCGCTGGGGCGGTTGATTTGGGGCACGGTTTCGGATAAACTGGGACGGGTAAACACGATTTTTATCCTGCTTTTCGGAACGGCTGTGCTCTCCTTATTAGTCAACACGGCTGCAGGATACTGGGTCTATGTTTTGATAGCATTGATCGGTTTCTTCTATGGCGGGATCATCGGCACTTTCCCCTCGTTGACCGCCGATCTGTTCGGACCCAAACACATGGCGACCAACTACGGTTTCGTGCTGCTGGGTTTTGGCGCAGCGGCTATCATTTCATCACAAATCGCGGGTTACTTCAAAAATATTGCCGCGGAAAACATCGATCTCATGTTTCCGGCATTTGTGATCGCATCGTGCTGCGCGGTCGTTGGGCTTGTTATGATGTGGATCATCAGGGTTATGAATAAACGGGAAAAGGTACATTCAAATTATGGACAAACTGACAAACTGGCCCGAGTTCATCAGATTGACGCTGGATATCCCTCCAAGATGGATGCTAAGAAAGACGTTGGAACTGTTTGACGGTTTTACAGGTTATGCCGTCGATCTCGGATGCGGGAGTGGGATCGATACGGTAGCGCTGGTAAACGCCGGCTGGAAGGTGTACGCGGTCGATTCCACGCCCGACGGGTTTGCCAATATTATCGCAAAACTCCCGGAAAGCAAACGCGGCAGCGTAGAGTGTGTGCAGGTTTGTTTTGAGGATATGGCCATCCCTGAGGCGGATCTTGTCTATTCGGTGTTCAGCGTCCCGTTTTGCAAGCCTGAGTTTTTTGACGCGTTTTGGGATAAGATCGTCAAGGCGATAAGACCGGGAGGCCGGTTCTCCGGCAATCTGTTCGGGCTTAAGGACGAATGGGCGTACATGCCCGACGCGACTTTTATCAGTAAAGAGCGCTTGCAGGTTTTGTTCGGGGATTTTGAAATCGAGCACTTCAGGGAACAGTATTCCGAAGGGCCATCGGTTCTGACTCCTACAAAGCTGTGGCATTTGTATGACGTCATCGCAGGGAAGAAGTAATATGAAATAAAGTGTTAATATTGCTCTTATTTGTGCATTATATGTTGAAGAATACCAGCCATCGGTGGTATAATCGACATAATAATGCACATTTTGCATTTCTGTCGTTAACGACTGAGTAAGGGATTGCTGATTGGAATGGAGCGAAAAATAATATTTATCGTCGACGACAACGCGACAAACCTGAAAGTCGGCGCCGAAACGCTTAGCAGCTCATACACTGTTTTCACCTTTGGTTCCGGTGAGTTGGTGCTTAAGAGGCTTGAGAGGCAAATACCGGATATGATCCTTCTGGACGTTGACATGCCAAAAATGAACGGCTATGAAGTCATCAGGCATCTGAAGGAGAAAAAAGAAACGAGCAACATCCCCGTGATATTCCTGACGGCGAAAAGTGACGTCGAGAGTGAGCTGGAAGGCTTGTCGCTGGGTGCGATAGACTATATCTCCAAGCCGTTCTCACCTCCCCTGCTGCTAAAAAGGATCGAAGTACACCTTCTTGTCGTGTCCCAGAAGAAGGAGCTGCAGAACTTTAACGCCAACTTGCTGGACATGGTGGAAGCCAAGACAAAGACTGTCGTCGAGCTTCAAAACGCGATCCTCAACTCAATGACCAAGCTGGTGGACCGGCGGGATGATATCACCGGAGGCCACATAGAAAGAACCCAGCGTTATATGCGTGTATTGCTGGAAAAAATAATCGAGCAGGGGCTATACAAGGATGAGTCATTGTCCTGGGATCTTGATCTGGTGATTCAGTCGACGCAGCTTCACGACGTCGGCAAGATCGCCATAAAGGACAGCATCCTTTTAAAACCGGGAGCACTCACGAAAGAAGAGTTTGAGAGCATCAAGACACATACGGTCGTTGGCGAGGATGTGATCACGGAGATCGAGAATAATACCACCGAGCACAAGTTTCTGAAATATGCCAAGATCTTTGCAGCCACCCATCACGAAAAATGGGACGGGAGCGGTTATCCCAGAGGGCTCAAAGGCGAGGATATCCCCGTGCTAGGCAGAGTAATGGCAGTCGTGGACGTTTATGATGCGCTCGTTTCAGAAAGGCCATATAAAAAGAGTTTTTCGCATGATGAGTCGGTAGCAAGCATTTCCGAAAGCAGAGGAAAGCACTTTGATCCTACTGTCGTCGACCTGTTCCTGAACGTTTCGGACCAGTTTGATCAGATCGCAGCATCCTGATAGGGGGAAACGATGCAAAATCCTGTTGAGAACCCGGATGATTTTACACTGGCTGCGGATATGATTTTTAACTATCTGCATGATATCATCTATAACCCGGTCAACGCTTCGCTGGACACGGAGAAGCTGCCCCCGGTGTTTTTTAAAGTCGGCCAGGGTCTGCTTCTCCTGGGCGCTATGCTAAAGGAAACACATGTTTTTGCTAAAGAACTCTCGGCCGGAAATCTTAACTGCGAAGTGCCCCGCCCGAGAAATGAGATAGCTTCCCCGTTGAAATCACTGCATGCAACTCTGACGCACCTCTCCTGGCAAGCCCAGCAAGTAGCAAACGGCAACTATAAGCAGCGCGTTGACTTCATGGGCGAGTTTGCGGTTGCGTTTAACAACATGACAAGTCAGTTGGAGCAGCAGCGGCAGACCAATACCCGGGAGAAAGAAAATCTGATAAGAGCCGTGGAAGACAGCACGCGCGCGCGCCGCGAGGCGGAGTATTATCATGAACTGATGCGCATAGTAAACGAGGCCGCAAAACTGCTGCTTGAGACGGACGCAAGGGACTATATCAGCGCACTGATACGCGGCATGCAGATGATCGGCCGGTATGCCGAAATGGATCGCGTATATATATGGCAAAACAACAGGAAAAGCGACGGCAAACTGTATTTCAGACGGTTGTGCTATTGGACCGACAGCGGCAGAGCATACAGCAATGAACTGGTGGAGTTTTCCTATCAGGACAGCGTACCGTCATGGGAAAAGACGCT
>Ga0123353_10007610_pt1 | contig 14677 bp, 8 predicted proteins | sample TergutLab28metaG_3_FD_92763 | JGI IMG/M metagenome (GOLD analysis project Ga0123353, IMG submission 92763) | Labiotermes labralis P3 segment gut microbial communities from Petit-Saut dam, French Guiana - Lab288 P3 | ecosystem: Host-associated > Arthropoda: Insects > Digestive system > Gut ... | reverse complement strand
TCCCCCATTACCTCGTCCCTCCTAGGTCCAAATATTCTCCTCAACACCATATTCTCAAACACCCTCAACTTCCTTACCTCCCGCAATGTCAACGACCAAGTTTCACACCCATACAAAATAACAGGCAAAATTTTAGTGCTGTATATCTTGATCTTTAAATTTTTGGATAGCAACCTGGAAGACAAAAGATTCTGCACCGAATGATAGCACGCATTTCCTGACCTCAATCTGCTCTTAATTTCTTCCGCAATAGAATTTTGATTTGTTAAAGTTGTAATGTACGTTTTCATATTATATTCACTCCATTTTGCGTTATTTATTCTAAACACGCGTCGCATAAAAATAAGACCACGTGTATTTTGAACACCAACTGACTTTTATTTTTTCTTTAATGCGAGTGTCTTTCTTGTATTCTTTTTTTTTCTGTCTGTCTTATTGGCATAAACATTTGTTCAGCCGTCACAAACATGTTAATCTGAAAGTTGCACAGTGTCAGTGTTTACACTGTAATTAGAACCTTGAATGATGCGTACCGTACCGTATGACATTTCGCAAATTGTGAATTACGTTCGGGTACGAAAAAGGTAGCCTGAAGCATGTAAGGACCACAAAAGCTTCTTACAAAGAAATTCCGCCATTGTTTTTAGGCAGTAGGGAACGAAAAAAAAAAGCCAGTTGAATCTCTCTCAGTAAAGTTTTTCGGATTTAACGAATAAAGAAGAACTCGTTGAAGGTTCCGCTCGTATAGTTACAAACGAACTCTCGTAAGACAGTATATTTCCATTACCTCAGCAGGGGATCCCTACCCCTTGCATTTCGTCCTGAACCATACATATGCTGTGTCGTCTGAGTTCTGCACTGCTGTTTAAATAATTATTTCTCGCCGACGCATTTCGTATAGGACACATCTATTTTCAAATTAATTCTTTGTATTCCGGAAGAATATCCCAGTCAAAGTCGCAACCCGATGACAGTTCCATTGGAAACCCAAGGCCGATATTTGAATGAGATACGAAGGCAAGCCACTGGTACTGTACGTTGCGAGAGGGTAGAGGAGAGGGCCGTCGCTACGTTATATTCTGTGGTATGTCGGATGTCGGTTGTGTCGATTCTTGTTAGACTGCTTGACCCAGAGAATGGAGGCCTTACGCTACTCCGAAACATGTGTCCGTCCAATCGACACCGCAGACTTGAAGCCCAGTGCATTAGGGCTCATTCTGACCTAATGACACTGCTGTCGAAAATTTTGAGGGCGATTCCGAGTTGTTGGCCAGACAGCTTTCTACGAGTACATGAGCATGTTCTTTGAGTTTGGCGAGTGAATATTTGTTATGGTTTTGGTGTAGGCGGCAAGAAACGCTGTCTGGGGGACAAGTAGGTCACCGACGACAGGAGCGAGAATACTCCAGCAGTGCTGGCAGTTTATTTTGAACTCTCTGTCTCTGTCTCTCTCTCTTTATCTCTCCCTCCCTCTCTCTCTGGTTGCATGTTCGCGGAGAAAGGTGAAGTATGGCTCGATTCGCCTTCCGGGCGTGTGGTATTTCTGGCAACGTTGTATCTATTGCAAACAAAATAGAACTTGACGATCTACAAAATAAAGGTACATTAAGAAGTGACGATGTAGGATGTTGTCACAGATATTCACCCCAAGGTATAATCGGCCGGCCATTCAGCTGTGTGTAACATACTGCAAGTCAACTTTTTTGGCTGTAACTCTGAACGTCTGCTCTTCGAAGGCAGGCTGTTCGCACTATTTTAATATGGCCGCAGGAACGTTCTGATGCTACACATTAAGAAAGAAGGGTGGGCCGTACATACCTGAGGAGGGTTATGTCATAAAGTTGCAGGTAATAATTGTCTGAGGAGGCTACGAAGGCTTAACCTCGACCCTGGATAGGCTATTTTGAGGTGCGTCATCCCCGTTGTGTTGGTTCAATAACAAAGAATTTTTGTGTTCGACTGTATGTGTAATACACATAAATCCTTTGTTACTGGATAGGTTATGATTCAATTTTGGTACAGATAAGATCACCGTTTTAATTGCACAACTTATTTGCCGACAAATGAGTGATTTAGCAGCCAAGGATTCGAAAGGAGGCAACCAGGATGCAACTGAATGCACTATCTAGACGCCATTTGGAGAGGCTGAGAAAACTACGAAAAGTTTCAGTGAGGTGGTTTGTAATCCTGGCTAGGTCCCAGACTGTGGAGTTTGAGTCTGGAATAATGCCACGATAATAAGCAGTGTCGATGTCGCAGAAGGAGCTGATAAAAATTGTGTAATTTGTGTACATAGGGTGTGAAGAGGTGCTGTTGCTGCTACAGCGCAAGAAACGTCAGCGCGACATTGAAGCTAATATTTGTCTTCTTCTTCTTCTTCTTCTACTATTCTCTTTTTCACCTTCGAGACGTCGGGTTGCATCAGCCAGATCCGAAATGCTTTTCATGTCTTTCGCCAGCATAGTCGCCTCCTGCAAGTCTTTCCCGATTCTCCTCGTCACTAATATTTATCAATATACAAAATGAATTATCAAGTTCATGACTGTTCCTAGTTTGATACCGGTATGTTTCTTTTAAGTTACTTAGCCTCAGACGTTCTGACGCTTGCCATGCTATAACCTTTTAATACATGAATTGAGTAAAGAGACCTTGTTATTTTTTGTTGTCCCGTCTATACAATTTATCATGTGCTCGCGCATTTCCACACACACTCAGCCTTGACATGTATGTTGTTTGTTTTTCTTACTCTTTGCTCAGTCCTTTGCTTTTTTTGTGTGTATGTGCTTGTGCCACGTGTATTTTTTTCCATACTGAGTCTTACACGTGCGGCAAAAGTAACGGGGACCGAGGTGGTATTTTTCCGTTGTTTTGACGTCATTTCCGATCGTAAACAGAGCTCCACCCACATTAGGACGAAGCTTTAATATTCAGTTTTTTGTTTTTATCTGCCGATTCTATATTTAAAATATGACAGGCATTCTGGAGGTACGTGGATCGAATATAGACTGGCTCTGCATACTAAGGATGGATAGACAGTCCATCCGTTGCCAGGGTACCTTAAATAGGCAACGACCGTTTCCATTTGCATTCTTCCATGTTCACAGTGCTACGTAACATTATCATTCTGTTCATCGTTGTGAAACGACGGAATAACCCACAGGACATAAATGGAAACAAATTGTGTAACTTGAATTCAACTTGTTAGATTACTTGTTCCTAGCTTTGAGAGAACTGAGTTTTTGACGGAGTTGAATGTGAAGATCACCATATTCTTGCATGTGACGTCATGCACTCTAGCAGGTAGGAGTTTGCTGCTGACTCCATCTCCGGCGTGGATAAATGTTCATGGAGAGAAGGTTCCTCTGAAATATCGGTACAGTATGTATGTACCATGTATGTATGTATGTATTATGTATGTATGTATGCAGGTGTGCGCCGCATAACGACGTTTCGGTTAACGCGGACCGCATTTACGACAGTGGTCCCATAAAATTAAAATATAAAACTATAACATTACAGTATAATACCATTGTGTTACAATTACCTACTGTATTCAGTACAGTAACATGCTGTACAGGTTTGTAGCCTAGGAGCAATAGGCTATACCATATAGCCTAGGTATGTAGTAGGCTATCCTATCTAGGTTTGTGTAAGTACACTATGACGTTCGCATAAAGACGAAATCGCCTAACGACGCATTTTTCAGAACGTATCCCCGTCGTTAAGCGACGCATACATATGTATGCGTCGCTTAACGACGGGGATACGTTCTGATATATATATATACATTATGACTTCACATCCCGGAAGGTGTTTGTCCTTCCTTGTTCCTCTCTTTTAAAATCGAGACTTTTAATACGAAAATCAGGAAGACTTCAGAGTGAGAAGAGAAGGGGTTACACTGATGTGGCCTGCAGTAGAATATCCATAGTTCGAGTGAATGTGACCATTGTTGCTTCGAATTACCGAAAAGCGCGGACTACGCGTATTACAACAATTTCTAACGTACAAATGCGTGTAGTTCAGCAGTCATTGTTAGCTTACGTTAAAATAGTACGTAACGTTACACAAGAATGCTCAAAGGAAATGGCTGAAAGAAAGTATAATAATGCCTGAAAGGCACAGAGATACGCATTTCAACTGAATTATGTACCCAACACAGCAACGGCCTTGACTGCAGCGCATCGGCTTGGATAAACGGACCTTCGAACAATCGGGACTTGGAGAATGGGGTCTGCACTGTGTATGATTCTGTCGAATGAATGGAGAAGGAAGTACTATGCAAATTAAATTTTGACGTTGAAGTGGGGACTCCAGAATTATAACTGCATGTTACACCGTGTACTAGACTTAGGTTCAACAATGGAGTGGTTGCAACATGGCTGAAGAAAGCGGATTGATTAAGAGACAGGGTGTGCTTAATGAGTTTTAGGCAACTCAAGTCCATATTCAGACGAGGTTTGTAAACGAGTCAGTTGTAGTTGAACCGACGAGCTGTAAATGCGACGACTAATTTCGGACCCCGAGCAGAGGCTTTAGTTTCTTTCTTTACCAGCACTTCTTGATGATCGAGTGGTCACTGGTTGGATTCGTGGCATAGACGCAGGCTATTCCGAGTTGTTTCTTTGTAGGTTTTCTTTACACGCTCCACACAAACTGCGGGCTAACTTTAATGTTTGGCTCCCTGTTGGGTGATAGTTTTCTGAGACTTCCCACCGGAAAGCGTAATTAAATGAACTAAGAAGTAAGAAAGCCGGTCCCAGTGGCCACGCGGTCTAAGGCGTAGGTCTGCGGCCGCTCGCCTTCTGAAATTGTGGGCTCGAATCCCACTTGGGCCATGGACGTCTATCTGTTATGAGTGTTGTGTGTTTTCATGTAGAAGTCTATGCGACGAGCAGAACACTCATCCAGAGGATTCCTACCGACTGTGGTGCGTCGTTGTGTGTGGTCTAGAAACCTCGTGAAAGCGGAGGCCCTGGCCCAATGGGAGCTGTTACGCCACTAACAAACTAACAAGAAGTTAGAAAACTTCATCATTTACGACTTTGTAGCCTACCCAGAGTTTTGTCCAGTCACTGCTGGGGATTTTTCTGCGGTGAAAGGTGGTATAGCTTGAATTACATACTCCCACAGATTGAAAATCGTGCAGAGCAGTTTCACCCCTGCAAATCTTTTGCGCTGTAGGTGGCGCTTACACACAGGAAAGGCACTTTGGATCTGAGTTGCAGAAGCACGATGGACCGTCCACAGAACTGTAAGTTTCCTGCTTAGGCAGTAACGTAAGGAAGCGGGATTATTTCCTATACTGGCTTTTGAATGAAATTCCAGTCTATGGTTGTTACTTATGTGCCAAATCCTAATTGGAGTAATTTATACTGGCTTAGTATTATTAGGTTAATGAAATCTGGAAGCCTACGGTGTGCTGGGCATGTAATTAGGACACAAGAAGTCATAAAAAATTTCAACAGGGAAATTCTTATGAAAAGGAAACAACTTGCAAGACAGACGATGAGAAGACGTCATTGTGGCGGATGATTGGGGATTATGAAGATTACTTTCTTCTGGTATGTGACGCCGTATAGTCTGGTAGCTGGGTATTGATGTTCTGGAAGAATCGGCTGTCCCCATCTTCGAGGTAGAAGATTTCCATGAAAATAAGTGTGCAGTAGGCAGAGCTGGCCTTACGAGTGGTTTTGAAATGAAATTGTGAGAAGTTTTTTGTACTGATGTTGTGAAAATAGCGCACGAGATGTGATGCACCCAGTCAATCCAAATGTCGAGGGACATCCCTGTTATTGTTCCTTCCTCCTGTAACAACAGTTTATTACTCCCTCTGCTCCATTTCCTCTTAGGCCATCCGCCCGGTGACATTACATCAAAGTGTAACGCGTCCGCTATGCTGTGGTAGTTGAATGGCACCACTTTTGCAGTAGGCCTGAATGGTTTTAGTGGTGTATCCTGCATTGTGAAATGTGAGTGCGAAAGTGTATTGCGGATGTCATAATGTGGGTCAGATGTCTCGAGTGGAGGTGATGTTTATTGTGACATCTTTCAGATTTGTTATTTAACGATGTTATAAGTTGCTAAGGATTTATAGAGTTGGTTATAGGTGAATGAATAAGTGGAACGGTACTGACGGGGGGTGGGGGTGGGGGAAGAACTAATTGACTAATTGCCGTTTTGTCGAACTCGGACTTCCTAGTTGAGAGGCTGACGGCTAACCGTCTGATCCATGGTATGATCCTTCTGCTTTTCAGTCAAGTTTACAGCTCTTATGTGTATATGTCACAGTGGTTCCCAGCCTCGTTTTAGTCACGTGTTCCAGAGGTTCAATACCTACCAAGCAAGCAAACAAGTAACCACCAACAAAAAGCTAAGAACGTCGCCGTTCCTTTGTCCGGTGAGCATTGCCGGGCTGTGACACGGGAAATTTGTAATTAAAACGGAGATTGTGCTTACGCTAACGGACTTCCCGTCTTAACTGTGGGCCCTTACGTAGTTCATGCCAAGGACTTGTGTTTCACTTGGCAACATGTTCTTTTTTTTGGGGGGGGGGGGAGACTTGCATCTGTGGGGCTTCATCGCTGACTAGCCGCCTAGGTAAATATTTCTATACCGTTCGATAACTGTAAACATTACGAAGCCAATGCGAGGTCGTCGGTTGCTGACAGATCCCTTAACGGCGTTCATCGTTTGATCCTTGATCTTTACATCCTGCAGGATTCCAGGTCAAATCAGTGAGGTGTTTTTACCTCAGTTGTTCGTTAGTTTCGGTATATATACACCATCACCAGAAAAAAGAAATAGATAGCCTTGCTGGTTTGGAAGTAAATAGAACAAATTATGTATGATGTATTTATTTACATTAAACACAAGAAATTTCCGCCAAACACGGCCGTTAATGGCGTGTGTTCGTGTTAAACAAGACACTTATTTTGGTTGCATGTTTCCGTAGCGAATACCAGCCCTTAGCGCAGGTTTTACAAATTTTGACATTGCAGCGCCTTAGTTTTAGGGTAACATAAATAAAACGTGTATACGAAGACCAAAACAAAGGGAAAATTACGAAATAGAAGTAAAGAAGTTGTTGCTGTCTACGCCATGACAGCGTGTAAGGGGAGTAGTTGTATAGCTCGAGACGCGCCTGAATCTCGGCACTAGATCGGGGCGACTGGTCAGCTTCACGCCCCGGCCACTTTACACCCGGGAAGGATCCCCTTTCCCATTGAATAGGATGAGTTGACCCAGAGTCGGTCTGGATGGGTCCAGAAAATCTCGCGCCCACGGGTTTGAATCGCGGAGCGAAGGGGTAGAAGCGGAGAGGTTCGTATAGTGATTTGTTGGGGAAACCTGAAGGAAAGAGCCCACTTTGAAGACCAAGATTTAGAAGGGAGTATGATATTAAAATGGATCTTCAAAGAATAAGGGGGAGGGCGTGGACTAGATTGATTTGGCTCAGTAAAGAGGCAGGTGACGGTTTGTTGTGAACACGGTGATGAACCTTCCGGTTCCAAAACGTGCGGAGAACGTCTTGACTAACTGAGGAGCTGTTAGCTACCCTAGAACGACCGTGTCCAGTGGAGTCAGTCAGTCATTAACTTAGTTAATTAGTTGGCTAGTTGGGTGATGGTTGAGTACATAACTTAAAAATGGTTTTGTTATGAAGTCGCACATTATGGGCGCCGTCTAAGATTTACACATATACTACACAAAAATGTTATATATTTTTCTACTTATTCATCAGTTTCTTTGTCTTTTTCTTATCCACCTCGTACCTGGTTGGTTGTTTGGTTATTTCACCACGCTGTTTCATGTAGTGGGTATATTGGGAGTAATAAAAGGAAGGGACATGGCAGGAACGTTGTGCTTCTTTGGAATGCAGCCACGTCGGTTCATTGCTGGAACTGCACACCCATATACTACGTCACTGGTTACATCCACTTCTGCACGTCCCTTACAGCAAACATGTAGGTAATCCTGCTTTTCATGAAAATGAAAGCAAACGCGATTGGAGAGCTTTTAAAATTAGTGCTGTCTATTTCGCTCGATCAAAATGTTTAAAGGATATTCCTTTAGACCTGTCGGGAGAAAGATTCAATATTCCGATATTTAATTAAAGCGGAAAATTGCTTGTTACTTTAGCGTCTTTATTGAAATGTTCAGCAGAGAACAGTAAACGGAACCGCTGATAGCCTTCTTGTCTTTTAATAGCAAATAGTGGCTCTATTCTCCCATTGTTTCAGTAACTTGCTACTGGATGCACTGCTGTATTCGGTGTAGAAGTGTTGGTGGTTGAGAAGTCATTTTGTTTGTTGTTTGCGTTCCATGTACAGTCGACTATTTCAGATGTTTGGTAATTGTCTTTATACTTCATTACATGTTCAAAACCAGTTCTCCCAAACGGGTAGTATTTTGTACTTAATTTTTTATCGTAAAAAGTGATCGTGTTAGACAAAATTCATGTAGTCTCAGATTGACTTGACTTCGTGTTTGCAGGGGCTATGGTGCTGCGTCTGTTCTATTGTTTTCTTCACTCAGCTGAACGTGCAAATTGTTCCTGTCTGTCGTCTGAATCAGAACCTGGATCAGAACACAGCGTCGCGTAGTTTTTATGGTTTCTGATAATTCCATCCAACTTTAAAACCGAAGTACAGCATGCCGAGAATTTAAATTACTGCTTTTGCTCTAACTTTGCCTCGTATTCCTAGCAGCAGCGCCTTATATGTTTGTGTGTACAAGCACATAATTTTTAGATTCTACTGCACATTTTTTTAAATCAACAGTTTTCTACATTTCTGAAATCGGAGCGTGTCTTACACTTGATGGCATTGTGGAATCGATTTTTAGAATTATGTTGTGTGACTGAAGCAGGACAGTCTGTTGTCCATAACACTAGTTGTGGAGCGGTAAATACAAAGGCAGGACCTAAGAATACTCCGAAAGTGTAGTAGAATCTCTTAGTACCAACAAATGCACTTATTATACTAATATATATATATATATATGTTTATTTATGTATATTAGTATAATAAATATATATATTTATACTAATATATGAAAATATATATGTGAGCCGGGTAGCCAGTCGTTGTAGCGACTGACTACAGGCTGGACGGTCCGGGATCGAAACACGGTGGGGACGAGATTTTTCGCCCGTCCAGACCGGCCCTGGGGCCCACCCAGCCTCCTGTAAAATGGGTACCGGGTCTTTCCCGGGGGTAAAGTGCTGCCGGGGCGTGCTGCTAACCACTCACCCCCTTCTAGTGCCGCTGTCATGGAAGAGTGTACCTATACTTCTACCCACCCTCTGGGCCACACCGGCCCTGTAACGGGATCACTTTACCTTTATATATAAATATGTATTTCAACATATTGGTATAATGTGTTCATCTGTTGGTACTAAGAGACTGTAATCTGTCACAATGCACGGAGAGACTAATACGAAATTCCGAAAGTTTGTGTATTTCCATTGTTAAAAATGGCGTTACGGGTGACATTGTGTAAGACAAATGGTGGGGTTTTGGAGTCTGAATACAACAACGGTCTTAATGCGTGATTTCAGGCTTCCACCGCGGTGTAAATGAGATTTTCGCTCTTGTGGAATGTTACATAGTGTAGATTGGTAGTTAGTTAGCGACCTTACGGGGCAACCTGTCGGTCCCATCGGCAAGGGTCAAGCAGCGTCGGAAGAATGCCGGGAGAACCAATCGCTGCCCACACCACTCACTTGTAACTGGGTATCAAGTGTTCCAGGCATTTTTACTGGACTGCTTGACCCTTGCAGTTGGGACCGATAGGTTGTCCCGCAACGTCGTTGACTAACTACCAATATACGTTGTATAACATCCCAGAAGAGCAAAGGGTGAAGCTTTATTACAAATAATAATAATATTTATTTACTGCAATTGGGTTGTTACCCGGTGGCAGTGGTTATTTTACATTTACACTAAACATGAAATTGGTTACTGCTAGATTTAAGTCGGGAGGGCTGCATGAGAAGCATGTAGTAGCAACTTGGAATGTTGGGAACCATCTCAGCATTTGCTTATAGACACAGGGAAACCAAGAAAAACCTGTGTCGAGATGGCAAAACCTGCGTTGAGATGTTGCGATGTTGAGCGATCAGTCAGCGATCATTTTTGCGCCTACGAACTTTGTTCTGTCTTGAAACCTTTCTTACAATCATCCATTAGGAAGGTGATTTGGGGCTGGTATCATTGGCGCTATTGCCTTTCGGTTGTTGTCGTTCAAAAAATGCTGTGTTACAAATTGCTTCGATGGCACAGAGAAGGTTATCTTATAAGATAATTCCGAGCTTATCCGCCCCAATTTAAAAAGTGTGTTTAGCGTACATCTGTGGCCTGAGATTGTGTGGCTGGAAGCACGAGTGAAGAAGAGACTGAAAAGATTGATTTGTGAAGTTTAAACCTTCGAGTTTCTGTTGATTTGTGTTTGTTAATACATAAACGGTTCATATTTGAATGCTAATGTTTACTGTTTTTTGTATAACGATTTTTTTTTCTGAAAACATGTGTACCTGCTAAATCAAGTGCGCGACTTACAGTCGGTGGTGTATTGTTACTGAAAATCTAACAATAAATGAAGGGTGCGTTTTATAGGCTAGGGAGTAGGTATGTAGGTATCTCCTGATCCGTTAGGTTCGTGTAACGTGCAGCAACATACGCTACCACATCATTATGTCGTCACATGATATTTTTCCTTCTGGCATTAAAAATTTCTTTATTTTCTAAAGTGTTGTGATGACCATGACTTAAGAGCAGTGTCTAACCGATTATGCAGAAAGCGTTTTGTTTTTGCTTGTTCCAGGTTTGAAAATAAATGAGTGTATAGTGAGATCCTTTTTGCAGTTGCTGCAATCTGTATCTTTTCTCTGCTCAGGATTGAGAAGTGGCATGTTCTATACACATTTCAGTTGAAATGCTGCTGGTGGCATTGAGCGACGCACTTTCCAAAAATGGATTCTTATCGTCCTGTTAGTTGAAGAGGAATCGAACGTTTTTCAGCGCTCCATTGACACATCTGCTCAGCATAAAAGTTGCTTAATGGAGGTCACTGTGAAATGTCAGGTGATAATGTTTATGCTAAGCGTTTCGGTATTTTTTTAAACGTTGACGGTAAAAAAAATTCCGAAGTTCGTGAGGGTTGAGGTTCTTACTGCACTGCTGTTGAAGAGATTGGTTTTTCTGTGACGTCGTGTAGATTGGTAAACAGGTTCCATCCATCGTAGGGTAGATTAATCAGAAGATGTAGGTACAAGCTTCTCTGAAATGTTGGTATCAATATACCTATCCAGGACGAATGGATGCTTCAGAATCCATAATTTCAGTGCAGTATTTACGTTACGCATTCCTGTGTCAACTATTTTATAGTGAGTTCTGAGACATCTGAAAAAAAATGACAGTGCTTGATATATCGTCGGTAGACTCCAGAATAGCCATGCACATTCCGTGAAACTGCAAGGAGGTGGTCTGAGGAAGTGAGCAGCAGGCTAATTTGGTAGAAATCCTGCAGCACGTGTGCGTATCCGCCAAAATGGAGTTGATGGAAACACATATTTCGATTTGTACTATAGCTGGGTCAAAATTAAGTTCCGAACTGCATTCTGTATTAACCCAGATGGAAGTTATGTTTCAAGAAGCATTTGTTTTGTAACAAAATGATCATGTTGTATTGTGCACATTTCATTCATAGGCGAACCTTTCTGGGGAATGACTTCCAGAAGGTATAGCAAGATAAATTAAAGAATTTGCCATAACGTGTTTTTTAGCTTCGGTACGCAATGCTGGTAATGTATTTCGACAAGTTTTAGGTACTAGAAGTCAGACTGTATTGGCGTACATTTTGTGCATGTACGGAACGTGTTGTTTGTTTCGTACGTTTAGGTTATTTTTAGTCGGAGGTCGGATTGAGTTGCGTCGCAGTGACCACAGGTCTGCTTCAAAACAGTTGGTGTTGTGCAATATTCGTACTGCTTATGCATGATTCGTTCGTGTGACAAGGTTGAGATCTCGAACTGAGTGCTGTAACAATTTACCTTTTAATTCGCACATACGTACTGATGTTGGCTTGATCATAAGCCGAAACGTAGCTGATTTCCAGGTTTTCAAATATATAGACCTAATCGCAGTACGTGTGACGGAAAAGTGTTGGTGTTATTGTTATTGTAACACAACGGGGTGAATCACCGCGAAGCTGTGTGTAGATATATCAGAAGACAAAATAACATTATTAAAGAATTGTATGGACATGATATCCCTAAATCTGATCCGTGCTGTCATGAATTTAGCCTGGTCGAAGGTGGGCCCCAGTTGACTTTCTCACATTCTGTTATACATGTAGTACATTTTGAGTTCTAAATATGCATCGCCGATCCCAGTGGCCGCGCGGTCGATGGCATGCGGCCGCTGGCTTGCTGGGATTGCGGGTTCGAATCCCACCGGGGGCATGGATATACTTGCATGTCTCTTGTGAGTGTTGTGTGTTGTCAGGCAAAGGTCTTTGCGTCGGGCTGATCTCTCATCTAGAGGAGCTGCACCGAGTGTAGCGTGTCTGATTGTGATTGTGAATCCTCGACAATGAGGCGGCCCTGGCCCGCTAGGGGCTGTTGTGCCAGGAAGCTGGGGAGGGGGGATTATGTGTGCTTTAGGAACTTACAATTTGCATTTCCTTTGAGACCACAGTACATTCCCTGTGGTCTGTCAGAGAAATTAGAATTTAGTAAATGACCGTATCGTTAACAATATTCAAACTATGTCCCGTAAAAAATTGACTCCATTCTTCCGGGATGTGCCGCTCTGTCGGGCGAGTAGTTCCAGCACTTTCGAAGGACGGGTAGTGCTTACATCTTCAGGTTTGCTTGATCCTGAAGGTGAGGGCATTACGATCCTCCGAAACGTCGGGAACTACTTATCCAACGACAGAGCGTTGTATCCCAGAAGAATGGAGTCTTGAACAACTCCTGTATGAGAATCTTGGAGCTTGCAGTTCTTGCAATTTATTCCCAAAATTTATTTTTGTGCTACTCAAAATTAAAAGTATTCCCACTTGCATCCATATTTTTTGTTCCTTTACTAAGGGGTGATCCTACTCTTCTTAAATAGGCTTCCCACAGTCTTTAGCGTTGCAACCATTAAACGTCTTACGTCTGACAAGGGAACATTCTTCTTAACGTTTCTTGAAATACCGATAGTAATTACGGTTTTTAAAATCCAGAGCTGGATTTGCGAGAATCGAGGTTCTGAATGCTGCGATGCTGAGGGTTCGAATCTTTTGGGATAAGACACTGTGTCTTTGGATGAGTGGTTCCCTTCGTTTCGAAAGATACTAGTGCCTTCATCTTCAGGGTCAAGCAGCACTGCCTGACGCTGAAGGTAGAGACACACTGGGAACCACTCACCCAACAATACATCGGAAATCCTCTGTGTAGGATTTCTTTTTGCCTGGTTCTTTCTTATGAGAAAAAAAAGCACGTGTTAATAAAATTATATGGCTGGCTTTGTCCGATGTCAGGGTCGTGTCCTGCCTCACCCTGTTGGTATGGTTAAAGAACTCTTCTGCTTGACCTTGATAATTTCCGGTGGTCGTTCAGGCGCCTTACCTTTATCTTATGATCTTTGTGTACGAAATGAGGCTAGCATTTCTTGAATGTGATTGCGTACACGTATGAGTGTGCCTGCAGTGGCCGTTCCCAGTGGCCGCGCAGTCTAACGCGTGGGTCTGCGGCCGCTCACTTGCTGGGATTGCGGTTTCGAATCCCGCCGGATGCGTGGATGTTTTATCTCTTGTGCGTGTTATCAGTTAGAGGTCTCTGCGACGGGCCGATCACTCGTCCAGAGTTCTACCGAATGTGGTGTGTTGAGTGTTATCTGGAAACCTCAACAGTGTGGAGGCCTAGGTCCACTAGGGCTGTCGAGCCATGGAAATATATACATATATATAAGTCGGACAGAGGTAACCAATAATGTAGACAACACTGTATTGCTATATTAGTTTGTTTCAACAGTTGCACATGAAGGTAAAAGGTGAAGGTATAGAGTTCACCCTAGAATGGGCCATGTAGGCCTGAGCGGGGGTGGGGGTGGGGGAGGGTGTAGAGGTACAGCGCTTCTCATTTTTTTTTACCTCGACGATGGATGCTGGTGGATTTTCAACGCTGCGCTCCGATCCCTTTACTCCCGGTAAAGAGACCCGCTACCCTTGTACAGGAGCCGTTTGGTCCCCAGGGTCGGCCTGGATGGGTATGGGAAATGTCGCCCTCATCGGGATTCGATCCCCTCACTGTCCAGCCCGTAACGAATCGCTATACCGACTGAGCTATCCCGGCCCGCCAGTTTCAAAGCTAGAGGAGATGGTTAAGGATCTTACACACTTGTGACAATAATTTTTTTTCTGTGTTCCCATTATGGTTCTTCTTCAGTGTTCCTTTGCTGTGTTATCAAGGCAGACGTCAGATATACTCGTAGGTGAACGTCTTTGAAATGCATTTCCACTGTATTTCCAATCACCATTAGATCCAGTACGCTCTTGAGATACCCCATGTTCTTGATAGTATATTACCTAGCTGTAATTCTGGCTAGACTTGTGCTTGTACGTCGATGAATGCGGTTATTTAAAAGAGTGAATGTAGACATTTGTAGCTGCATGTGTTTGGAAAAAG
>Ga0123353_10007608_pt1 | contig 14679 bp, 14 predicted proteins | sample TergutLab28metaG_3_FD_92763 | JGI IMG/M metagenome (GOLD analysis project Ga0123353, IMG submission 92763) | Labiotermes labralis P3 segment gut microbial communities from Petit-Saut dam, French Guiana - Lab288 P3 | ecosystem: Host-associated > Arthropoda: Insects > Digestive system > Gut ... | reverse complement strand
GCCGATAATCTGCAACGGCGGTTGATGATGGGGCAAGCCGAGTGTGCAAAGATTGATTCGTTCTTTTACGACATGAAGGCGCAACTGAGCCATATTGCAACCGCCAACGCCAACACTTCGGGAGGGACGAGTGTCTTGTCCGCAATCAAACAAGGAAAAATTCTTTGCATAGACTTGAACTCATCGGCGAACATTATGCTTGTGGAATTGATTGTGAACTCCTTGATCATCGCCATGAGCCGAGGGTATGAGTTTTCGCTTTTCGTGGACGATGTGGCAATCGCCAACAATGAACCACTAAGAAACATATTGTGCCAGAAATCAAACCATAACAATATTATTTGCTCCAAAGACCTGTACGCACTGCTTAACGGTAAGGACGATGTATTCACCACCATTGCCGGAGAGGCTGAGAAAACAATATTGTTATCCCACGGCTCGCATTTAAGTTGTGAAAAATGGTCTAAGTACATCGGTGAGTACGATAAAATTGATGTTTCATATAACACAAATTCAGGTTTAAGTAAAAGCGGGAACTGGGGGTATAACGCCAACCGAGGGCAGACAGATACGCTCAAACGGGAATTCAAAGTCAAGCCGGAACAGATTAACCGTCTGTCATCGGGAGAGATTTTCATTTATGATAATCAAACGAGAAGTTTGATGCAAACCGTGGTTCAATAGGAGAGGTATAGAATATGAGTGACTTAGAAATTCCCGAGAGCGTGACAATCAACGGTAAGTCGTACAATGTCTCGGAGGGTTGGGCAGGAACGCTTAACCTTTCCAATTTCGGTCCTGTTGAATTCACCGCCAGAGAACCGTTCGCACACATAAGCGGCTTGTTTTTTGTTTATGATAAAAACGGTAATAAAGTTGGCGAGTTTCAATGTGAGAAAAAAACGATTCTAACAAACAATACGACCTCTGGCGGAGGCAATGCCCCTTCCGGGTGTAGCGAAGCCATTGGAGCGGCTATTGGGGCAGGATTAGTATGGATAATATGTTTTATTTTCAAGCTACTCTTTAACTTAGTTAAACTACTCTTTGGGTTAGCTTGCCTACTGGTAGTATCCATTTTCAAGTGGCTTGCGAAAACCTTTAGTAAGAAACCATAACCAAAAGGATTTCTATTGATGAGCAACTGCACAGATTATTGGTGTGAACACTATGGCAAGGCAAACGGGAAATGCGGTCATTGCGTGAAGAAAGACAGTGTTCAAGACAAACCCGAGTTGAGGGTCATCCTTCAAAGACGGGCAGAGGATTTGATGGTACTTGGCAACGTGTCAAGTAGGGACAAAGGGCAAGAACGATGAAACGATTTGATAATGAATAGTTGTTGGGGTTTTTGTTAAAGCCCCCTGTTCATTGTGACAAGGCACAAAACGAGAAAAGACGCATAAGGAGGGTAAAGTTATGAGCAATAATTCAAAGCAGTGGAGTTCGAAAACCCCTGGGTATATCATTTTTTTGGTTGACCAATCGGGTTCAATGAGTGAAGCATATCCTGAAAAAGGAAACAAAGCCAATTTTACGGCAATGGTCATCAATCGTACCATTAATGAGTTAATAAATATTAATGCAGCTGGTGATAAAGTTAAAGACAGAGTTTTTATCTCTATTATCGGTTATGGTGGCAAAGGTGGTGATTCTGTTGATGAAATAAGATCAGATTATCTTAGCCAATTTGCAGACAACCCATTAAGAATTGAAAGCGGTAAACAAAAAATTTCTGACGGCAATGGTGGTCTAATTGAAATTGATGTTCAAAACCCTATTTTTGTTGAGCCAGTTGCTAATGGATTGACTCCCATGGGAAGTGCATTTGAATTTGCTAAGAATTTGATTAATGGCTGGCTATCTAAAAAGCCAGAAAATCCAGCGCCTATTGTTATCAATATTTCGGATGGGTTACCATGTAACACTATGCAAACGGATGAACAATCAAAAGCCGTTCAGGAAGCCAGTGCTATCATGTCGTTGTCGTGCCAAGACGGTAATCCGTTAATATTTAATGCGCATATTGGAGATTCACCTTTAAAATGTATTTGCAGTGCCTCTGAAGGTGAATTGCCAGACGATCAGGCGAAGTTTTTGTTTAAAATTTCAAGTAATATCCCGGAATCTTACAAGACCGCAGCCAAAAAACAAGAACTTGCTGTACAACCTGATTCGAAAGGATTTGTTTCAAATGCAGACCCAGAAACATTTATTAAATTTATTAACTTCGGATCATCTGGTGGGAGTGCAGATGTGACAGAAAAGAATAAGGTGTGGTAGTGACTATTGGAAGTAGTGACATGATAGAAAGGAATACGGCATGAAAATAACCGTAAAAGGATACATTACCTGTAAAGATGCGGAAAACTATTCTGATTGTGCGGATAATTATGCCTGCAATGCAGAAACAAATCGTTTTGCGATTTCTGATGGTGTAACAAAGTCGTTTTTTCCACAAATTTGGTCAAAAATCTTAGTAGAAAACTTTGTCGCTCTGAAAGGAGCGACAGAATTTTCTATTGAGGATTGCCAATCTGAATGGTTAAAACAAGTGACCGAAAAAATCACCTGCCCCAATGTAAAATGGTTTACGAGAAATGCGTTTTCTCGACAAGAATCAGGATTAGCGACTTTTGTTTCCCTTTATTTTGATAAAGAAAAATGGGTTGCGCATACCTTGGGGGATAGCTTCTTGTTCTTCATCCCAAAAGGGAGGGATGAATGTTTTGACGACTGGGTTAAACTTTCCTCTAAATCTGAGCCTGTTATTTTTGACAACTTTCCTGACTATTATTCGAGTAGAGAAAAAGCTCATGGGGAAGTTAAATTGCATGAAGGAACATTAGAGGAAGGGACGTTCTATTTAATGACAGATGCTCTTGCGGAATGGGTTTTCAACGAAAAAGAAAACGCATTAAACGAAGTACGAGAAAAATGGAACACTCAATCGGATTTTCAAACAAGTGTTAATGAATTGAGGGAGTTACAGAAGTTAAATAATGATGATTCGTCAGTTCTAATTATTGATATTAAAGATGATGGGAAGCCTGAATTTTCATATGTACCTGTCACTGTTACAGAGATAAAAGATCTCATAAAAAAAGAAACAGAAAATGCGTCTCTTGCAGATGAAACTTTAGACGGTTCAAAAGTAATAGAGGCATCAGTACAACCATCAGAAAATCTCGAAAACGAAGTTACCAACGAAAAATGTTCTGAATCAGAATTCGAAAATATGGAGAAGGAAACTGACAATCATCAAAACAATACATCGGAAACAATAGTAGAATTGTCGCAAAACGCAAAAGATGTTTTAGATTATTGTAGTAAGATGCATGAAAATACTTTAGCCAAAATGGAAGATATAATAAAAAACGGGGTGAGCAAAAAAATTGTGTATATTAACGTCCCGAGATGCGTAGCGAAAAAGAAACCCATTTCTGTGGATGAGCAAAAAATGGTTAAAGAAAAACTGGAGAAAGAGTATGGCATTTCCTTCAAGAACTGAAATTGTTGATGCAATGAGTAACCCCAAAGTTTGCTACAAGGCAAATGAATTGATTGGGGGGAGTATTGTTCGCAAAGGCACAAGGATTGTGCAATTCCCTGGCGGATATGCAACAACTTTCCCGTTTATCAATTGTTCTGGAAAAAAAGTGGCAGTCCGTTGTTGGGCATTGGATATTGGCAATGCCAAACAAAGAAGTGCCGCAATATCTGAATATCTAATCAAAGAACAATCCCCATTGCCATATTTCATGAACTTTAAATATGTTGATAATGCTATTCTTATTAAGGGGGTATTACAGCCTGTCATTGTAATGGATTGGGTTGAGGGTAAAACATTGAAAGAGCATATCAATGAAAATATCGAACGAGAGACTTTTCTTCAATTAGCAGAGAAGTTCAAATTGATGATGGGAGAACTTCATGGGAAGAACATTGCTCATGGTGATTTGCAACACGGTAATATCATGGTAAAAGACGATGGGAGTTTAATTTTGGTTGATTACGATTCAATGTATATTGAACAACTGAACGGTATGGCAGACATAATCAAAGGATTGCCGGGATATCAGCATCCCATGCGAACAAGAAATACAAAAATACATTCGAAATTAGATTATTTTTCTGAATTGGTCATTTATCTGTCGTTGTTGATATTTGCCGAAAAGCCTCAACTTTGGCAACGTTATTATGAGACTGAAGATTTATTATTTACTAAAGAAGATTTTGTTAATATCAGAAATTCTGGAATTCACAAAGAATTTTGCACTTCAAGCAACACAATGATTTCAAACCTAATGCAGAAAATGGAGGAATCGTTGTGCAAGACTGATATTCAGGATTTGTTGCCATTGGAGGAACTGCTTGTGGATAAATGGAAAAAAACAATGGACACTCTCTTTGGAGATGGTGGAAAGGTGGGCAACCAACCCAACCCTCCAGAAAAGAAAGTGTATCCTTTGCCTGACATCAACTCAACCCTTTCAAAGTTCTAAGACATGAAAATACAAGTTACATCACCTTGCTTTGACGATATAGGAGAAGTCCTGAAAAGTATGGACTTGCCTTTTGAGCAATATGAGTTAAAAAATAAAATTGATTGTGAAATTTTATTTCTAAATTGTGGAACACTAGACGATGTTGACAAAGAAGAGCTTGAATGTTTTGTGAAAGGCGGTGGCGTGTTATATGCCTCTGATTTGACATCTTCGTTGATTGAGTATGCATTCCCCAATATTTTTACATTTAAAGGTTCGGGAGATGTGTGTACTCTTAATGCCGAAGTAGTTGATGTTCGTTTGATAAAATATATTGGAAAAAATGTATCAGTAACGTTTGATTTAGGTGGTTGGTCAATGTTAGATAAAATAGCAACGGGAAGGGTTATCATAAAAAGAATTGATACAGGAAAACCGTTGATGGTAGAAGTTCCGTACGGTAAGGGACGAATATATTACACCTCTTTTCATAATCATGTACAAGCTTCCGATAAAGAGGTGGCATTATTGAAATTACTTGTTTTAACACAACTAAGCGTAAGAAGTGATAAAACGATAGAAGAAGCGGCTGATCTTATTGGTTTTGACTTAGGCAATATCAAGGATAAATTTAGTGTCCCAATTGTTCCAAACAAATCCAGTTCAGATAAACTCCAAGAAGTAGCAACCAATAACAAAAACGTTGACAGCATTATGAGTAAGTGGGACAAACAGTCAGGTGTCCCGCAAAAAGAACGCCAATCGTTGCCTGACATCAACTCAACCCTTTCAAAGTTCTGATAGAGCAACCATGATGAACGAAACTAATAATTCAAAAATATGGACTCGTGAATATCCCGGATTTATTATCTTTTTAGTGGATCAATCGGAGTCCATGAATACATCATATCCCGAAAATGATAACAAAGCCAATTTTACGGCGATGGTTATCAATCGTACTATTAATGACTTGACTAATATTGCTGCTGCTGGCGATAAAGTTAGGGACGTGGCTTTTATTTCCATTATTGGTTATGGTGACGAATGTGGCGATTCTGTTTATGAAATCAGGTCAGGTTATCTCAGCCAATTTGCAGACAATCCATTGCGAATAGAAAATGGCAAACAAAAAGTTTCTGACGGTAATGGTGGTTTTATAGAAATTAATGTTCAAAATCCTATTTTTGTCAACCCAGTTGCCCAAGGTAATGCTCCAATGGGAAGCGCATTAGAATTTACTAAAGAGTTAATAGACGCTTGGTTATCAGATAAACCTGGGAGTCCTGCACCTGTTATAATCCATATTTCAGATGGATTGCCGTGTAACAGAGAAGGGTCTTATGATGAAAAAGCAAAAGCAATCATAGCGGCTTTCGATATCATGAACCTGTCGTGTGAAGATGGGAATCCATTACTCTTTAATGTCTATATTGGAAATGTACTTACGGAATGTATGTTTAATGCAACGGAAAGTGAATTGCCAGACGAACAGGCAAAATTTTTGTTTAGCATTTCAAGTAAGATTCCAGAATCGTGTAAGTTCCTTGCCTTACGTTGCGGATTTTCTGTATGCCCCGATTCAAGAGGATTTATTTCAAACGCCACCCCTGAATTTTTTATTGGATTGTTCCGCATTGGATGGGACAGTGCCTTCCCTCCATCTACAAAGAGTCGTATTCGACGTATTCGGGGTAAATGGAGCAACTAAGTGAGTAAAAATTATGCCAAACAAAAACGATATCATAAGCGCAGTTAAAAATTCAGATACTTTCCTGAAAGTATCCGAATTGCAAGGGGCGATTGTTAAACTAAAGTCTAATGGTCAGCCGTATTTCTTTACTGGCGGTTTTACGATGGTTTTTCAGCTTACAAAAAACTCAAAAAAATGGGCATTCCGAGTTTGGCATACAGGATTTAAGCAACAGAAAGTTCGTTTTCAAAAAATCTCAAAATATCTCGAAGCCCAAAAGTTACCTTATTTCGCTGATTTCATTTATGATGAAAAGGGGCTTTTAGTTAATGGTGAACTTGTTGATACCATTCGAATGGAATGGTTTGAATATGATTTGCTTAAAGACTATATTGAAAAAAATATTAACAACCAACTGAAACTCTTGACATTAGCCGTTAATTTTATGACGTTGTGCGAAGATTTACACAAGCATCAAATATCGCATGGTGATTTGCAACACGGAAATATACTGGTGGACAGCCAAGGTAACATCAAACTGATAGATTATGATTCTGTATGCGTACCCGATATTGAAGGCGTAGAAGAATTAGTAACAGGGTTAAGAGGGTATCAACACCCCTCACGTTTCAAATCAACAAATAAAGCCTCGTTTAAAACGGATTATTTCTCCGAATTGGTTATTTATTTATCGCTATTAGCCTTTGCTCAAAATCCACAGTTATGGCATGAATTCAACGTCAAAGATACGGAAGTCTTATTGTTCAACGAAGAAGATTTCTTGAACTTGCGACAATCTGGTATTTACAAAGTGTTGTATAATATGGGGAATCCCATAATAAACAAGCTACTAACTATTTGTGATATTTATTTTAAGAAGGCATCGTATTTGGACTTAGAACCATTTCATTTATGTTTTTCATCTCTACGGGAATGCCACCCCCCGCCTCCAATAGAAGCCACGCCATCAATTGGTCTAGTCTTTCGGGACACAGAAACCATGAAAATGTCCATGTATTGTACCCAATGTGGAAAACCGTACTACAAGCCAATCTCTAAGTTTTGTTCTTATTGCGGTAACAAACGTTAATGAAAGGTGTGATGATTATGAAATGTCCTGAATGTCAAGAGGAAAACAAGGAAGATGCCGTGTATTGTGGTTATTGCCGTAATCCATTAGAGGTAGAACATTTCATATTTATCAGCCATGCAGAGGCTGATGAGAAAATTGTGAAAAGTTTCTATAAAATGCTGGCAAAAATACTGCACCCACTGCCATCTTTTAAGTATAAAATCTTTCTTTCCTCTGAAAAGGGGCATATAAAATGTGGAGATGATGTAAAAAAGAGAATACACGATGAACTCAATCGCTCTAGTAATCTATTTTGCATATTAACAAGAACGTCATACAAAAAACCTTGGGTATTGTATGAGATGGGTTATGCACAAGGTAAATCCTCTGAAAAGAAATTGATACCTATCGCCATAGATATCAGTGTAACGACAATACTAAGCAAAGGTTATCCTTATGCAAACCTTAGTATAGCAGGATGCAATACAGAAAGTTTGACAGCAATTCTGATAGAATTCCTTGAAAGGGTTATCCCGAATTATTTAAAAGACAAGGAGGAGGATAAGTTGAAAAAATCCTTTGCTCCTCATATCAAAACGTTTTTAAATGCAATCAAGCGCAGGTCTTAAACATGAAGTGTCCTAACCCACAATGTAACACTAATGATTATGAGCCTGATGCAAAATTTTGCCATGCGTGCGGGCATTCATTACAACCAATTGACGGTAGTGGAACAAAAACCGGCTCATCGCTATCCGAGAATGTTACCTTTGCTGATCTTTTAGGCGGAGAGCCGTCAGCCGCTGATTTGGCTGCGATTGCCAACTTTGCCCAATTCGTACAGGAATTGGGAACAAAAACAGGAACGTCGCCCCCCCCACTCGCCAATGTCGCTGATGTCTTTTCCTTCTTTGAGGAAGTGGGAACAAAAATGGGCGTGCCGTTGTCCTCGCCCGATGCAGCCGATTTCGCCCGATTTCTGCTGGGACTTGGAGTGAAAGCGGGCGTTGCTCCTCCTGCCGAATTCCTCCATGCCGTGCTTACGGAGCATTTCACAGTGAATAAGATTAAGGTTTTCGCCCCCCCCGCCTTGTACCGGCATCCAAGCGGGTTGTGTTTTTATCAGCGTACAACCAGATTCATCAATTTCAGGCTTCATTTCACGAGGACATTAAACACAAGTGTGCGTGTCACATACCATTGGGAAATTGTTCTCCTCGACAAAGCAAAAGAAGTATCAGTATCAGGACGACAACAAGCGCAGTACACGATAGATGCCCAGTCTGGGTTCATTAGTTTCAGGTGGAAAAATGTTCAGCAGGGAAATTGGGGCCTCTATGCCATCCATGCTAGGATTGAGAATTCAAACACAATCGAGGCAATGTTTGTATTGCTATGAAATGTCCTAATTACATCTGTAAAATAACCGACCATCCACCTGCGGCAGTTTTTTGCCATATCTGTGGTCGTCAATTTAAATCCGAGGAAGAAAAACGTCTGGATTCCATATCGTCATGGGTTTATTATTCAATCAATTCGTTAATGTTTCTCTGGATAGCAATACCCTCTGATTTTAATTCTTTGGGGAAAATGTCTAAAATTATTTTCTCGATTTTTTCTTTATTGTTAGGTGTGGTTATCGTATTTCTTTGGCCTATCATTGTAAAAAATGCAAATAATATTTATGGTGCGAATAAGCCAGATTATACACTGCCACATTATAAACTCAATTATGTTTATGTTGTGTTTTTTGTTTGTTCAGCCATAATTGTCAAGACATTTGACAAATGGATTGGAGGGGCTTTTTGGCTGTCATTCGTTATATTTGTGTTGATACACTATATAACTTTTCATTATTCGCCATATTTGATGTTTCGATTAGGGTTAATGGATGAACACATTACGCAAAAACCACGATTAAAAGGCTTGATGTTATGGATTGGGTTACCGGCCATTGCCGTTACGGCATTCAATATTTATAATTATGAAGTGGTTGGACGCGATGGTTCCCGTAGTGTATCTAGAGACGAAGGAAGAGGAGCCTCGCATTCATCGGGAACGACGACTGGGCAAGACACAGGCAGCACTTTCATTTCTCAGACAAATTCAATACCTCCTCCTGTACCGACACCGACTCCCGAAGAACGCAAACGCAGGGATGAACAGAGGCTACAAAACGAAAGGTCTGTTCGGATTGGGGCAATCGAAAATATCACAGATCAGGCAGTGTTGGCGGAAATCGTGAGAACAGATGAATCCATCCCTGTCCGCCTTGCGGCGGTTAAGGCTCTAACGGATCAAGCGGTGTTGGCGGATATTGCGAAAAATGACGAATATTATGGTGTCCGGGCAATGGCGGAAATCAGGCTGATGAAAGATCAGGCGGCTTTGGCGGAATTTGCAAGAAGCGGCAATGTTTTTCCTTTCCTGTTGGATACCAAAGACTATCAAGTGGCGGCAATAGAAATGATTACGGATCAAAAAATATTGGCAGACATTGGAAGAAGCAACACGTTTCCCATTACTATAGATGTCCAAAAGGCTGCTGTTAAAAAGATTACAGACCAAAGGATTTTAGAGGAAATTGTAAAGACTGCTACAGACGAAAAACCCATCCTTGCGGCAATCGAGAGGATTACGAATCAAGCGATGTTGGAGAAAATCGCGAATAACGCGGAAGACATCGCAAATCGTCTCCAAAGTAGCACGAGAGCTGGCTACAATTCGGGTCTCCTTTTTAAGGGGGCAAGTTTTAGGAGTGCCGCAGTTTGGGCGCTTACCGACCAAAGGGCTTTGGGGCGAATCGCCCAAACACATGAACATCGTGGTGTCAAAAGTACAGCCTCCATAAGGCTTGAGATGATCGGAAAAAGCCAAACCAAATTGTTGGGAATCGCAATGCCAACGGATAGGGAGGTTGTCCAACAGGTGGCGGCAGTTAAACAGATGACAGACCAGTCGTTGTTGGCAAAAATTGCACAATTTGTGGATACGGAACATTTTTATGGGAATGGTCCCCAGGTGGAGGCTCTCAAAAAAATCACGGACCAGAAGATACTGGCGGACATGGTAAGGCTCGACGCTCCCCTCCGTGCCGAGATTGCAGAAGTCGAAAAGATCACAGACCAGAAAAAATTAGCTGAAATCGCGACAACCCACGAGGACTTCCCAATTCGGAGAATGGCTGTCAAAAAACTCACGGATCAGTCGGTATTGGAGAAGATTGCGAAAACCGATGTAGATGACTGGAGAGAGATGGCTGTCCGTGCATCAGCGGTTGTGAAAGTTACAGATCAAAACGTTTTAGCGGAGATAGCTTTGAAAAATGATGAATATGGTAGCCTCGGTTGGTCTGCCGTCTATGAGGCGGTCTTGAAGATCACAGATCAGGCGGTGTTGGAGAAAGTCGCGAAAAACGATAAGGACTGGCGTGTACGAAAAGTGGCGGTCACTCGAATTACGAATCCAACGGTATTGGATGAGATTGAGAAGAACGAAAAAAATGATTACTTTGGAGGAGAAGTTAGGAGAGCGGTAACCCAAAGAAAATCACAAATTACAGGCGACAAAGGCACACACAGTAACTCCACAACTACGACGACTCGGCAAGGCATTCCCAATCGCTCCACCCAAATCAGTCCCCCTGAACCTGCCCGTCCTCCTACTCCTGCCCCCTCCACTAACAGGCTTTTCCGTACAACGGCATCTAATACCCTTACAACGCGACCACCTGTCAATGTCACTCCTGATGTTAATGTAAAAAATGCCGCAGAGTTGTTCGATGCCGCCGATAAAGGGATCACAGCCAAGCTAAGGGAGTTGATTGTCACAAGAGCCGATGCCAATGCTAAAAACAAGGATGATGTCCCCTTGATTGTGAAAGTCACCGGAAATTCTTATGGTTATAATAGAGAGGATATTGCGACTGACATTATAAAGCTCCTTCTTGAACGGGGGGCCGATGTTAATGCCCAAGACAAAAACGGTAACACGGCATTAATCACGGCTGTAAATAAAAGAAGTATCGAATTAATTCAAACTTTACTGAGAGCACCCGGCATTGATGTCAACGCCAAGAACAAGGACGGTCATACGGCATTAATCGTGTCTGTGGAAAGTAGCGGGTTCGGAATTAACGAGAATAGCGTTAAACTTCTTCTTGATGCGGGTGCCGATGCCAACGTAAAAGACAAGAACGGTGTTCCCGTAATCATAAAAGTTACTTCAAAAAATGATTTTGGGGGTAAAAAATTAGTCGAAATTGCCAAACTTCTTGTTGGCAAGGGGGGGAATATACATACCAAAGATACTAATGGCAATACGGCATTGATTACGGCTGTGAAGGAGGGGAGAATTAATCTTGTCGAATATTTCCTCAATATGGGGGCAGACCCCAACGTAAAAAACAACAAAGGCGAAACGGCGTTGCTTCTGGCGGCTGCATTGTATCCAGATAATAATGACAATGTTGCCATTGTTAAAAACCTCCTTGCCAAGGGGGCAAATATTCAGGACAAAAACACAAATTACGAAACCCCGTTTGATATTTCGAAAAGGCGGTACGGACCCACTAATAAAATCGCAATTTTATTGGATAAGCCGTTGCTCTGCACACAGTGCAATGGCAAAGGGCTTACCGTCTGTTCAGGGTGTCAGGGGACTGGAACTATTAGAACCGAACAGAGTACACGGTGTGCTTCATGTTTGGGCAGGGGAACAACAACCAGAACAGTAAGTGTACGGGGGAGGTTGACTACGCAACAAGTCCGCTGTGGTTCTTGTTCTGGAACTGGGCAGAGGACGACAGCGTCCACTGGTCTCTGCCAGACGTGCAGAGGAACCCGTGAAACAAAGTGTACCTCCTGCGACGGTATCGGACGGCGATAGAAAATCCAAAGGAACGCTGTGGTAGAAAGGGGGATTATGGATCAAAGAGATGAAAGAGACGGCGGCAATAAAGGTGGATTAAAGGAAGGCGCAAAACGGGTGCTTGCGGCTGTGACTGGAGCGGTTGTTGCGCCAGCGGCTGGGGTGGTGGCGGCTCCGATGGTTTCATCCGAAGTTCAGGGCATAATCAATAATGGCATCCCAGCTATTCATGCTTCAATCCCAGCCCCTTCTCCAACCACACAACAAGTACTTGCTAAAATCGGACAGGAATTCAACGTCTCCATGGGAGGATGGGCGGATGCCAAAAGCAAAGCAAGTGAACAGTCTGCAAAGATTGACGGGGCGAATAAGGCTAAGGACGTTTTAAAGGACACTTCAAGCAGTCCAGCGCCAAAAGACACAAGCAAGGCGGCGAGTGCCTTGAAAGGCAATTCAAGTAGTGCCTCTAAAGAGACAAGCACAAGTAACGGTCAGTCAAAAAGCGGCGGGCAGGGGAGATAGGGGATGAAAGAGGGAGGATTTTTTTTTGACAGGATTTCCCCTTTGGGGCGCATAAGTTACAGGATTATGTTGCTGATTTTTTTTACCGCAAAGGACGCAAAGAAAAACGCAAAGGGCGCAAAGGCATGGTTCAACAATAACCTCGTTGCGTCCTTTGTGAAACCCTTTGCGACCCTTGCGGTTAACAAACGGAGGAATGTATGATGCGTAATCTCATCGGGTCAGCTATAAAATTCCTTTCGGTTGCCCAATATGTTGCCATCGGCATCGGGGTGCTTGTCGGGGTTATCATGGTCATAACCTCTTTCAATTCGGGCAACTCAACGCAAGTTACGAATTTGATTGTTTTCATACCTGTCTTGGCAATCTTTTTCGCGGCGATCTTTGGGTTTTTCTGGCTTGCGAAATTCATGCTGGAAGGATGTGAAGACAAGTTGGTGTATAAGACAATGCCCGTGCAAATTATTGCGCTCATCGCTATATTGCTCGTTGCGTTGATTGGCGCGGCGATTGCCGGGGTTATACTTTTGATTGCGCTGGCGTATAGCGCATACAAACGCTTGCCGAAATAGATGGAACAGGAGGTCAAAAATGAATGTGTCAACTCGTTTGTTGTATGGGAATACGGTAGGGCAGAATGTCCCGCCGGGGCAGGGCATCAATGCGAAAGTAAAACTAGCTGGCGCCTATAACGGCAAGCCGAGTGTGTTCACGCTCAATGACGATGTGTTGAGCAAGCACACCATGCTCATCGGCGGGACGGGATGCGGGAAGACGACCCTCTTTTATCATTTCGTTTCGCAGATTAAGCGCAACATGACGAATGATGATGTAATGATTATCTTCGACAGCAAGGGGGACTTTCATTCCAAGTTTTACAATCCAGCGACAGACCTTGTCATCGGGAACTCGCGGCAATATGCAAGTGCCTCACAGCACTGGAACATCTATAAGGAAATCCTTGCGGATGGGTGGGAGGAACGCGACTTCATCATCAACACACAGGAAGTGTGCAAGTCGTTTTTCGAGGAACGCACCAAGAACACGACAAATTCCTTTTTCCCCAATGCCGCACGGGATATGTTGGCAGCAGTGATTGTTGCGATTATTCGTGCGGGAAAAGAGGACACTGATATAAGAAGAGAGCATTTCTACAATAATATGTTGAAAAGGTTTTTAGATTCATCAGATGCCCAGAAGATTATAGAGTTACTCGGCGGTAGCCCGGATGCGAATGCCGTGATGTCATACATCAGCGGTGACAATGCACAATCTCAGGGCGTTTTATCAGAAATGTATTCGGTTGTCAGGGAGATATTCATAGGCGTATTTGCCGAAAAAGGTGCCTTTTCCATGCGGGAATTTGTCCGTAATAAAGGCAGCAAGACGCTGTTCATCGAATACGACCTTTCCATTGGCAGTATGCTGACGCCTGTTTATCGGTTGATGTTTGACCTTGCATTGAAAGAGGCCTTGGGACGGAACAAACCGCAGGGGAATGTCTATTTGGTGTGTGACGAGTTCAAACTGTTGCCGCACTTGCGCCATATTGACGATGGCGTGAACTTCGGGCGCAGTTTGGGCGTTAAGGTTTTTGCAGGGGTTCAAAGCATCGAGCAACTTTATGAGATTTACGGGCAAAGCAGGGGTAGGAACATTGCGGCAGGTTTTTCATCCGTCTATGCATTCCGTGCCAACGATGTTGCTACAAGGGACTATGTGACAGGGTTGTTCGGCAAGAACATCGTGCTTGAAAAATATCAGCGATTGGATAATCAGATGATCGAAGACAAACGAAACGGTCAGACGGTCGAAGACTGGGACATGAACAGCCTGAAAGTCGGCGAGGCGATTGTCGGTCTGCCATTTTCACAGCCGTTTCGATTTCATTTTGATGTTTATTAACGAACAAAAAATTAATATTTTTTTACATTCCTAATTCCACCACCACCGCCGCCGCCCGAAGCCCCGGCACCGCCCCGGCCTTCTCCACGCGCACCGAAACCCCCGACACCTTCGGCATCGTCAAGCACACCTGC
>Ga0123353_10007607_pt1 | contig 14680 bp, 5 predicted proteins | sample TergutLab28metaG_3_FD_92763 | JGI IMG/M metagenome (GOLD analysis project Ga0123353, IMG submission 92763) | Labiotermes labralis P3 segment gut microbial communities from Petit-Saut dam, French Guiana - Lab288 P3 | ecosystem: Host-associated > Arthropoda: Insects > Digestive system > Gut ... | reverse complement strand
CGTAAGCTGTGTGCACACAGTTTGATAATAAATATAGGATTAGTTGCATCTTGTTGGTTTATCTCTCGTTACCGTATCTTCAAATGAAGTTTAAGAAACGGGCACACTCCCTCCTCCAGAGAAGGAGAATTGATACTTCATGTCGGTACAGGTATATAATATAATCGTCTGAACAGCCACGGCAAGCAGTATCTTAGAGAGTAACCAGCATTTTGGAGAAAATTTTTTGTCTCCTTCTTCAAAGTACATAGTTTTAAAGGGTTGTTTCATAGACTTGATATTTAGCATGTCACACATTTTAAGTCTATAGATTGTGGTATTCCGGGCATTATCTCATACGCTTAGTTCTAAACCTTCCAACAGCCGTATGAAAATCTACACATAGGACAGACTGAGAAATGTAGCAAAATAAAAAACCGAAACAACAAATCTTCACTAAAAGTTTTCTTCTACACACAAAATTACGCAAGAGAAACCTACTAATAACGAATTAAAGAATTATAATAAAGTAAATGAAAAATGCAATTTTTTCCCACATCGCTGGTTATTTGAAATCAAGAGTTCCCATCGCAACAAGCGACGGAACATTCTGGATGACATTTCTTGGTGTCTGTACACGTACTGTTACAGCTCGTTACAGAAGGAAACAAGGTCGAACGTTACATTTCCTCTAAATGTAACATGGAGCAGTACATTTTTTCAGTGATTCACAAAACTACTTTTTGATGCAAATAAGTAAATAATCTTAGTAGCAAACATACGACTGCAGGCCAAACGGTGCAATGTTAGAGTTTTTGAGACCGAAGCACAGAGTGTCTGGTTCTGAATTTATAAACTTCAACCTGTATATATACAGCCCATCTGTGGCCTAGGCCGCCTCATTGTAGAGGTATCTAGATCACACTCAATTAGACACACACATACGGTAGGACTCCTCTGAAGGAGTGATCAGCTCCTCGCACAGGCTGCTACTTACAAAACACACAACAAATACCAACTACGAACATCCATGAACACAGAGGGATTCGAACCCACGATCTCAGCAAGGAAGGGACGACAGACCTAAGCTTTAGATGGCAGGGCCAACGTGATTGGCTTCTTTACATCATAGGATAAACATTACAGATAATAATGTAAATAAGATGGTATTAACAGGTTCGTTAATTCGTAAGTTTTAGTCAATTACTGAAACTGGGCAATGAAGAGACTGTCTGCACAGGGCAAGTTATGTCCACTAAGCTCAACTGCTGCATAATGGACAACTATTCTACATTAATTATATTAGCAACTGCTAACAGAGTAGTTTAGTGAAAGTAGCTACACTCTTTACACACCGGATTTATGTAGTTAAGAAGGGCGGACTGAAACTTGCATTGAAGGAGTAGGAATTTTGTCGAAAATATATTTTCCGTCAAACTTTTTATATTCCGCGTGTGTAAAACTACTAACGTGTATTGTGCTTCATATCCTCTCTTGAGAGGTTACCTAGATACCTTGTTCTGGGCCCCATTTTCAGAAAGTGGAAGGAAATATATATCACCTTCAGGGTCAGTGATGGTGTTACCCTACGTGGTAATGTTTTCATGGCGGTTGCTAATCTCTCCTAAAGAAACGTTTAAAATTTCAGAACGGAGCACTTAGTCTTTCCATTACACAGAAAAATGACGGAACATGATTTCCTGTAGTGTCTATTAATGCAAGCTGTTTCAGTAACCATACAGTCACAGCGCTTATAAGCTATATTATTTTGACCAAAACCTGTTTTCTAGTGCTGTCACAGTATCGTTCAATTTACTGTTTTTTCGAAAACATATACCCTTTACAGTTATATTCAATTTTATATTTGTGTTGTTGTTTACTTGCCATTGAATAATATGCATATGCAGCCGCAATACCGATAACTTCAAATAACGATATGTAACCGAAGTCAACATTGTAACTTTAGTGAAGCACAGGCTGAGAGCTCCCTGATGATGGTTTATGTAAACCGAAACATGTTGCAGCAACTATTATAATTTTAAATGATTCTAACTGTTTAACAATTTTATAATAATTTGTGCGCATTATTTGGGCAAATAAAGGACGTAATACTATCAACATGCACGGTGCACCTACGAAGATCTTCAAAAGATTGTTTTTTTAATACTACTATAGATTTTGTATTAAACACGTTCAATAAACAACGCTTTCAAATAACCAGCACATATCACTGAGAGTAAAGATAATACAACGAAAGATTGCATTCTGAATTTCATCTTTTTTGGTCCCCTGTTAAATAAGTCACGTATATCGGGCAGAAAAAATCAAAGAAACACCATCGTTAAGAATAGGAACAAATATTCTATCAGTTACACATTTAGTGTACTGAAGACTTTACATATCGTTGTTAACACAGAATCATAGAACAGTTACTGAGGTGATGAATATTAAATGATACGGTTCTAAATCAAAACTAAAATTATACTAACGCCTTTAGTAATATATCAGGTATATACATACAACATGCGTGTGTTTTATTTTAGATCATTTTTTCAAGACATGAATCACACCAAGTCTACTGTGTAACATTATCACAGTCAACTTTTGTGCAATGCCTTAATTACAAGACGAATAGCGATAAAAATCAAGTAAGATAGTTGTTAAATCCGTAAACATAAGGAAAAGAACAGCCTAACCATATTATTGTGTACTTAGTTTTAAGATTTGTGGTTCTACTTCCATATCGAACACTGTGTTCATGCAAGATGATGCTGATACGAGTGGATTCCACGTTGGACTACAGAACCAGCTATACAACGGTAAGGTAGACTATCCTGCGAGTGTTTTGTTAGTACGGGATTGTGTGCGTCTGTATGAAATGATGACATTCAGCATCTTATTGCAGTTGAAGGAGTTCTCTCTGCAGCTGCTGCGTCTCAAACTACAGCCAACAGCTTGCGATTCCCTCTCTCTCTCTACTTCACTTTGCCCCATTCTGTATGCGCTCAAAAGTTCGTGGAAAAGTGACTCATGTTGCGCTTCAACGTGAATCATATACTGTAGCTGTTTCCTGGATGTCAAGCAAGACATGTAGGAGATGGACACTACTTTGTTAAGTACTTACAGCCTCCGTGGTTCGAGTCCTGGCAGACCCCATGGTTTCTACTCTTCTAGAAAACATCCATATCGACTCTGGGACCCAATCAACCTTCTGTATAAAATGTGCCAAGAGTTTCATTTTACGTGAGTAAAGCAGCCGGAACGTGAAGCTGACTTCTTACTTGCACTTAGTATCAAAGCTGGGAACGTACGAAGTTATAACTCTACTCCCACGTGTAACTTTATTGTGGGAACAAAGCTGAGCAATGTGATTGTAGGCGCTTTCTGAAAACTGCGGAAAGCGACGATCAGCTTCGTCATGTCTGTCCGTTTGTCCATCCGCACGAAACACTTCCGATCCCACTAGACACATTTTCATGAAATTTGCTACTTTATTTTTTTCCAAAATATGTCGAGAAAATCTGTTATTAAAATCGGAAAAGTATGACGGATAAGTTCTATAAAAACCAGTATGTATTTTTGATCACATCTCGCGCAGTTCTTCTTACAATAAGAAATGTTTCAGACAAACGTTGTACAGAAATTTAAAAATTCGTGTTCTGTAACTTTTTTTTTCCGAAAATTATACCGGGTACGAGATAACGTGCGAAAATATTGTGAAGCCGGACAGGCCACAGATGACAAAATGGCGCATGCGCAGCAATGCATGCTGGATACCTAAGGCTATAAACACACACTCAGAATATGTAATAATTATTGCTTTTAAACTGCAACAATAGTTAAACGAATGCATCTCAATGTTATGTCATTCGTATATTGACTGTCTTGTTTTTTATACATCACCCACTGCCAAAATAAGCTTTCAGGTCTGTAGCGATCAGCAGCAACCTACGTTTCATAGCGCCGACTCGCGATATCATACAGTCTGTTGCACACAAACATGTAGACGGTTGCATTTTTTCGTAAGATGCAGATACACGCCTAACCAATTACTATATTCATGTTTCAACTATGGATTTACTGTTTGGATGCTGAAAACAGACGTTTCAGTTTATGACATCTTCTTTTTAATATTTTAACGGAATCTGCTATAAATGAAATACGAATCCCGAGAATCAATTCTACATTCTACAATTTCTAATCAATAAAACGCTTCGAACTGCGATAAGCACTGTTTGTGACAGGCAGCTGCTGAACACGACATACAAAATATTATATTAACATGCCACATGACAGAAAAGGTAATTCCCCCATATGGAGATTAATAAATTGTTTTACAGCTGATCAGCGCAATTATTATGTACTGGAATACTGTAGTTCAGCCTCATTTCACAGATTCCAGCGAATTACTTTAATCTCACAAAAATTAAAAAAAATACTGAAATAATTATTCCAGTTACGCTTAGTTATAATTTCTACACAATATAAATATTTAAACAAGAAATCATTTGTATTTTAACAGAGAAGTTTGGGGAGTTATCTTCTATGTAACATGAACGCAAACTGAAGAGATATCATAACAGGAGATACATGTACATTCGTCCATTAATCCCCACTGTATCTGACAGACCGATCACTTGAGAAAGCGTGGCTTCTAAGCAAAATAGATACACACAACATTTACCGGTTATAGCATCAGACTTAAACGGTTGGCATGTCAAGGACTGCCGAAAGAATCCCGACATTATTAAGCGTTTAACAATTTTGGTCCGAACAGTGAAGTGATAAAACTTGTAAAACACAGAAAGAATATTCAATTTCACTCTTCAGAACTCCTCAGTTTCCTCCTCACAGAGAGCACAGTCTGTAGCCTTAGCAAAAGTCAAAGGTTACCATAGTTCAAATAATTAATCGACATCTATTTTGAGATACATAAAAGGTAAAGTGATCCCGTTACAGGCCCGGTGTGGCCCAGAGGGTGGGTAGAGGTATAGCTCTATTCTTCCATGACCGCGGCACTAGAAGGGGGTGAGTGGTTAGCAGCACGCCCCGGCCGCACTTTACCCCCCCCCCCCCGGGAAAGGCCCGGTACCCATTTTACAGGAGGCTGGGTGGGCCCCAGGGCCGGTCTGGACGGGCGGAAAATGTGTTCCCCACCAGGATTCGTTCCTGAACCGTACAGCCCGTAGTCAGTCGCTATACCGACTGAGCTACCCGGCCCACATTGTGAGATATATATAAATATTTACATACTGTAGTACAATACGGAATCTCCTAGCGGTACAAGCAGGCGGTGTAAACGGTCAAAAATTCGCTTTACTTCGTTAAAGTTGTCACACATCCGTAAAAAATAGACTCGATTCGCCACCAATCCCTTACTTGGTGAAGAAAATTTGTACCTACTGTTTGTACCTATAGCAGAATGCTAAGTAGGGAAAATGGGAACGAGTCAGTTAAGGAAGAAACAACAGTACTGTTGTGTGCAATGCGAGTACCACAATCCCCATGCGGGAATACATTCAGAGACAAGTGTCAAGGAGATAAATGTCAACCCACAGAGTAACTCTCGTTGCACAGTGCAGTTCCACAGACTCACTACATGTTAAAGCAGAGGCTTCAATCCACTACGCGGCATTTCCCTGGCTAATAAGCCCATGTTCTAACCTTCTCGCCTCATCTCTTAAATTAAAGGCTGAATACACACACATTCAGATGACTTACTTAGCAAAAAGTAAGAGAGATTTGAAATATCTACATGATAATACGGAGTGAGATCAGTGATCGAGCGTCTGATTCTACAGCATTACCTTCTTAATAAAGAGACGAATCAGGGTGAGCCCATATGCTTATTGCATAGGGAAGCTCCACTGAAATCGAATAAAAGAAACTTCTGGATTATTATTCTGACTTTAGTGACGCAAGCGCCAATGTACCTGTAGACTTGTAAAATTTTTTGCAAACATACAATCTTTGAACTGAGTTCATGAATGCACCCGTGGAATTTAGGTTCGAAATATCTGAAATACAAACTGAAGCCATTGTGTACAGATAAGTTCCGGGCGCACCGAGCGGTTTGTTGAGTGGTTACCAATTGGCTTGCTTCAGGGACTCTGTTACTGCTTGGTTTACAGTCGTATTCCTTTACATTTTTAAAGTTCAGTGATAGCTACATAATGTAATGCAACGTTAACGTGTGTGTTTTGTCCACATATTAATATGTTTAGTATAATTCTCACAACAAATATCGAGTATTTGTCTGCACAGCATTAACCGTTCAGACTTCTTATGGAGAAGGCCTCTATTTTTTGTGAAGCAGAAACTGAAGCTTTATGTAGAATTTAGGTGAATTTCAGTATTAAAAATTTTAATATGAAATAACAGAAATTAACTTCTTGAATGATGAAAGTTTCTTATTTTTATCATCGTGATTATCTGTCAGACAGACCTTTGTATCATAAACAATTTCGGAACAGTGGACCACGTTAAAGGAACCTAAGTAATGGTTTCTCATCTTCTTCAACAAACGTTTTCAATGCTGACCTGAATCAGTTACATAGATTGGGGTACGTCTGATGCCATTACACTTCTTAGATTCTTACGACACAGACCAGTGAAGCTGGTCGATTAATCGGTCAAATCCAACCCTCAGAACTGTGTTTTAGCACAAGCGTCGGAATGACAAATATATGAGACGCACAATTCCGTTAATACAGCAGCAAAATTTGCTTCTCGTTTGATTTCCACATAAGGTTTAACGGCTGATAATGGTGTTAAAAAGACTTCGTTCTCAGCATTAATTAGTAATCACTCCTCAATTTAAAAATCGTTTAGAACTCATGTATGACCAAATTTGACAAGAATCGCTTAATTCATCAAGAAACTTAAACTCGTTTGAAATATTTCAATATAACGTGTTTTGTCCATTACACTTCATGAAAAAATATTGTGGATTTTAACAGAATCCAACAAGCAACCATATCAGTGCAATTTTGTTTGGCAAATTCTAATCTGAAGTAAATATTACAAACCTCTAGGCAAAACCCTGTTATTTTGTTTTTAACAGAAACTGTTGTTTTGTTAATTTTTGTATTTATAATTCCTCACAGTTCAATAACAAGAGAAAGCCTCTTAGAACATAACAATGTCACGCAGTAGTGTATATTCATTTCATATGTGATTGCGTTGATATGCGCGGAGAAAAAAAGCAATCCGGAATACGCCTCCTCCCAAAATAATACCTCCCCCCCATGCTCAACCAAACAGCCAGAGGCTAAATGAACCAACACGAAACATTTGTTAATGTCTGTTCATTTCGCTGTTGCTACCATTTCCCGGTCTAGTGGCAGTATTGGTAGGGGGTGCGTATACAGGTCAGAGAGACCGTTGGCTTCCTGTATCTCTCTACCGGACGATGTCCCCAGAGTACAGCAGTGCCAGTGCCACAGAAGTGATTAATTAAACTCTGACCCACGAAGGCTTCTCACCCGATGTCCAGCCTTAAGGGAGTGCCTGTCCCTCTAGAAACATAAAGATTAGGCGCCTTCTACAAACGTGTATTTATCATAATCAACACGACATCTTTATCGTGAGAACAACTATGGTAGGTTACATCGACGCGTCCTTGATACGATGACAGTCACCCGCTGATTATGTGACCCCCTGTTGTGCGGGACAGGAAGGGTTTCCTGCTGCTCTCACAAAAGCTTTCCATCGGCACATAGAATGAACATTAAATGACATTAAATTTAAAGAATCCTGGCGAAGGCGAAACGAAATTAGCTGGATTACTCTTCTGCATATGGTTCGTCTTTATGGAATTAGTGCAACGTACCTTTTCGGAACTGGGTCTGTCTTAGCCGTCAGTTCAAAACGCAGGAAAAACTCTTTCTAAAGGACATCGTCCCCCGTGTCTACCTACGGACAAAAGCAGCCACAATTTTCGAAATTCAAAACTAAAATAAACCGACAGCCTTAGCTTTACTGATATTCAAGACGTCAGTAAAGCTAATCGCTCTAAATCCACTCGTCATCCTCCACTATGACACTTGCCGTTATCCAAACCTAAATTCCACAAACAGTTTTTCTGAATGAAATTTGAAATCCAACACACGGTAGTGTGAACATGGATATTCACATAACTTTGTAGGATGCTTCATTTTCACAAATGGTCGGGGTAGGAGCCAATCTGCATCCACAGCAAAGGCACTGTTAGGAATTTGTGATTTCATGAAGCATTTTAAATAAGAGTAGTCAGTTTAAACAGTATACACCGCGATTTTCCGACCATCGCGGAAATTACTGGAGTGATTCTGGCGTGCTGGGTAAAAACGAGTTGTGCAAACCACTTGCTGGAAGAAAGGGGTTACATGAGAGCACTTGAGCACAGCCAGACACAACCACCGCTTAAGCGAAAAAGACAGGTTTGGTTTCGAAGAATGATGCTGCCAGCTATCGGGTCTGTCCGCGTGCATTTGATATTTGCCTATATATGTAATTATTCTGCATGGCGCACTGTCAGAGTCACAATGGGCAAAACCGTGTTGGGCAGGGGGTTATGCTTACTGTACTGCACTTTGGAGAAACACAGAATGTTGCACTGACATTTCCCACATGGGCTATGGTCTGCACACATCTGTCCGACGCATCTTGTCAGGAATGTTGCTTCATGGTGCTCTTAAAATGATCACCAGTCAGGAAAGTTGGTACAGATTTCTCAGATCTCACGCATGTAACTCGTCAATAATAATAAATAAGGAGAAACAAATAAAAAAATAAAGCAAATAATTCTGGGAAGAATGCAGCAGACAGAGACAGGTGCAACCAAAATTATGTAATATGAATTGTGACTACAGTCTTCTTTTGTTGCCTCTTGGCTATGTATTATTTACATTATATATTGCCGTTTCCAAATTTATAGGCAACAGTACAGACACAGATTGTTACACAAACAACAGCAGACTGCCTTCGTTTTAAGTCGCAAAATAAATCTGCCTGCTTGCCTACAAAATGTGCACATTAGTGGCCCGTTATTGACACCATTGTGTCAGCATGGGTTCCCCAGGATAGCTATTTATTTCAAAAGGGACGTGCTGAGAATACATGCAGTTTCATTGATTTTTAATTACAGAAAATGACATAACAGTGTTTATCGTAATTGAGAAATACGCTGATAAAATATGGGGCTTCAGGGTCTCACAGAGGTATTTGTGAAGGTTAAAGCCTTCTGGAATATTATTCCGTGTCGACTGGTGAACAGCTGACAATCAAGAAGTGTTCTTGGACTTCTCCACTCCGAAGAAGAAGGCACCGAAATCCTGCGAAATGTTGGTAGCTATTCCACAGCCGATATAACGTACTTACGCTGAAGACAAGAACCCACGTTAATAAAACTGTCTCCACCCCAAATTAATGTATGTTTTTTTTTAAAGTCTGGGGTGTATGGAGTGGAAAACGAAACAGAAAACAAAAGCACACGTAGAACTAAGGAAATGATAAAACAGAATCAGGATCGCAGTTAGGCAAGTGGCTTACTTAATGGTGCTTGACATGTATTTGAAGAAGTGAGCAGCTACTGGATGTCCGTGAGGAAGACAGATGATACTGTAAACTGGAGGAGGAAGCAATAGATCGTATTCAGTGGAGAACTCGCTTTGGACGAGGCTATGGACCTGTCTCAAGACACACGGCAGAATGAATGAATGAATGAGTAAATGAATGAATGAATGAATGCATGAATGAATCTATTCATCTCCTAACATGGAACCCTGTGACAGTCTCCCAGCATTTTTTCATTGTTACATGCGTACAAACGTCAGTATCTTTTAAGGTGGAAAACAAACCCAGGAGACATATTGTAGAAACCAATAAATATTTAAAAACTGTACAACTTTAAGTAATTCTGTTATACCATATTTCTTATAAATTTGAAGGTTCGACAAATGATTTGTTCACCTCCTTGGATATATATATGTAAATATATATATATATATACATATATACACACACACATTATATATATATATGTGAGAGAGAGAGAGAGGGCTGGCCTCCTACACAATGGGTACAGCTGGTAAAGCGGCCCGTGGTAACATATGTAATTTTCTTCTCTACAGCATTAGAATACTCCAAATGTCATTCGTTTCACCTGCGGGGACTGGGGATATTAAATCTCATAAACAGTTAGCCCAGAACGTAACGTACACTACACGAAATTACATAAATAAGCTAAGCGAAACAGAATGTAAGAAACTCTTTTCAAATTTTAAGTCACATCCCACATTTAGAAAAAACAAACATATTCCGATTCATACAGGAGTGACAGGTTAGGGTGTGAGAACGAGTGGCACTTTGCAGGGTGCGGCTACCGGAATGTCATGAGTTTTCGTAGCCTACACAAAATAAACGAAGCTTTTCTGAGATGAAATTTCGATCCCCATTTCTATTCCATACATAAGGTATGTATTATTCTATAAGCCTACGTCTTCAGCATACGTAGGTTTAATTAAAGAATAACCAAGATGGAAAATGGAGAATTGTTGTAAAGAATTTACTTCAAGGCACATTGACATTACAACAAGTACTCTTCAAATTATGGGAATTACAAAGTATGTCACCACTATCAGTGTCAAAGCATAACATTCCATTAAACAATGCTGTAAATTCATGATTTCTACTTTGAAACATGTTCCAGGAAATGTTTTAGAACTATTTTCTTGGAGTATACATAAACCTACATTTTTAAGTCTATAAACGGTCAGATAAGTTTCCCGTATCGTTGATGCACATTCTATGACAACAAAACATGGCGTGGAGATGAAGTTCCACGAATTATAAGAAGTGGATTCAGACAGAGAGAGAGAGAGACTTGTGTGCAACTTTATCATCAACTATTAAACTTTCATCTCTATTGGATATGAGGCTGGCTGAATCCTAGAACCCGAGTGAATGTCATGATGGTGAAAAACAAGCCCTCAGTATTTTTATATGTCATCAGAAACATAGTTTATATCTACATAGTTTCTGTCTGAATATTATGACAGAAAATCGATAATTGAAACTGAAATTTAACGCTGTGGCCTCGAAATTATAAGCGGCAGAAGCAGTTCCTGTGCCAACATGTGCTTACATCGGTGATGCACATTAGTACTCCTACTGATTTTGAATTGTTAATAGTTAACCGACACAGAGTCACCCATACAAGAATATTTAATGTGGGGGCATAGGGGAGAGTTATGATCTGTAACGAAACGCACTAAGTGGCAGAATCCATAATCGGGGTTCGTAATGTGATGTTGTGTTTATTATCATGCATAATGCAGCTGGACATGCAGCTGGATTCCAGATTCAGCATCCGGCGTTACAAAACTACAGCACGCGGCTCCGAGAGCAGCCATCAGCAATTTATATTCAGTGCAGTCGCAAACTTGTTTATGTCAGTTTCAATTTTTGTGTTTTTCATTCCAGAAAACTGCACAACAATGAAAGTTTACGCACTGTTCCTTACAACCAGGTAATACGGCAACTCTCATTGATGAGTCACGCCTAATTACATAAATACAAGCAGGAAGTAGCGATATTTATACCATTTCGCAAACGTAAATTTAAGCTATTAATAAATATAACACGAAATCTGTACTCGAATTGGATTTGCGGATAAATATATGTATCTCGTATACGTGATGACTACGATGACACATAGGTTTACGTTTTGGGAAAGGCGTTCAAATTGATACCAACTTAAACCCATTAACGTAGTTACACATCTCACTGTATGAGAAGCTTCGCATCATTCTACGGGCATGTAGAACAATCCACATTCTCAACTCCCCGCCTAACGTCCGACGTATTAGTAACAAACAGGTACCACGCAGCATAGACTGTTCCTGGGTCACATTGTCTTTCATCTCCCCCAAGGTTTCATTAAAAACGACGCTAGAAATCGTTTTCACGCGAGGTAGTAAAATTTCGAAATGCGACTTTTAGCTTAATCATGTCTGTCTGTCTCTCTGTCTGTCCTTCCGTACTCCGCATGGTACAACTCGGCTTCCAATGAACGGATCTTCATGAAACTTGCTATTCCAATATTTTTTTTCGAAATTCTGATGAGAAAATTCAAGTTTCATTAAATTCTGACAAGAATAACGGGTACTTAATAAGAACAACTAATTAAAATTCTGATAGTGTCTAAGTGAATTATTCTTATAATAGGAAAATTTAGAGAGAAACGATGTGGAGAAGTGTCCACAATAATAACACAATCCGTCAATACATAACACATTTATAGTAAAATGTAAAGGTAAAGTGATCCCGTTACAGGCCCGGTGTGGCCCAGAGGGTGGGTAGAGGTATAGCTCTACTCTTCCATGACCGCAGCACTAGAAGGCGGTGAGTGGCCAGCAGCACGCAACCGGCCGCACTTTACTCCCGGGAAAGACCCGGTACCCATTTTACAGGAGGCTGGGTGGGCCCCAGGACCGGTCTGGACGGACGGAAAATCTCGTCCCCACCGGGATTCGATCCAGGACCTCCAGCCCGTAGTCAGTCACTATACCGACTGAGCTACCCGGCCTACATATATTTATAATAGTAATTTAAAATCTACATATTTCGGCTGCGCGAGACGGCCATCACAAGACTTCACGTTTCAAAAATATGAAAAAGGAAACGTCTCGTGCAGCCGAAACATGTAGATTTTAAATAATAGTAATACATGTGTTGTGTATGGACGAACTGTTTTGATTATTACATATTGCATTAATGTAACGGGGATGAAGCACATTAAGGTTATAGATAAAATCAAAGCACACATTTTATGTTCAAAACTTGTTTCCAAAAATCGTGCCATTTATGAGTTAATATAGAAAAAATCTGTAGAGCCGGACAGGCCGGGCATGACAATATGGCGCATGCGCATTGCATGCTGGATACCGAAGACCACAAGCACACACTCAGAATATTTAATATTTAATTTTTTTCCACTACAATGTTTGCACGAAAACCCCTCAGTGTTACGTTATACGTACATTGTCTACGTGGTTAAGCCCTTCCTCTATCCAGGAAACATAATTCCTCCAGAACGGAACTTTCGTTATTCTGACTCTGTTTTAAACTCTCGCAGCACGCAAGCTACGTTCTAGAAGCACCACTTAGCTGTGACATTATTACTTTCCTGTTGCTGACACTGTACTAGTTTCAGCGTTTCTACGTAGATTACATGACACAGAGGACGCCGTGTATTAAATTTTAACTTGTTGATAGTTACAATACATTTATATCTGGTTTGTCCCAAATAATACCTTCAACACAAGTAAGTTCCTCCATTTCAGGAACATATAAAAATACGTACTATACTGTAAATAAGGATTTTACAATTCAAACACAAGGACTTCGAAATGTTTCGACCCTTTGTGAGTCATCCTCAGGAACTATACACCAGTATTTGTATAAAACACAATATTATAAATAAACAAAATAATTTAAAATTGTATTAAAATTATTACCTGTCTTGATGTTGGTATAATATTGTAATCATTCAAGTCTACGGAGCAGCTTGTGTACGTTCCAACTGTAGGTACCGTACATCAAGACAACCAACGGTTTTAATGCAATTTAACTTATTTTATGTATTTATAATCTATGTTTTATACAAATACTGATGTACACTCCCTGAGGATGACCCAAAAAGTGTCAGAAGGTGACGGATCAATAGTGCTTTAATCGAAAATTCTTTATATTATAATACAGTGCATTTGTTGGTTTTTTCCTTGAATTTTAACAACCAGTACACAGATATGAATACAGTAACACTTCCTACATTTTTAAGTACAATTCGGTATCACGTTACAAAGCCTCGCTTTCGATACGTGACAGTTTTCTCAAAAAAGTTATGGCATGAAGGCTTAAATATGAACAGCATTGGCAAGAAATAATAATCTGATTCATTCTCGGGTAATCAGATGTGTACAAAAGTAGTACTTTTCGACCACAATTTTTTTAATTGCTTCCGAGTTCCAATAGGTACAATGATACTGCTTTGTGTTACGTAACTGGGAATTTCTTTCTTCACCTCGCATGCACAGAACAGATATTTGATTAACTGTACTCAGGAATGCAGTTATAACGAATCCATAAGACTAAAAGAATAACAAATTATTCAATTTTTAACAAATGGTTTGAGCTATGTAGAGAGTAAAGATAAGTATAATTCGTAACAAACTAACAAAGACACATCATTAATTGCTATCATATGTTACTATTCAGCTATACGCTGAGGTCGCTTTTGTGACCATCAAGCATGTGTTGTACAAGAATTCAAAAGTATATAAAAATTATTTAATTACACACACCAACACATGCACACACACACACACACACACACACACATATATATATATATATATATATATATATAATTTAAGAAGTCTAAATTTACATTAAAGCATTTAAAACGCTCCTACATGTTTCGATCACACGATCATCCTCAGGGAGCATATATTGCTCTTTGCTGAAGTTATAATTTTAAACGTTCAGTGCTTCTGTTACAGACCTGCTGCCACAGCACCAAAGTTAACATAACGAAGTAATTCACTGAATGTTTCAAATTGTAACTTTAGCAGGGAACAATGTATGCTCCCTGAGGATGATCGTGTGATCGAAACATGTAGGAGCGTTTTAAATGTTTTAATGTAAATTTTAGACTTCT
>Ga0123353_10007606_pt1 | contig 14681 bp, 14 predicted proteins | sample TergutLab28metaG_3_FD_92763 | JGI IMG/M metagenome (GOLD analysis project Ga0123353, IMG submission 92763) | Labiotermes labralis P3 segment gut microbial communities from Petit-Saut dam, French Guiana - Lab288 P3 | ecosystem: Host-associated > Arthropoda: Insects > Digestive system > Gut ... | reverse complement strand
GTATTTACCTTAAGCGGAGACGCGAAAAAAAATGATAAACCCAAAAGCGCAGGAACGCCCAGGTGGAAGAGCAGCCAGAACCAAAAGCTCCGCCTGCTTTTTGCTTCACGGAAGGGTAAAAAGGGATTTTTCATGAGGGGCCAGTTCCGAAGGGTAACTGTGGTTTAAAAGAATATAGCTAATGGAATCGCCTGACTGTTCGCTAATAGTGATAGACCTTATCGCCCTATCGCCTTTCATGGTGATCCTCGAGGCAAATGAAGCAATGGCCTTGTCCCTGGGCAAAAGTCCGAGTTCCCAGGCGCTGCCTGGCTCAGTGCCAATAGCAATGAGATGGAAGTATATTTCAAAATTGTCCATGAGTTTTTGAGTGGAACCCGAGAAGACCGCGCTCATTACCTCGGCCAGGCGGATAAAGGTTTCGTTCCCCTGGGCGCTTATGGCTGTTTTCTGGCCGCCGGGGCGGGACTGAACGATAAAATCCTTTCCAAGCGCCAGGGTGGAGGGGAAGGGCTTTAGGGTTTCCCACACCATTCCCGGTTCCAGGGCAATGATAAAATTTCCGGAGGATTTAAGTGATCTTCCAAGGCTCGATATTTTTTTTTCCTGCTCAAAATTCCCCTTGACAATGGGGTTTTCTGCGAGCTGCTTTGTTGTGCTTACAAATGAAGCCATGGTTCCCTGTTCCAGGGGATGATCAAAAACATCCGCCCTAACTATCGATCCCGAAATACATATAAGCAGGATGCCAATAAAAATATCTTTTTTATTCCTCATTATTTTTCCTGATTAACGATTCCACTTTTTCAATGAAATCACTTGGGCAGACAAAACAGGATTCACCGGTTCTTTCGTTGAATGTCATTTGAGTTGTTAATCCTTTTGTAACAAGTTTGCCGGTTTTTAGCTCACTGATTTCGTATTTAATCTGAAGGCAATTTTCGTATTCGGTAAGGATGGCTTTAATGCGGGCGGTTTCTCCAAAGTGGAGGGGCCCGAGGTACCTTGCGGTGGCTTCAACAACCGGGAAGGAAAAGCCGGATTCTCTCATGTCGGCGTAGTCGTAGCCGATTTTTTCCAGGAGGGTACGGCGACCTACCTCAAAATAATTAAAATAATTCCCGTGCCAAACGATACACATGGGATCAAGATCGTAAAACTCGACAGTTATGTCTTTTTCCGCGAAAATATTGAAAGGCCCGTTGTTTTCGCGTGATCGCATAATTTATTCCTCGCTTTGCCAGAAGTTGTAAAAATTATACCACTGAAAGGGCTTTTCTTTACAGTATCTTTCCAAAAGCGCCGCAAAAGATGCGGCCATGGCGGAACTTGCCATTAACCTTCCTTTTTTACCCGGCGGAATGTCTTGCGGAGGGATGTATTTGTGTACATGCATGTTGTATTTCGGTTTTAGTGACAGATCCTTTTGGCGCAGACCGAATATAAAATAAGCGGGCGCTTCCAAAAGAGCTGCCAGGTAAAACGGGCCCTGCGGAAACGGGGCTTCTTCTCCGAGAAAGGGGATCGCGAAGTTTTTCGAGGAGGATGAGGCGGATAATTTTGGCGGCGTTCTGTCACCTGTTATGGTAATCATTCCCCCCTCGGCAAGTTTTTCGTCCAAAAGCGCCGCGGTGTGGGGCCCGATACTGTAGGCGCTTACTATATCCAAAACGGATTGGGGGTTCAGCTCTTTGAGCATGCGGCTGTAATGGGCGTTAACCTCCATATCCATGATGGCAAGAAGGGGAATTTTCCGGGATGCCCTTGTCTTGTTAAGGCTCGCAAGTCCCCGTAAAAGCTCCATGTTCCCCATGTGTGATGTAACAAGAAAAATGCCGCGCGAGTTTTCTACGTCATCGACCAATTCATCTATGTCATCATCCTGATATTCAATGGGGCAGGCTTTTTTGCCGCCCCATCCCTGCCACTTGTCTACGAGGTTAAGCGAGAATGAAACGATATGCTTTAGGGGGCCAAAAAACGAGCGGTACTTTTTCGCGGTTTTCTCGTTTTCCGCGAATCCGGCAACTTTGCCCAAAAAGCGCTTCGATTCGGCCCTCACGTTTTTTGCGAAAATAAAATAAAAAAAGCCTACCGGAAACGCGATTAAGCGAAGAATGATGACCGGAAAAAGGCGGAATAAAATGAGGCTGAACTTCAAAACCCAGTACCCCGAGGCATGTTCTTTTTGCTCGGACCAATGCTGCGTCTCTTTCACTGCCTCTCTCCTCTGCGCGTGATTTGCCCGCGCGAGAATAGAATGAGCGGCATGCGTAAAAACATTCCTGTGCAAAGCCGGGTGAACATCCAGCTTATACGCAGGTTGTCGGAGAAATTGTGGAAGTTGGAGACGCCGTCTTTTGGATAACTGATTTTTATGGGGTGGTAGATGAAGGGAACCCTGTTCCAGCAAAGGCGGACAAGTATCTCGACATCAAAACCCATACGCTTGTCAATAAAAGGGCTTTTTGATGCTCGTAAAACCGCTTCTACCGGGTAAACTCTGAACCCGCAGAGGACATCCTTTAGATCGTTGGAAAGCGTAACCACCGAGGCCCAAAAATTGGAGATCTTCCGCCCTATGACCCTGCTTCTTGGGGCGTTTTCGTCAAATTCCGGGAAGCCGCAAATAACCGATTCCGGGTGCTTCGCGGATTCTGCAAGAAAAAACGCCGCTCTTTCCTCGTCGTGCTGGCCGTCCGCGTCTATCTGGAGTACGTGACTCAAGCCGAGTTCGGCCGCTTTTTCAAGGCCTTTAAGAACCGCGCCGCCTTTGCCCGAGTTTTTTTTAAGGCCGGTTAGCGTGACCCCCGGTGTTTTCGCGGCAAGTTCTTCAAGGCATTCCCTGTCTTCCCTGTTGTTTCCGTCGTCGACGATGATTACGGGTAATCGCAGCTTAATGATCTTTTCCACCACAAGGCCGGTGGTCGCGGCATGCCTATATACGGGGATAATAAAACCCTGTTTCATCATCCGTTTCTCATTGTCAAAGTTCCCGAAGCATACACAGTCTTGCTTTCCGGGGAATATATTTTAAACGTGAGGATTTCCCCGTTCTTTTCCAGCCGGATAAGATGGGTTTTGTCAGGCTTTACAAGGTTGGAAAATTTGATGCGTTTTATTTCGGCGACATCAATGCCCACCCCAAGATGTTCCGCGGCAAAGCGGACGGATATTTCAAGTTGCGCTACCGCCGGGAGTATGGGGAAGTCCGGGAAATGGCCTTCGTAATAGGGGCTATTGGCCGGGACAGAGAATTCCAGGGTAACGGAATTCTCTGTCTTGTCTGCCAGCTTTACTCCTCTAAGGCTCTTAAAACCGCTAGTCATCTGCATCTTTGTTACTACTACTGGGAAACCTCATCCTTTTCATCCGCAAACAGCATCTGGATTTCCTCTTTTTTCTTTTTCCCCTGGGTATCCTGGGGAAGCGCGTCAAGGTAGCGCCATCTTTTTGGGATCACGATGTTCTCAAAATAATTTAAAAGGTGTTCCCGCCAGAATTTGTTGATCTCCAGTTTTTCCATTCCGGCGAATTTTTCCTTCCCTTTGGCGTTAAAGACCAGGGCCGCGGCCAGGTACTGGCGGGTGTCTTCCAGGGCGATTACACACACATCGGATACAAGGCCCGATTCCGTGATACGGCCTTCTACCTCCGGCAGGGAGATGCGCTTTTCCTCGATCTTGACTACTGAATCAATGCGGCCCATCAGTATGAACTGCCCGTTTGGAAACATCTTTACAAGGTCCATGGTTTCAAAGCCGTTCGGGTATTCCGGGCGGTAGGTTGAATGGACGACGAGGCAGGAGTCCTGGTCCACGGTCAGTTTGGCGTTGCCGAAGGGTATCCAGAGCGGTCCCTGGGACTGCTGGCGCCAGGCAATGCCTGAAATCTCCGTGCTTCCGTAAAGCTCCAAAGGCCAGCAGCCAAAAACCTCGGCGGTTTTTTGCGCGACGTCCGGGAAAAGGAAGCCGCCTGACGCGAGGATGTAGGGCGATTTTAACTTTAGGCTCAAGGGGGTTTCCATCTCTACCGCCCGCTTCAGGAAGGCTGGTACGGTAATGAGATAATACGACTCGTCATTTAGCTTCTCGAGTTCCACGGGCGTTTTAATCATTTCCCTTTTAATGGGAACGGCGGCGGTAAAGGGAAGCAGTATCCCAAAGAGGAAACCGTAAATGTGATGCTGGCTTACCGTTGAGCAGAGTTTACGGCTGTAGAATTCTTCTCCCCATTTGGAAAGAAGATACAGGGTATCTACCTCAAATTCCTTGAGCCGCTGTTTTATCTGTTTTGGCTTTCCGGTTGTACCCGAAGTCCAGAAGATGACATAAGCTTCGCCTGAGTCAATGAGCGGCATTTCACTTTCGGGCCTTCCCTTGTTTTCGTCCAGCAGGGAAGGGATATTAAAGGTGTTTCCCCCGGCGAGAATAGCGTATTCTTTCCCGCTAAAATCCTTGTCGGTGAGAAAAGGCGAGAGGCCTTTTATTTCCGCAAGGTAGACGGGGCTTGTATTTGCGCTAAGCATAACCTGCTTTTTGCACTGGAGCAGGGCTGTAAAAGCAAGGAGAAAATACCAGCAGTCCTCGCTGTGAAGGAGCCATGTGTCGCCCTCAACGGAATTGATCTTCTGGCGAAGAATGGCTGTACCTTCAATAAAATCCTTCCAGGTTTTGTGTTTTTTGTCGCCAAAGGCTCCCGAGTAACATACAACCGTGGAGGCGTCCCATGAAGCGTTTTTTAAATCAGAAAATGGAATGTGTTTCGGCATTTTTTTTTGTACCTTTTTCCTTATAATAAATTCTCCTGCAAAGAGAATTCCCATTAGTATATATGAAATACCGCCGTTGTAAACAGCCCATATGGCGTCTGATAGCGAAAAAATCGTAAACGCGGCCATGCTGCCGTTAAAAACAAAAAATACGCACCATACAATGGTTACCTTGCGGCAATAAGCGGCGACTTTTTTTTCGGCGGGGGAGCCAGGTATGGTTTTATCCTGGATCACCGCGAAACGGTAGATCATGACTGGCGGTTTAAAAAGGGTAAGACCAAATGCCGCAAGAAAGATCAAATTCATCAATAATGGGTAAAGCTTAAGGATGATACCGGAATCTGTCGCCAGGCACAGGGCGCCTAAGCCAAATAGAAGGAGAGAAATCCATACAAGCGAGATTGGCCGCTTTTCGCTTTTTTTTTTGATGTAGCGGCAATAAAGGCCAAAAGGGCGAAAGCTATAATAAAAAGGGACAAGGTCTTTATCGGGGTCTTCTGGATCACAAGAAAATAAAACACCAGCGCCGGGTATATAAGAGCCGCGGCATGGAATAGGATCTTCGTAAGAAGGCGAAACATCAGTTATTTATTAAAGGATGGAGTATATCAACAACATCCTGAATGGTAACCGCTTTTTTAAATGACTCGGGATCCAGTTTGCCGGGAAGGTATTCCTTCATTTTTACCATTAAATCCACCGCGTCAATGGAATCCAGTTCCAGATCCTGGTACATTTTGGAATCTGGAGTAATGGATGCCGCGTCTATTTCGAATTCGCTGCTCAGTATTTCTTTAAGTTTAAGGAAAATTTCCTCTTTGCTCATGCTGTTCCTCCGCAAGCTTCGATGTGGGCTACCATGGCGTTAACCGAAGCAAAGTTCTTCATGTTTTCTTCGTTATTCGCTGAAAATTTGAAACCAAATTTCTTTTTTAGCGCTACCCCCAATTCCAGGGCCTCTACCGAGTCAAGGCCTAAACCTGTACCAAACAAAGGTTCGGAATCGATGATGTTTTCCGGCTTTATATCTTCAAGCTCAAGGGTGCTTATGATAAGTTCCTTAATTTGCTGCTTTAAATTGTCCATTATTGCCAATTTTAGCTAGATAAAACTCCTCTGTCAATTATTCGGAAGCAAGGGTGAGTGAAATCGCCCTCTCGCGGGATGTTTCTATCCCCCTCGAACCGATTCTTGCCCTAACGAGGCTCAGGTTCGCTTTTGGATTTTCACCGCCTTTTTCGCCTTCAATCAGGTAGATATCTCTCTGGGCCGCGGAAAGGCCTTTGGGACGGAGTTCCAGCAGTTCTTTTTCGTAAAGCTTATAGAAGGTGTATTTTCCCTGCTCGACGCTGTCTCCACTTGTTAATTCATAGGAGCCGTCTTCCTGGAACCGTATTTTCCACACCGGGCCTTCGTAGTTGGCTTCAATGTGGGGTTTTATCGTCCCGTCTTTTGTTCCCTTGTTTTCCAGGGGAAGCATTTTTCTGTAAGATCCGTCCCAGGGAGCGTTAACTCCAATTTTAAGGCGTACATCTTCAATAACCCGGACTTTAATGCTTTCCAGAGATTCAAGTTCAATGTCTATCGATCGTCTGAGTGTGGTAACTGAAATATTCTGGCTGGAAAGGTAAAGGCCGTAGCGGGTTGCTGTGGAATTCTGCCAGTTGAAAACCTGCTGGATCTCATCGCTGTAAAATATTATTTCCCTGCCCGGGGGGTTAAAGTAAATGTACTGATCCCTGCTTATGGTTCCCTGGGGAGTTATATGATACCAGAGGCCGGTGATGAAATCTTCAAAAAGCTCGCGGTTCCCCAGAAGCTCCCTGACCCTGCGTTGTTCAATTTGGCTGCCCGGGATCCTGGTTATTCCTGTCTCTTCGTAAAGACCGCTTTCTTCGTTATAGGCGTAAACAATTTCAATCTGATCCAGAATATTTGATGATTCGTGATCCCTGCCAAAGACCGAGATGCTAAAGGGCTGTCCCCGGCTTTGTCCGCTCTGGTATGCCTGGGTTCGCTCGGTTTCCCTTACGCTGATGGTCCCGTCCATGCTTATCTCCGCGATTTTCAGGAATGGTTCGGGGCCTCTTCTCTGGCGGTGGAAAACCGTGAGGGTATGCTCCTCGTTGCTGTTCATCCCCGATAAAAGCACGCAGACACTCCTGTCTCCCAGGAGATCCTGGGTGTAAAGCCTCGCGGTTGCCGGGCGGGACGCCGCAGTTGGAGCGCTCCAGTAGCGTTTGTAAGTCCGGGAAGTTTCATCGAAATTGATATATGCAATGTAAATGGGGCTTTCTACTTCCAGAAGGTTTCTGTAAGCGATGAACTGCTTTTCCGCGGGGCCCCCGTCAAAGTACCCGGTTATAACCGATACAATGACTTCCCCTTCTTCCATAGGTGCCCAGGAGGCCATATTGTCTTCCCGTGCCATAAGTTCCGCCTGGCTTATTAAATCACCAGCTCTGGCGTTTAGACTGCGGGGAATGATAACCCGGCCATAATCATCTATGGGGCTTTTTTTTGTCTTAAAGAAGGCGGGGATTACGATCAGCGCGGCAATGCCTAAAACACAGATGATAAAAGCCGCCAGCGTTAGAATTCTGAAAATTCGGGTCATGTATTATCCAGCGATGTAAAGATGTCTGACATTACATGTCTGACATTACCTCTGGGAACTCATGTAGCTTCTGGCGGCGTTTCGCACCGTTCCCGTAATGTCAGTGCCAATAACCAGAACCTGCCAGCGCTCGTATTTTTCTGAACGGAACCACCTGAAAAACTCAAGGGAGTCGCCCGATAAAGTGTTCTCCAATCCCTCGGCGGAAGCTGTAATCAGCATGGTGCAGGATAACCTTTCCTGGGGTGTCCGGGAAACTCTGGGCGCCACGTCTTTAAGGGCCCCCGAAAAATCCGCGCTTCTGCCGTTTATAGTCAGCGTCCCAATGGCGTTTTTTATGTCCCCTTTCTGGCCTGATGCCGGAACCGTGCCCGAAAAAACCAGTCTTGATGTATCTCCGGCGTTCCAGATGCTGATATTGTCTCCTCCAATAAGGATGCGATCCACAACCTGGGAATTAACCCAGGCAATAGCTTCGCTTTGGGAATTTTGGAAGGATGAAGAGCCGTCAACAATAAGATACAGATCCAGGGGGATAGTTCGACTGTCCTCCGCGTGAAGCAGAGGCAGAAGCCCGACTAAAATGGTAAGCATTAAAAATTTCCGAATATGTTTGCTTTGCATGCTTTATTATATCATACCTTCATAAAATGTTGAAGGCGCTTGTGAAAATTTCAATAAAAACTGGTTTTGAAAAATTTGTGCGTTTTTCATAGAAAGTTAGAGAAAGTGGGAAAAAGCCCTTTACTTTTCTCTCGAATCCTGTTACAATTTAATCAAATTCTTTACTATAGAATTATAAGGCTTAATTCAAACAAGGAGACTAGATTATGGGTTTAATTGATCTGCCCAAGAGTCCGAATGTATTTCATCCGGAAAAACCAAGCGCTGTTGGTTCCAGGAATTCACTCGCGCAGGAATACCGGGATCAGCAAGCGGAAGTAAATCAACTTCTGGAAGAGGAAACCAACAAGGTTATCCATCATTTAACCTCCAGACTGCCGAAGGATGTCCTTGAACGTTTGGACATTATGGGCGGCCTCAAAGAGAAGCTGTACAATTACTTCAATCAGAATTATCAGAACATGTTCAATCGTTACATGGTAACGAGCGAAGATGAGATGGTAAAAAAGGTCCGCAATTTTATCGACAAGGAAGAAACAAGAGTCCTTGCCAGGTACACACCGAAAGAGATTGCCGATCTTCTTGACGCGGTTGGCGGCGCCGACAAGTTCAATACAGGCGAAATCGAAAAATCCATTGTAAATATGTACGGCCACCTTCAGGGCCATGTGCAGCGCGGTGTCAACGAGCTTGAAACCCACACAAACAGCATTCTGCGCCAGAAGACCGATACCGGCGCCTTTGTACGCGGCGAAAACGCTTACTCAATTGTAAAGTGCGCGTTCAAAGACAACCTGACCAAACCCAAGACCGTTACGGATGTAAAGCTTTCCGTCAACATCCTGGATTCCGAGCTCATCAGCCCGGTGTTCCACTATCAGTCAACAGTTGAATACCTCATTAAGGATCTCTTGAGCAAGCACATCATTGATTCCATCGATCACGTTATTGAGAGGATCAAGGACGACAGAGTAGATCAGGGTCTTGAAGAGCTCACCGACAGCGAAGTCATCTTCACCAAGATCGCCCAGGTCGCCAATTTCACCGATGACGAAATTGAGAATCCCAAATCCAGAAGATTCTCCATTGTCGCCAAGGCGCTTATGGAGAGAATCAACAACCTCCGCGCGGAAATCGATCCTGAGACCTTTGATCAGCTCAACATCCGCGAAAACATCAAGAAGATCATCGATATCGAAAACATCAGGAACCGCGGTTTCAATACTGCCATCAACTCAATTACCTCGATCCTCGATACTTCCAAGATGGGATATCAGTACATTGAAAACCTGAAGAACGCCAGGGAAGTTATCATCCGCGAGTATGAAGATACCGATGTGGCGAATCTGCCCGACGAAAGGTATGCGATTAAGCTTAGGTATTTCGACAATGCCCAGCTTCTTGAAGATCGCAAGGCCTACGATGTCCAGATTAAGAGCTTCGAGACCGAAGTACAGCACCTCTGGGACACCCTGGAAGTTATTTATCAGGATTCCAAGCCCGCCTTCAAGGTCACAGACTTTGACGATTTGACCAAGAAGAAGAGGAACAGCGTAAAGAAGAGAATCAAGGACAAGAGCGGCGAGCCGATGTACGAAGATATCGCAAAGGTATGGGACGAAATCTCCTTTGTGAGGGCCGGCGAGACCGAAGTTGAAAGATCCAACCGCACCTATCTTTATGAGAAAGACAGGATCCGCTCCAGGATTATCCTTATGCGGAACAAGATGAAGAAAATGTATGACTATCTGTACCCGGTCGAAAGACGGGTTATGGAAGACCGGCTTGCCTTCCTCGAGAGGGAATATTTCCGGTTTGAATACATGATCAATCCCTATCATCTGCAGCCGGGCATTCTCCTTGACGTGGATATTACTTCCATCAAGAGGAAGAAGGCGACCCTCGATGCGATGGCAAACGTTCTCAACGAATTCCTCCATGGCGTTTCCAAGGGCTTCCAGGATGCGGCTTTCGCTTCCTTCAGCAGAAGGCGCTCCACGGTACGTGAGGATATCAGCCAGTCATTTGCTTCGACAGGTGATGAGAAAGTTACCGAATCCGGTGGATCAGCATATCTTGATCTCATCAATTCCGATGCTCCTGCATCCGTAGCAGCACCCAAGCCCAAAGCCATAGCCGCTCCCAAGAGGGGCCGCGCCGGCAAAGCCAGAGGCGCAGGTTTAGGCAAGAACAGGGGACGCCCGCGCGGCGGAGATGGTCTTAAAGAGGTTTAAGTTTAATCGGTTAAATAGCCGAGACGCCCCCGTGTGCGGGGGCGTTTTTTGTAGGAGGTTTGAATGAGCAAAGAATTGACAAATCTTGAGGTGCTATCTACCCGGTCAGGATTTAATTCCGCTGTACGGCACATGAATAAAACAATGGACATCTCCGGAGACCTGGGATCAAATAACCTTGGGGATGTGCTTTATGAATTGGGCGATGAGGATCTGTCTGGCGAACGCGGCGCGCTTTTGCTCCGCATGCTTTTGGTTGATAAGCTTGGTTACAAATCCGTTTCCGCCAATCTCCAGGCCGTTACCCCGGATCTGGGCGCTTTGGCCGGAGAGTTCGCAAAGTGGAAGGGGATCGACCTGATCGCTGCCTACCACCACCCGGATTTGGGGCTGATTATAGCCAATCCGAAAAGCGCAGAGGGACTTGCAAGTTTCGGAATGCTTCGGAAAAGAGAACTTTTGGTTCTGTATGCGGGCAAGGGTCAAGGCGCGACTGACAGCAACTGTCTAAAAGCGGCAGAACTGGCGGTCTCCTTCTTTGAAGGGAAAAAATCCAAGGTTCCGCCTGAGCTTCTAAAAGGCAACTTTGTTCCCAAAAAGCTAAAGAAGACTGAAGAAGATGAACCGGTCCGCAGGGCCGCGCCGGCCGCAAAAGGCAAAGCGCCCAAAGCAGCCGTTAAAGCCGCGGCAAAAAAAGCTCCGGCGGCAAAGGCTGCCGCGCCAAAGGAAAGCGCCCGTGTCGCTCCGCCAGCGGTTACAGCGGCAGCTCCGGCTATTTCCAAAGGCCCGGTGCGGATGACGCCGATGTATTCCGTTGTAGTAGCCAATGAGCTTTTCCACAACGGAAACGTGGAAGCCTGGAAGCGGATTGTTGCCAGCTACCACGCCAAGTACCCGACTCTTCAGGTTTTTATTTATTATGAAGGCGAGCGTATTTTGGACATCAACGCCCTTTTTAAATGGGGGAAGGTCAAGCACGGAAGCACCATTCAGTTCGCGGTTTCCGGAAATGATATTAAAGATGTTGCGAAATTACAGAGGTATCTGGTTCAGGGAGCCAGTCACATGTTCGAGGCTTTCCTGCATGGCCCAGTGAATAACGTGCTGAAGCTTTTCGGTTAAGGGAGAAAACAGATGGATAACAGAATACATTTTTTTAGCCAAACCAATGTGATTCCCAATAAAATCGAAAGCGAAAAGCTGGGAATCCGGGGCCGTCAGGCCAATGAATTTGCGGAATTGGGCTTTCCGATATTGCCCGGTTTTATTTTGGATACAGACATCGCTTCGGAAATAAAACCCGCCGACATTAAAAAGGATATTGCCGCTTTATTGGACAAATGCGCCGGTATTGTTGGTAAAAAGTACGGGGATTCCGAGAATCCTATGCTCGTAAAAGTGGTTATATCTTCAAACTTGGCCATCAGCACCTATCCGACCCTGCATAACTTCGGCCTTGTTAAACCCACCATCAAAGGTTTTGCCAAGTGGGTCGGGAAAGATTTCGCCGCCCATGAAGTGATCTTCCTTATCCGGGGCATGCTCAAGCTTGAAGAGAGAATCAAAGAGCTTGAGGCCAAGTCAGGGGAAATGAAGGCGATTACCGAAAAACTCAAGATCGTGGATCGTATGCTTGGCATAACAGGACCTTCCAACGAGCTTGGAGCTCAGGAAAAGCCAATCCCAATCAACAAGAGCGCAGAGGAGTACATTGACGAGTATTCCAAATTCTTCCCCAAGGGTTTCTTCGACAGTGCAGAGCAGCAGCTTCTCCTTACATTGGGTGAAATTACCCGCATGTTCCAGATGGACGATCAGAACGATAACGATACCGCTATCATGATTGCCCCCATGGTCTACGGTAACTACGGCAAAGATTCCTGCTCGGGATTTTTCCACAGCCGCAATGTCGTTACCGGCGAGAAAAGACTCCAGGGAAAATTCTTCCGCGAAAAATTCAACGAAATCGACGCGGAAGGCCAGGATATCGAAAAGGTAGGTGACAAACACCTTAAAGAACTTCAGAAGATAGCCTGGACTCTGGAAGATAAATTCAAGGAAATCCGCCAGGTTCGCTTTACAATTGAAAACGGCAAACTCTGGTTGATTGAGCAGCGCCAGGTTAACCAGAAGTCCACTCAGGCCGATATCAAACTCCTCCTCGACCTTGCAAAGCGCAAGATCGTGGATAACGCCTACGTTGTAAAATCCATCGATCCTTTGAGACTCAACGAAATTCTCCACTCGGTTATCGATCCTTCCAGCGTGAAAAGCCTTAAATCGTGGAGGGGAGGAATCGCGGGAGCGCCGGGTTCTGCCATTGGCAGGGTTTACTTCAGCACGGATACGCTCATTGAAGCCAGAAAACTTTCCCAGCAAAAGGGAGAGGATACCAAAACCATACTGGTGCTTGAATCTTCTTTCGCGGAAGACGTCAAGGCCATCGAAGTAAGCACGGGCGTTCTTACAGCCGAAGGCGGATATTCCGCCCACGCGTCTGTAGTCGCCAGGCAGTACGGTAAAGTGTCCCTTGTTGCCCCGGAGCTTAAGATCCGCGGGAAAAAGGCCACGCTTGGAAACTTAACCTTCTCCGAAGGGGACTATATCACCCTTGATGTACCGTTCTACGGCCAGTGCAATGTTTACATCGGTGTAGCTACTTTGATTGAGCCGGATCCCAAGGGTTCGGGCCTCCTCGACTTCATCGCGCTGAGCAAGAGTTTCCTCAAGAAATTCCATGTCAGGTGCAACGCTGATACCCCGAAAGACGCGGAACTGGCCCTCAGTTTCGGCGCGGACGGCGTCGGCCTTTGCAGAACAGAACATATGTTCTTTAAGGGCGACAGAATCCACGCATTCCGGGAGATGCTTCTCACAAGTAACGCGAAGGAAAGGGAAAAAGCCCTCGCGAAACTCCAGGTTATGCAGAGGGAAGATTTCTATGGCATCCTTAAGGTAATGGCCGGCAAGGAAGTTACCATCCGGCTCCTCGATTCACCGCTGCATGAGTTTATGCCCCACAACAATGATGAGCTTGCGGCTTATATTGCCTTTGTGCAGAAGAGCAGGAAGACAAAGCTCAACAAAGCGGAGATCCTGGCCCAAATTGACTCCTTGCACGAGTTTAACCCCATGCTGGGACACCGAGGCTGCCGTATAGCTGTCTCCTATCCCGAGATTTACGCCATGCAGATCAAAGCCATTTTTGAGGCGTCCTATAAGCTAATCAAAGAAGGCATTAACGCCCAGCCCGAGATTATGATTCCGATTGTAATGAACGCCTCGGAGCTTAAGTTGATTGCTTTCGGCAAGAAAATAGAAGGCGCCAATTACAAAGGCGTTGTGGACATCGAAGAAGAACTCCGCGCGGCAATAAAGGCCAAAAAAGTGGAATACAAGATCGGTACAATGATCGAGCTTCCCGCTGCGGCCCTGGGCTCCGGAGAAATCGCCAGGTACGGCAGTTTCTTCAGCTTTGGTACAAACGATTTAACCCAGACTACTTTGGGTATTTCACGCGACGACTTTACCGCCTTCATGCCTGACTACACCCTCTTTGACCTTATTCAGGGGAATCCTTTCAGTACCCTGGATCCGAGAGTCAAGGAACTGATCGCGTTGTCAACGGCCCGAGGCCGGCTTACAAGGCCGGACCTGGTCTGCGGACTCTGCGGTGAACACGGCGCAAATCCCGCAAACGTGCGCTTCTGCATGGAAGCGGGGCTCGATTATGTCTCCTGTTCTCCCTACTCGGTGCCTATTGCCCTTTTGGCAGTAGCCCAGGCAGAACTGGAAATGGCTGCCAAGTAACAAAAAAGCCGCCCGGAAGGGCGGCTTTTTTTATTAAATTATTTTTCTGCTTTAGTTTTCGAAATCGCCTTTAAATCCCATTCTTTCTTTAATAACCTTGCAGGCCATCTGCGCGACTTTTTTCCCGTCAATCTGCGGAATTCCGGCGTCCTTGTTGAAAGTCTGCTCAAAGAATTTGGAAAGAGTGTCGTAAAGGTCTGGTCCGTCATAGAAAATGAAAGTAACATTCAAACCGGTCGGCTTTGCGATTGTAAATGAAGAAAGCGCCTCAATTGGCTTCTTTGCCGTGTAGATTTTTGCCTGATTTTTGGTGGTGGTTAATTCCAGCTCACTGAATCTGAGTGGAATCTGGTCATTTTTATCCCTGAGATACGGCTCAATCGCTTTTTTGGGATATGAGGGAGGCTCAATAAGGATGTGCATTTTTCTGCCTGAGGATTGAAATGTAAGCCCTTCCCCGTCAGGATATATCGCTTTCACTCCCGAATAGGATATTACCTCATAAATTGAGTATCCTGTATTCGAGTTAATGAATGACGAAACAATATACGCCTTATCCCTTGGTAACTTGTCCTGTTTATAAGCTTCAAATAGATCCATCGCTTTTACAGCCATGTTTTTT
>Ga0123353_10007604_pt1 | contig 14682 bp, 9 predicted proteins | sample TergutLab28metaG_3_FD_92763 | JGI IMG/M metagenome (GOLD analysis project Ga0123353, IMG submission 92763) | Labiotermes labralis P3 segment gut microbial communities from Petit-Saut dam, French Guiana - Lab288 P3 | ecosystem: Host-associated > Arthropoda: Insects > Digestive system > Gut ... | reverse complement strand
TTTCTTCTCCACCAAAAAGACCATCTTCTTCCATTAATTTCCTAGCTACTAATAAATCTCCAACAGCAGTAGCTATTACTTCTCCACCATATTCTTTTGCTATATCATAAATAGCTTGTGAAGTAGCTACAGTTGTAACAATTAAATTTTTGGAGTTTTTGTTTTTATTATTTAATTTCACTTCTTTATTTTCTAGTTTTTCTTTTTTATTTTCTTTCTTTTCTTCTCTATTTTCTAGTTTTTCTTCTCTATTTTCTAGTTTTTCTTCTCTATTTTCTAGTTTTTCTTCTTTATTTTCTAGTTTTTCTTCTTTATTTTCTTCTTTAGAATCTTTTAGCATTTGTTTTTCAACTAATGAAAATGTTTTATCTCCAAGAACAAAATTGCCTTTTTCATCAATACAAATAGTTCTATCTGCATCACCATCATGAGCAATTCCAATATCTGCTTTAAGGTCTTTAACAGTAGCTATTAATTCTTTTAAATTTGGTTCAGTTGGTTCAGGATTTCTCCCTGGGAAAAATCCATCTGCTTGTGAGTTTAAGGTTATTAGTTCACAACCAAGTTTTTGCATTAGGTATGGAGATGTGAAACAACCTGCTCCAGAACCACAATCAAGAACAACCTTTAATTTAGCTTTTTGTATTGAATCCACATCTATTCTTTTTAGGATTTCTTCAATGTATTCTTCAATTATTGTATCATTTTTATAATAATTTCCTATAGAATCCCATGTGTTTCGTTTAGGTTCATCATCAAAATACATTTCTTCTATAGCTAATTCATCTTCATCTTTAAGTCCAATACCATATTCATCTACAAACTTTAATCCATTATATTTTGGAGGGTTGTGAGAAGCTGTTACAATAATTCCTCCATCATAATAATTTCTAACTGCATATTGGACAGCAGGTGTTGGAAGAATTCCAAGATCTATTACATCACAACCAGAGGATAAAAGTCCTGCAGCTATAGCATGTTTTATCATAGGTGTTGTTGTTCGAGTATCTCCACCAATAGCTACTTTTCCTTGAACAATTGACCCATAACTTGCAGCTAATCTTGATGCAAATTCAGGTGTTAAAACATCATTGGCTGTTCTTCTTACTCCAAATGTACCGAATAATCTTTTCATAATAATGACCTTTTAATTTTATTTGCTTTTTTATTTTATATATTATTATTTTATTATTATATCTATATTATCTAATTATCTATTATATATCTATTATATTATCTATTTTATTAAATTTTAGATTAAAAATAAGATTAATATATAAAAATTAAAATAAAAATAAGATTAATATATAGAAATTAGAATAAAAACAAGATTAGTGAATAAAAATTAAAAATAGAAAAGGATATAAATAATAAGAGAGAAAAAAGCAGAATTATAGTATATGATTGAAAAATAAGTTTAAAAATATTAAAAAGCTATAATAACCAATAACCAACTTTGTTATAAGCATATAAATCACATTGGTATTCAGTCCAATGCCAATTTAAAACATGACCCATTTCATGATAAACAACGAAAGGATCTTTATAAGCTATTATCACACGATTAATCCTTAAACGACCCATATAAGTGATTCCAAGAGTACGATCATCTCCAGCATAACCTTCATAAACAGCCACATATTTGTTTAATTCATTAATACTTCTTTGATATGCATTTATTGGATTAGAGTAATAAGCAACATTTGGACGATTAGAAGAAACAGAACCATTCCAATATACATATCGAGGAGTGGACTTTATCTTTATTGATTTTTTAAAAGAATTTCCAAGAGAATCATAAGTGTAAACACTTATTTTCAAGTTTCCAATCTCTTTATAGCTAAGTTTCCCATTTAAAGTCCAATTTTTTTTATTGGTATTATTATCATTATTAATAGCATGCTGTTTAAAATGGAAAGTATACCCTCTAACTTTTGCAATTACTTTTTTAGAAGATTTATCTGATGTAATTTCAAGGTGAAATTTATTACCTGCAGTTATTTTTTTAGTATTTGTTTTTAATGAAAAAACCTTTGGAGGTCTATTATTTACAGTAAAATAAGTAGAATTTTTGTAAATATTTTTTTTCCCATCTACAGCTTTTATTTTAAAAGTATATTGCCCTGTTTTATATTTTTTAGTATCTAAATAACAGTACCATTTATTTTTGTTTTTTTTAAATTCATAGCCCATTTTTTTAAATTTATGATTACTTTTTCCAATAATTGATCCAGAAACTTTTTTAATAGATTTATCTACAGACACAGTTATTCTAATTTTTGTCCCAGCTTTAAAAGTAGATTTAGATTTAGAAATATTTTTAATTTTAGTTTTTTGAATTAATTTCTGTTTTGAAGATGTAATCATATATTTTGAATTAGAATCATCATTATCTATTTGATTAGCAATTGATTTATCTATAGAAAAGTATATAGGACTCTCTCTAGAGATAAAATCATTTTCTGCAGCAGAAACAGCTCCTACTACAAATGTTAGGGATATTATTAAAGATAATATTAAAAATATTTTTTTATACACCTAAAACACCAGTCAAATACTTTTCTAATAGCTTAAAAACATTTTTATCACTTTAAAAATATTTTCAATAGTTTAAAAAGATTTTTATTATTTTAAAAAATTTTTAATAGCTTAGAAACAGTTTCAATAGTTTAAAAAGATTTTTATCACTTTAAAAACATTTTTAATAGCTAAATTACTCTTTTTTCACTTCTTAGGCAGTAGTTTTATTTATCAAAGAGTAAAAACATATATATTAATATAATATATTCTAAGGTATCACTTAATGATATATTATATATAATTCATGATTATTAAGCTTTTTCATATACTAACTTTATTTTAATTATCTCCTTTGAAAATAAAAAATAAAGATAAAAAATAAATAGTAAGTTATATCAATAAAAGAAATTATTTTTTTATTTTATTTTTCTATTTGTATTGAATTAGAGTTTGGTAAAATTATTCCCATCTGTGATTTAAATTCAGTTACAGTTCCAATTATTTTAACTTTTTTATTTTCAAAACTTTTTATATCCACCCCACTTTCTTTAAATTCTACCATCGTTGATTCAAATACCATTATAGTTATTCTTCCAGTACCATCAAATAATGTTAAAAAATAGCTTTTTCCACTTGAAGATTGCTTAACATTTTCTATTACTCCAGTTATAGCTACTTCTTCATCTATCATCCCACGATCAATATCTTCAACAGTTACATTTTTAGGTTCTATATTTCCTGCAAAAATAATCATTCCTATTAATCCAATTAATGTTGTAATTAAAGCCACTTTAAAGATTTTTTCATCAGTTATTTCCATTTATATCGCCTATTATATGATTTTTTAATAAAAGTTAATTTTTTTAGTAAATATTAATCCTTTTACTAAAGATTAATCTTTTTAGTAAAATTTTTTTATAATATAGTTTATTTTTATATAACAGCTTATTTTTCTATAACCTTATAAATATTATGTATTTTTAGAAATAAATTTTATTTGATGGTTTAATTTTTTATTAAACTAATTTTTTTATACAATAGTTAAAATTAAGATTAAAATGATATTTTTTATTTTAATGTAAAATTATTTTTTATTAAAATAACTTTTAAATGTGTTTTATTTTTTGTATCAAATTTTTTAAGTGAAAAATAATAAAAAATAATAATGTGATAAAGAAGGGGAAATAATAGAAATAAGAAGATATAGAAATAAAATATATAAAATTAAGATATATAAAATTAAGATATATAAAATTAATATAATGTAGAATTAGAATATATAGAATTAGGATATGTAAAATTAGGAGATATAGAATTAAGATAATATAGAATTAGGATATGTAAAATTAAGATAATATAGAATTAGGATATGTAAAATTAAGATATATAGAATAAAAAGGAAAAAAATAATATTAAAAATAATATTAAAAATAATAATAAAATTAAAATTAAAAAAGTTTAGAAAAATAGTATACAAACGTTTTCAACCTTTAAACATCGATGTCAATCGTTCAACAGTATCTATATCAGATAAACCTTTGTCTTCTCGGATTCTTTTAACAACTGGGAAACGTAATGAGTAACCTGCTTCATATTCTGGGCTTTTTACAATTTCACTATAAGCTATCTCAAGGATTATTTTCGGTTCTACTTTTATCTTTGTTCCTTTTGAGTAAATCTTATATTTATTCATCATATTTGTGAGTTTAGCTAATGTTTCATCATCTAAACCAGTAGCTACATGGGCAATGGTTTTTAAATTATCGCTTTTACTTTCTCTTACTGCTACCATATATGAACCAACAAAATTTGCTCGTTTACCTATACCATAAGTTCCACCAACAACTACTACATCTAATGTTTCCGGTTCTGCTTTGAATTTTAACATTTTTTTACCTCGTAAACCGGGGATATATGGTTCTTTAGGATTTTTTATCATGATTCCTTCATGACCTTTTGCAATTGATTCATTAAATAGTTCCACACCATCATCTATATTTTGAGGAGTAACTTTCACCATAGTACTAAGATTAATTTGATTGTTACTTGTATCAACAACCTTCTCAAGAGTTTGTCTTCTTATAGCTAATGGTTCATCAATCATAGATTTTTTAAAGTAAAGAAGATCAAAAAGATATAACTTAAGTGGAACATCTTCAATAGCTTTTTCAATATTATATTTTCGCCTTACTCTTTGTAACATATATTGAAATGAAACGGGTTTATTATTTTTTGTAGCTATAATTTCTCCTTCAGCTATGAAATCTTCATCTGGGAAAGCTTTTTTTATATAATCTTTTATTTCAGGAATAGCTTTACTAACATTTTCAAGACGACGAGTAAATAGATTAATTTCTTCTCCTTTTTTATGAACTTGTACTCTTATTCCATCATACTTTGTTTCACAAATAGCTTCTCCCATTTCTTCAACACTAATAGCTATTCCTTCTGATAGTTGAGCTAACATTGGTTTTACAGGTTTTCCTGGAGTCAAGTTTAGTTCTTTTAATCCCCCAATACCTTTTTCTTTAGCTACTTTAGCTACTAATCCTAAATCATTTGTTAACATATGGGCTCTATCAGCTACAGATTTTTCAATATTAAAAGCTTGAGATATAGCATCTCTTATAGTTCCTTCACCAACACCTATTCTTAACTCTTCAATAATTGTTCTTGAAATATATTTAGCTTCAGTACCTGTTGCTGATGAAAGAAGTTCTAAGACAATAGCTATTTTTCTTGAAGTTGATTTATCTCCAGAAATTTTAGCTATTTTTCTTAAGTTTGTAAATACAAAATCTATTTCTAAATCCTTAGAAAAAAAGGTGGTTTGTGACTTGTTTTTGTATAGTTTTTCACAAGCTCTTCCAATATCTCCTTCTTCTCGCACTGCATCTTCTACATTAGCTATTGACACACCAACCACATCAGATATCGCTTTCATAAGTAATTTATCAGCAAGACCTTGTTCTTCTTCACTCCATGGGGGAAATACTGTACCAAGAGCCATAAGCACAACTTTTGGAAGAGTTTCTAAATCAACTTCTTTGAAAAATTCAGCTAATATAGCTGTTTTTTCTAATCGTTTTGGTGTTGCAGTCAATGCTTCATAAACATCAACTAATTTCTGATATTTCATTTTATCCTTCTTTGAATTGAGATTAAATTTGTATATTATTTTATTAATATAAATTAAACTTATAATTATTATATTAATATTTTTATTTATAGTATATTTATTATTTTCTTATATTTTTTAATTATTTTAGTTATTTATATATCATTATTTGAAAAAATAAAAGTTCTTTTTTTTAGTTATTTGATATAAAATTCTTTTTTTCTTTAAAAACTTTTTAGTTAAACCATAACTTTTTTATACTTGGTTAGACATATATAATATTATAATTATATAAATAATACAATAATTATATAAATAATTAGTTGTGATTAGTTCATATTACAAAAGTGAGTCCGAGAGCAGCAATCTCTCATAAAAAACTGCAGTTCGTTTTTAAAATAATGTGTGTGAAAAATAAATTATATGGTTGAACCGTAATTGATTTTTATATAGTTTATTTTTATAAAATATAATTATATGATTCTTAAAATGTAATTATATGATTCTTATAATGTAATTATATGATTCTTAAAATAGAGTAATATGGAACATTAACTGAAAAACAATTAAAAATTTGATAAAATATTTTAGAGTATATTGGATAATTATATGGTGAATCTCATTCATCAATTGTTTTAATCTTTTTTTAAATCTTTATAATGAAAGGTATAAAATTAGCACACACTTTTATCATCTATTATCTGATTATTTTGGTATATAAGAATGAAATATATAAGGAGATGAAGAATGACGATAAACATGAAGAAAACAATAATGTTGATTTTAATAGTATTCTCGTTGTTTATGATAATAGGATCAGTTAGTGCAGCAGAAATAACATCAAGTAATTTTAAAAAAACTATTGAAGATACATCTTCAGGTAAGACTGTAACATTAAAATCTGGAACAGAATATAGCCTAAATCCAGATAATGTTAACATTACTATAAATAAAACTATCACGATAAAAAGTTCTAGTTCATCAAAAAATGCAATAATAAACTTAAACGGTAATGGCAGAGCATTTGAAGTAAGAAATGGGGGGGATTTGACCCTTATAAACATCACATTAAAAAATGGGAATGCTTATGAAGGTGGTGCAATCTATAATTATGCTGGTAGTGTTACTTTAACTGGTTGTACTTTTACAAATAACACAGCTACTAATGGTGGTGCAATCTTTGGTTTTGGTGATGAGAATGAAGATGTTGGAAAAATTATTAAGGCTACTTTTACTGTTAAATCTTGTACTTTTACAAATAACATAGCTACTGGGGATGGTGGTGCAATTTACAATTTGGAGTTTAGTATTTTAACTGTTAAATCTTCTACTTTTACAAAGAACATAGCTACTCGTTCTGGTGGTGCAATCTACAATGATTTTAGTGATATTACTTTAACTGGTTGTACTTTTACAAAGAACAAAGCTGGTGATGATGGTGGTGCAATCTACAATATTGGGAGTAGTACTATTTTAATTGCTTGTATTTTTAGAGAAAACACTGCTTATAATGGTGCTGCGATTTACAATGGTGAATATAATAAGTTAAATGCTAAAAATTGTACTTTTACAAAGAATACAGCTAAATATGGCGATTATGGTGGTGCAATCTACAAGTTTAAAGATTCTAAACTTACTTTAACTGGCTGTACCTTTGATACTACTAAAAAACCAGATCTTAAAATAACTAAGATTACTAGAAAAGGCAATTATCGCTATGTTTTTGTTAAAAATATTGGTAAGAAATCTGCTGGTAAAAATACTTTAGGAGTTTATATTGGTAAAAGATTGATTAAAGAAGTTACTGTTAAAGGAATTGCTATAGGTAAAACTCATAAAGTTAGGGTTTTTATTCCTAAAAAGTTTAGAACTGGGGTTAAAACTTTTAAAGTTGATATTAAGAATGTTGTAAAAGAAAGTAATGAGAAAAATAATTCTTTTAAAGCCAAATAATCAAATAACTATATTAGATTATTATTCATTATTTCTTTTTATTTATTTTTTTCATTTTATAATAATACTTTTTGCTAGTTTTTGAGTGATTTGCACCAGTAACAGCATTATACAATCCAAAAATGAGGGATGAAATAACTAAAAAGAGCTTATAAATGTAATATTAATTCGGTACTCTTAGTTTCATTAATTACCTTTAAAAAATAATTAATTATAGCCAATAAATTAGCTATAATATTTGTTCAAATCTATCTGCAGTTACCTTACAGATTGGACATTTTCCAGGAGGTTTTTCTCTACTACATAAGTATCCACAAACTTTACATCTCCAGATTGGGAATTCCAAATCAAGTATTGTAGGACCTCCAGTACTTTTGTCTTGTTTTTCTACATTTTTAGATTTAGCTTTTAACACTTTTAATCTTCTATCTGGTATTGATTTTAATTTTTGCTTTCCATCAAGAACATTTTGATTAACATAAAGTGCACAAAAACATGCTCCATAATCATTTAAATCATCGTCTCTGTAATCACAAGGACAAACTAAATCGAGATCTTTTTCTTTATCTCCAGATGCTAATCTACAAGGACAAGCCCCATACCCATATCTTTCAATATTAACATCAATATTTTCAAGTAACATCTCAACAAATTCAACATCTGGACTAACATTGTATCCAGTTTCTTCTGATTCTTTTTTAAATTTTTCATAAGCTTCGCCCATGAAAATCACCTCAAAAAATAATATTTAGCTATTTCAGAGAAACAATATATTTTATTACTATAAAAAATAATTATTTTATCTATTAATTAGCTGTTATTTTAGTTAATCTAGTTATTATTTTAGCTATATTTTATCTATTACTTTAGCATAATAGGATTTATTTTTTTATCCTATTTTAAACATTTATCCTAATTTAGATTCGATTTTTTCTTTTTCAAATCCAATAATAACATCTGAATCATTTATGATTAATGTTGGGAATGAAACGTCTGGGTTGAATTTTTCAAGAGCTTTAACAGCTTCTTCTCTTTCATCTCCAGTAGTTAAATCTACATAGATATAATCATATTCGACTTCAAGGTCTTCAAGTAACATTCTTACTTTTTTACACCAACCACAAGTACTTAGAGCGAATAAAACTACATTTCCCTTATTTTCACCGTCTTCATGTTTTAAATCCATTTTTTAACTTCCTTTATTAATTTTTTTAAAATATTTTCATACTATACTTTAACAATTAATATTATATTTAATATTAATAGTTGTATTGTTTTTTATATTATATTAATTTTTTCTATTTATATAACCTAACTAGAAGTAGTTTTAAAAAAGGATTAAATTGAAATATTTTTTTTCAAAATGGAAATAATTCTTTTTTTAAATGAAATAGAATGGTTTTTTAAAAATATGTTAATCTTTATTAAATATTCTTAAAAATCTTCTTTGGCTATTCTGATTGCACAGTATTCTCCACACATTGAACACATGTCTTCTTCTTCAACAGGACAGCTTTCTCTGTATTTTTTACATTTTTCACTATTAAATGCAAGGTCAAATTGTTTTTCCCAATCAAAAACTTTTCTCGCATTTGCCATTTCTATTTCTTTGTCCCATGCAGAAGGTAAACTTTTTCCAACATCAGCTGCTTGAGCAGCTATTTTAGAAGCTATAACTCCTTCTTTCACATCTTCAAGATTTGGAAGGGATAAGTGTTCAGCTGGTGTAACATAACATAAAAAGTTAGCTCCTGCTTGAGCTGCAATTGCTCCTCCAATAGCTGAAGTAATATGGTCATAACCTGGTGCAAGGTCAGTAACTATAGGTCCAAGCACATAAAAAGGAGCACCATAACAAAGTGTTTTTTGAATTTGCATATTTGCAACAATTTGGTTCATTGGAACATGTCCTGGCCCTTCAACCATTGTTTGAACTGAAGCATCTTGAGCTCTTTTTACTAATGTTCCAAGATTTACAAGTTCCTGTACTTGAGAAATATCTGTTGCATCTAATAAACAACCTGGACGTAAACCATCGCCTAAACTAAGAGTAATATCGTATTCATAAGCTAACTCTAAAATATAATCATAATTTGAATAAAGTGGATTTTCAAGGTCGTTATGGAGAATCCAACTAGCTAAAAATGTCCCACCTCTACTTACAATCCCCATAGTTCTTTTTGCTTTTTGTAATTTTTCTACAAGGTCTTTGTTTATTCCACAATGTAAGGTCATAAAATCAATGCCTTCTTTGGCTTGATTCTCAATAGCTTTAAACATGCTTTCTTCACTCATATCTATTATAGAGTTACCTTTCATTTGGCAAGATACAGCTGCTTCATAGATTGGAACAGTTCCTATTGGAACATCTATTACAGATATTATTTCTTTTCGAAATTCATTTAAGTTTTCTCCAGTACTTAAATCCATAACTGCATCTGCACCATATTCAACAGCTACTTTAGCTTTTTCCACTTCAAGTGAAAGGTCTTCCATTTTAGAAGAAGATCCTATATTTGCATTGATTTTAGTTTTTAAACCTTCTCCAATACCACAAGGTTTTGACTTGCTATTGATATTTTTTGGTATTACAACTTTACCATTAGCTATTAATTTTATAAGTTTTTGAATAGGAATATTTTCATATTTAGCTACTATTTTAGCTTCTTCTGTCGCATTGCCTTTTCTGGCTTCTTTCATTTGAGTCAATTTTATACCTCGTGACTTATTAAATATTTATTTGAGTAATATTTATTTGAACATGTTTAATATAATTATTATTTTTATCTATTTTTATTATTCTTTAATTTTATCTATTTTTATTTAATTTTATCTATTATTTTTTGTGTATTATTTAGCTTCTTATGCATGATTTAGTTATTCAACTAATCATATTAATGGGCTTGGCAATTTTGGATCTTTTTTAGCTGTCATTCCACCTATTTTTTCAACTCTTAATTCTAAGAATTCTTTTCCTTTTTCTGTAACTCCATAGATTGGAATTGATTCTCCTACTTTTTTAATAGCTATTTCCTCGCCGATATCTCTAATTGGTTTAGATGCACATGCAGTTACAACATCACAATAATTAAATAATTGTTCTGCTTCTTTTTTATCAACACCAGTACTATGAACAGCAAAAATATAAATGTTTATATCCTTATCATTTTCTTCATTGTATGTTTTTTCTACATCACGAATTGATGATGCATCTTCTGAATCTACAATTGTTACTGCAATATTTTTATATCCTTTATTTATACATAACTGAATTCCTGCAATTTGATCGATTATAGCTATTTCTGGGTTTAAAACATTTTCTTTTCCTATTTTTTCTATTACCTCAGGCATTACTGTAGTTCTAGCTAAACCTGAAACACGACCTCCAATTCCTTGAGCCATTTCTCCATCAGTTACTATTACAGTTCCACAACCTTCACAAACCATAATTGCACAGTCAATTATATTTTCCTTAAGAAGAGTTGATAGAGTTTCAGAAATTCCAAATGATAAAAAGTCTTTCATTTTTACTTGGCGATTAGGAGAACACATTCCAAAATCATGTATTCTAAATTCCATATTTTCTTTTATTTTTTCTTTAGTTAATTTTTCAATTCCTCTATGTTTATGAAAAAGAGGACAGTATTCAATTTTAGGATCTCCAACTTCAATTACTTTTCCATCTCGGATTATAATTGTAGCTTTTCCCATAGCTTCTATAATATGTTCGTCCATTTTATTCCCTCTATTAATAATATTTTAATGTTAAATAGTTCTTTTTGATATTTTTTATAATTTTTTTAAATTATTTTATATTTTTATAATTATTTTTTATAATAATAATTTTTACAATGTAATAATTTTTTAAATATTTTATATTTTTATAATATATTTAATTATAATAATAATTTTTATTATTTTATAATTATTTTTTATAATAATTTTTGTATTTATATATTATTTAAATTATAAATTATTAAAATATATTATTTTATAATTTATTCTATTTTTGCTTTTATTTATTATTATATATTTTTAAAATGTTCATTCACTATTTTAGTAGCTATTATTCCACCAATTATTCCAATTATAAGTCCAACTAAAACATCAAATGGATAATGGACTCCAACATATATTCTTGAAAATCCAACAATAATTGCTATGGGAATTAATAACCAAGCCAACTTAATAGATTTATCCTTAATGTTTAGTGACCAATTAAGACCAACTGCAATTGCAAAAGTGAATATATTTCCAGTGTGTCCTGAAGGAAATGAATATGGGTCATTTTCAGTTACTAAAAGATGAACTGAATCTAAAGCTATAAAAGGTCTAGGTTCAGCTACTATAATTTTTATAATAGAAATCACACTATCTGTAAATGCAAGAGCAATTAATCCTATGATACTTAGATGGATAATATTCTTGTTTTTTTTAACTATTCCATAAACTAACACAAGAAAACAAATAGCTAATGTTGTTTGTAAAGCTCCTAAACCTGTGATAATAGGCATTATAAAATCAAAAAAGCTATTTTGTAAATTGTGATTTATGAAATAAAATAATATCACGTTTATTTCCATTATTTGATTGTAAAGTATACTTAATTTAATCAACCCATAATTCTTTATTTTATTAAAGTAATCTTATTCTATTAGTTATATATTTTATAATTGTATAATTTTATAGTTGTATATTATATTCTAATAATTGTATTTATTTAACAATCATATTATATTTAGTAATCTTGTATTTATTTTAATAATATGTATATTATAGTATATTTATTTCAAATATTAATATAAAAATTAATAAAAGTATTACTATAAATTAATAAAAAAAATGAGAATCTATTGAAACAGATTCTCACTTTTTAACTTGTAGTGTTTGTATTAGTTTCATCAGGAGATGGGTAATACTCTCTGATTCAGTGAAGTTTGATGATAAAGTATGAATACAGCAAATCAGACAATTACAACAACAATTGTTTTTTTACATTTGAGCTAGTAAAACCTATCTCCGTCATTTGAATTTGTTTTGAACATTTTTGAACATATATTTATTATCTAGAGATATTGAACCATATCTCCGTCATCTGAAACTGGTTTGACCTTTTCCATAGCTTTGTTAAAGTATTTCATAGTTACTTCTTCAGCTTCAATATTGTCTCTTAATGTTAACATTGCAGCTTCACGACACACTGCCTCAATATCAGCACCAACATAACCATCAGTTTCATTAGCTAATTTTTCAATATTCACATCATTGGAAAGTGGCATGTTTTTAGTATGCACTTCCAAAATTGCAAGACGCCCTTCTTTAGATGGATTATCTACTTTAATATGTCTATCAAATCTTCCAGGTCTCATAAGTCCTGGATCAATAATATCTGGTCGGTTTGTTGCTGCAATAACAGCTACATCTTGTAATTCTTCCATACCATCGATTTCAGTAAGCAGTTGGTTAACTACTCTTTGAGTTACACCAGAATCTCCACTACCATCTCCCCTCACACTAGCTATTGAGTCAATTTCATCAAAAAAGATAACGGTAGGTGCAGTTTGTCTAGCTTTTCTAAACACTTCTCTTACACCTTTTTCAGATTCTCCAACCCATTTGGATAATAGTTCTGGACCTTTTACTGCTATGAAGTTAGCTTCACTTTCATTAGCTACTGCTTTAGCTAGTAAAGTTTTACCAGTACCTGGAGATCCAAATAATAGTGTCCCTTTTGGTGGTTTAACTCCGAATTTCTCAAAATTTTCTGGATATTTTAATGGCCATTCAATAGCTTCTTGTAACTCTTGTTTTGCATTATCAAGACCTCCAATATCATCCCATTTAACATCTGGAACTTGCACTAATACTTCTCTAAGAGCAGATGGTTGAATTTCTTTAAGTGCTTTTTTAAAGTCATCTTTAGTTACAATGATTTTTTTCAATGTTTCTTGTGGTATTTCTTCATCACCTTTTATATCTGGGAGAACTCTTCTTACCACTCTCATAGCTGCTTCTTTACACAATGATTCAAGGTCCGCCCCTACAAATCCATGTGTTGTATCAGCTATTTCATTTAAGTCCACATCATCATCTAATGGCATTCCACGTGTGTGGATTTCCATTACTTCTTTCCTCTCCTCACTATCAGGAACTCCGATTTCAATTTCTCTGTCAAATCTTCCAGGTCTACGAAGAGCAGGATCAAGTGAATCTGGTCTATTGGTTGCTCCAATAACTACAACTTGCCCTCTTGATTTAAGCCCATCCATAAGAGTAAGTAACTGAGCCACAGTTCTTCTTTCAACTTCACCTTGAGTTTCTTCTCTTTTTGGTGCAATTGCATCTATTTCATCTATAAATATGATAGATGGTGAATTTTCTTCAGCTTCTTCAAAAAATTCTCGAAGGTTTTCTTCTGAACCTCCAACATATTTACTCATAATTTCAGGTCCATTAATTAAAATGAAATGAGCATCACTTTCACTAGCTACTGCTTTAGCTAGTAAAGTTTTACCAGTACCTGGAGGGCCATGCATTAAAACTCCTTTTGGAGGTGCGATGCCTAACCTTTCAAATAGTTCTGGTCTTTTAAGAGGAATTTCAATCATTTCTCTTACTTTTTTAACTTCTTCTTTTAATCCACCAATGTCTTCATAGCTAACATCTATTACATTTTTAACCCCTTCAATTTTTGAAAGGTCTACAGGTGCTGCTTGAACTTCTACTTGTGTATTTGGACCAATTCTAACAATTCCTGGAGGATTAGTAGAAACAACGGCTAATTTTATTTCACCAAGTGGAGCAACATTCATCATGCCTCGTATCACATCATCAATGAGTCCTCCACCAATACCAGGTTGTGGTATAGGTGGCCGACGACTACCAGAACCTAAAACAACAATGTCTCCTTTACTCATTACTTGGTTTGCAAAAGCTCCACGAAGATCACCTCTAATGCTTATTTGATGCTCAACAGGTGCTAAAACAACTTTTTTAGCTTCTTTAACCTCAGCTTTTCTTACTTTAATTTCTTCACCAATGGATGCTCCTGCATTTTTTCTAATGGTTCCATCAATTCTAATAACTCCCAG